>OCTW013401624.1_pt1 | contig 12297 bp, 10 predicted proteins | sample 1539671 | NCBI WGS metagenome assembly OCTW01 (sample SAMN02144230, study PRJEB22623) | gut metagenome | biome: sheep rumen | host: Ovis aries | place: New Zealand | reverse complement strand
ACCAGTAATAGCAGTTAAACCCGAGTCAACTTTCACACGCGATAAGACACGCAGACAGTCAACCAAAATCAGGAACAGTCAACCTGCGCCACTGGAGCGCGTAGAATGGCATTTTGCGGCGCAGGTATGGGCTGTAAAAACGCACCTGCGCCAAATCTTCAGACACCTGCGCCGATTAGGCAGAAGGCCTGCGCCAAAAGTGGATACACCTGCGCCAAATGGGCAAGTCTTGTTCTGGTCGCCACCCTACTTAGAAGCGCTCTCGGATGCGTTCGATTTGTGTAAGTGGTTTTCTACTCTTGAAAGTAGTGTTTTTGAATCGGATTGAGAGTTGTATTTGATTGAGTTCGTTGTTTTTGTTTTTTCCGAAGAAAGATGCTATGTTTGTAAAAAGGACGTTATTATGAAAAGAGTTTCTTTTTTGCTCATCATCTTCTTATTTATTCTGGCATGCAGCCATAATCCTGTTTGGGTTAAGTTTGATAGCATTGAATCTTATGCCAAAGAACGTCCGGATAGCGCCAGAGTTCAACTGCTGGCCATGGATCAGGAACTGCTCAACACGCCATCTCTTCGTGCCCGCTATGCTCTGATGCTTACGACAGCAAATAGCCGTTGTAAAATTAAAGAACAGGATGATTCCCTTATCAATGTGGCCGTAAAGTATTACAGCAAATGGGGGCCTAAAAAAGAAAAGTTCCTGGCGTACTACTACCAAGGAAGAATCTATCAGGACAGCCGCAATTACGAAGCGGCCATGCAAAGCTACTTAAATGCTGAAAGCATCCATTCAAAGGATATATCAGACCGATATTGGACATCCCTCTATCTGAAAATGGGGTATATTTATCTTGCGTTGTATTCTTTGGATTTATCTCTGTCATCATTTCAGAAGGCCACTTATTATGCCCAAAAAAGTGATTGGCTGACTAATGAGATTTCTGCCATTTTGGGTATTTCCGGTATTTATCTCTTAAAAGACGATTATAAACAGGCCGATTCGTGTCTCCAATATGTCTCTTCGAGAATAGACTGGAAGAATCAAAGCGATGTTCAGAAGTTTCTAAATAATAAAATACTGTATTTGCGTAAAACTAATGCGCCTAAAGATTCTTTGAAGAAATATGCAGATTTGGCATCCTGCCTTCTTCCCGCCAAAGGAGCATTACAAGCGGCACAGGGATATACCGAATGTGGCGAATTCGATAAGGCAAAACGGTCTTTGTTTTTGTTCGAAAATAACAATAGCAAGTTTGAGGAAAATCCTGTTTATTTACAAGTCAAATATCAACTGCTAGATAGTCTCCACGATTATAAAGAGGGTTTTCATACACTTGAAAAATTAATTAATCTTCGTGGATACAGCGAATTTGAGCGATTTAACAAAGACACAAAGTTTTTGGCAGAGAGAGTTCGTTTTTCAAAAACCAAGCACTCTTTTCTTTTTGGCTCCATCTTTTTTGGCCTTATAATCCTTATTCTTGCATTATTGTTTATTAATAATGAACGAAAAAGAAGAGAAGAAAAGAAAGAACTTGAAACGCTCTATATGGAAATAAAACAAGAATACGAAAGTATTTGTTCCGTTTTACATAACCATGAGGAATTGCAAGACTCTGCAAGAAAGGCTCTTGGAGATCGAGTTTCTTCATTGGCCCAATTCCTATCTAAAGAAAAGCCTCAATCTCTTTCTAAAGTTGCAGACCAATTGGAGGCTCTAAGTGAAAATCGAAAAGAACTTCTGGATACAATTGGCCTGTTATATGCTATTTATTATCCCTCTGTAATAACGGTCTTAGTAAATCATAAATTGACTACGACAGAAGTCGGATATTGTTGTTTGCTTCAACTTGGATTCCGAACCAGAGAGGTTGGCGATGTAATTAACAGAAGTGGTTCATATAATATCTCGAGCGCCATTCGGAAAAAATTAGGGTTGGGTCCTAACGATACGAATCTATCCAATTATATCAAAGGTTTATTCGAGTCAAACAACACATGAGGTGTTTATGAAACCAGATGAAACTTTTACCGCTGTTAATCATTGATTATCAGCGGATTATTTTTGTTTCTATGAAACTTTTGTTTTTGAAGTTAAACTTTTCAAGGCTAAATTTGTGAAGTAGGTACAAAACAAATACTTCAATAATGATTGTCCTGAGGGCTGGCATAATAATTGAATTAGGTAACAATTAGTTATGGACCTTTCATGTTCTTGCAGAGACGGATGAGTGTGATGAAGAAGGGCCGTGCGATACAATAACCAATAATCTTTATAGTATGAGAAAAATCTATGTTCTTCTAACAGCACTTTTAGTGTCTGTGGCCGCTTTTGCGCAGGAAAAGACTTTTGATGTGACGAAGTTTCCACACAGCCTGGAACTTGCCATTTCAGAAAATGTCATCCATAATGGTAGGGGCGGTGGTATGGGATCGGCTTTATCGATGCACCTTGGCTATCGGATTTCGAATCCCCTGATGATTCGGCTGGAACATTCTTACGGAGCCGACATTTCCAATATCTTTTTGAAGGATCCCGGGTTTATGGCTAACCGTTTAACAACGGTCGGCGTGGCTTTTTTTGCCGGGTTGCAAGGGCCCATTGACCTTGTCTCAACTTTTAATCTCGGTGCCGTGACGGGAAGGGATGCCGGTGACGTGTTGAACGCCCGTTTTGTAGGAACGGTCGGCTTGGAATTCCGGTATAACGTGAATAAGCACGGATATATTGGCTTTAGTGGGAAAGGCTATGCCGGTCCGAACATCCTGAACGGTTCCTGGCTTGGCTTTACCTTTGGCGCCAGGTTCTGAAGCGTGGCAGCTAAGTCATTGATAATCATTTAAATCCTGAAATCGCCTACGGCATTTTGCCGGAGGCGATTTTAGGAAGTGACTCAGGATCAATTACTTACATGCCACGTTCGGGAGTGGCGCAGGTGTCATGGAAAATGGAGCAGACCTCTTCATTTTTGGCGCAGGTGTTACGGCAAATGGCGCAGGTGAGTTTTTAAGTGGGGGACCTGCGCCAATGGAGCGCGTAGAATGGCATTTTGCGGCGCAGGTATGGGCTGTAAAAACGCACCTGCGCCAAAAGTGGATACACCTGCGCCGATTAGGCAGAAGGCCTGCGCCAAAAGTGGATACACCTGCGCCAAATGGGCAAGTCTTGTTCTGGTCCCAACCCGTCGCAGCCGGTCAGTGCCTGGAATGAGGCTATGGTTTGCATGGCACTTAAGTGGCTGATAGTCAGCTAGATGCTAAAATCGCCTGCGGCAAAATGCCGGAGGCGATTTCTGTAAACATCACAGTATTAGCCACTTGCGTGTCAGGCTATAGCTGCTCCATGGCTACAGTTTACCGGAACAGCTGCAGGTTCTCGAAGGAGGGGCGGAGTTCGCCGTCTTCGATGCGGTGGATGATGGCGGTGACTTTCTCGTTCAGGGGGGTGGGGAAGCCGATCTTTCGGCCAAAGGCGGCGATGGCTCCGTTGATGGCGTCCACTTCGGTTTTCTTGCCTTTTTCGATGTCCTGAAGCATGCTGGCTTTCAGCAGGGCGTGCTTGCGGATGGCGATGGGGAGGATCAGGAGCGAGAGCTGTTTTTTCAGGGGGCTGTGGTAGTCCAGCAGTTTTACGGCATCCTTTCCCTGGACGGGCTCGATTTTGATGCCGGCCTTGGCGCAGACGTCGATGCACTCTTTGATCAGTGCCAGGACGATGACCCTGGAGGCTTTGTTGGCCGCCGCTTCGCCGAAAGTGCATCCCAGCACCGTGCTCATCCCGGAGAAGGCCGAATTGATGAGCAGTTTGCTCCAGCGGGTCCCCACGAAGTTCTCTTCCACCGTTACTGGCCCCATCATCTCCAACAGGGCCTTTACGTCGTCAAAATATTTATGCCGATGCGCCCCCACGCAGCCCAGCGAGAAGGTGAGGCTGTCGGGGGAGCTGGTGAGTTCGCACACGCCGGGGGCCGACATGGTCGCGCCCCAGGCCACGGTACATCCCAGTACCCGGTCCTCTCCGACAATCTCGGCGATTCCCGCTTCCGGGAGGCCGTTCTGCAAGGTGACGATGACACCGTCGTCGGCCAGATAATCCTTCAGGAAAGTGACTACGCGGGCGTTTTCCTGCTGCTTGGTGAGAAGGATGATGATGTCGTATTTTCCGGTCATCTGGTCTGGGGTATAGGCGGTGACGGGTTGTACAAAATCCACGGTTCCGGTGATGCGGGCTCCCTGCTCCTGCAGGGCGGCCACGTGGGCCTGGTTGCGGTTGACGAGGTCCACGGACCCGCCTTTCCGGGTGATATAGGCGCCCAGGATGGTTCCCATGGAACCGGCGCCGTAAATAATTGTTCTCATATCGTTTTAGGTTTTAGTTTCTTTAACCAAAGTATGCTGTCGGGTCCTTCGTTGAACAGGAGGTCCAGAATGCTGAGCCCCGGCGTAAAGGCGCCCAGCCTGTCCCGGAACACCTGGTAGTAGGGCTTGTCGAGCCCCAGCTCCGCCAACACGGTGTCCGGCCGTTTGGGATGGATCCGGCTGCGGTAGTCGTCCGGCACGGTGCCGGGGGCGGCGAAATCGGCGGTGGGGGAGAGCGTGCAGGCCACACCGGTGCGCTCCAGTACCCACTCGATCAGGGACAGGTTCAGTTCCCAAAGGGTCCGGGGCTCCCGCTCCAGCAGGGCAAACAGCCCGTCCCGGTAGTATTCATACCAGGCCGATGTCTCATACGCCGTATCCAGCGCCCGCTCCGTCCGTACCACCCAGGGGGTGGAATAGTCCACGCGGACAGCCGTGATGGCCGGATCGGCCCCGTGCACTACGGGGACCTGGAGCATCTGGGGGCCGTCCGCGGCAAGGATGTAGCAGCGGTTGCGGTAACTCTGTTTCTGGTAGTTCTCGGAGGCTTCCAGGTAAACCGCAGAAGGCAAAACCCTGTCCGGGGACAGGGTGAAATCACGGGCGGCGAGGGCGAACCAGGCCGCCGGAGGGAAATATGCTGTCGTAAGGAGCACTAGCGGGCAGGACGCGGTTTGGGTACGATGCCGCGCTTGGAACTGCGGATGAAGGCGAGGATGGTGTCGCGGTGCTCGGTCGGGGGGTAGTTGGCCTCGATGAACGCCACGGCCTGGCTCACGTTCATGCCCTTGAAATAAAGGGTGTCGTAGATGTCTTTGATCTCGTTCACCTGCTCTTCCGTAAAGCCGCGGCGCAGCAGCCCGACCCGGTTTACGCCTTCGAAGACGATGGGTTCGCGTCCGGCCAGGGTGTACGGCGGAACGTCCTTGGTAATCTTGGCATAAGCGGCCACAAAGGCGTGCGTGCCCACTTTGGAGAACTGGTGGGAGCCGGATTTGCCGCCCAGGACGGCCCAGTCGTCCACGTCGGTTTCACCGGCCATGCCCACATAGCTGACGATGATGCAATGGTTGCCGATCTGGCAGTCGTGGGCCACATGGGCGTAGGACATGATCAGGGTGTCGCTGCCGATCCGCGTGACACCTTTCCCGCTGGCCTTGGTGCCGCGGTTCACGGTGGCGCATTCGCGGATGTTCACGCGGTCGCCGATCTCTACCCATGAGTCTTCCCCTTCGAATTTCAGGTCCTGCGGGATGGCCCCCACCACGGCGCCGGGATAGACGGTGCAGTCGGAGCCCATGCGGACATGGCTATAGATGGTGGCACCATTCAGGATGCGGCACCCGTCGCCGATCTCGACATTCTCGTCGATATAGGCGAAGGGACCCACTTCAATGTTGTCGCCCAGTTTGGCCTTTGGACTGACGAAGGATAGAGGATGGATTGTATTCATGCTGCGTTATTTAAGCAAAGCGCGGAGGGCTTTGGCTGCTTTTGTGTTGATGGAATGGCCCGGCTTGTAAGCGGTGATGCGGGCGTTCAGGTAGCCGCCGGAGAGGCGAAGGTCGCCCAGGAGGTCCAGCAGTTTGTGGCGGCCGCATTCGTCCGGGAAATGGAGCTGGAGGTTGTTCAGGTAGCCTTCGTCGGTGATTTTGAGGCCGGGGAGGTTGAACAGGCTGGAGATGCTGGAGAGCTGCTCCTCGTTCACGGGATTCTCCACGATGACGATGGCGTTGTCCACGTCGCCGCCTTTGATGAGGTTGTTGCGGAACAGGTACTCGATTTCGTGGAAGAAGACAAAGGTCCGGCAGACCCCGATTTCGTGGGCATAGTCGGTGCCAAGGTCCCAGTGGGCGCTCTGGATGCCCAGGATCTTGGAGTTGAAGTCCACAGTGATGTCGGCCGACGGAGCGGCGGCGGGCTCGATCCGGACCCAGGAGCCGCTGCGGTCGTCCCGGATTTCGAGGGACTGGGGAATGTCGATGTAACGGCGGGGGACACCCTGGTCCTGAAGACCGTCTTTCAGGAAGGCTTCGACATACAGCCGGGCGCTGCCGTCCAGGATGGGGACTTCGATGTTGTCCAGTTCGATGACGGCGTTGTCCACACCCATGCCTGTGAGGGCGCTCATGATATGCTCGATGGTCACGGCCACCGTGTCCTTGTGGGAGATGGTGGTGCTGCGGGCCGTATTGCTCACGTTTTCAGCCAGGGCTTCGATGACGGGCTTCCCGCGCAGGTCCGTACGGCGGAAGATGATGCCGCTGTCGGCCGGGGCGGGGAGAACCTTCATGTGGGCGTAGGTGCCTGTGTGCAGGCCCCTTCCCTGGAAGTAGTAGTTTTTCTTGAGTGTATGCTGATTCATCAGTAGCCTATTATGCAAAAAACCGGCCAGTGTTTATTCCGCCGCCTGTTTGAACAGGGCGTAGGCCTTCATGTACTGGCGGGCCGGGATGACCGGGGACCCCAGGAGCACCTGGCCTTCCTTGCGGATATTGCCGATGACGCCGCCCTGGGCCATGATGGTGGTATGGTCGGCAATCTTCAGATGGCCGGCAATGCCCACCTGTCCGCCGAAGATGCAGTATTTGCCGATCTCGGTGGACCCGGCGATGCCCGTCTGGGCCGCCATGGCGGTATGGTCGCCGATAATGACATTGTGCGCGATCATGCACAGGTTGTCGATGCGGACGCCGTTCCCGATGATGGTGGATTCCATCTGGGCCCGGTCCACGGTAGTGTTGGCGCCGATTTCCACGTCGTTGCCGATCACCACGTTCCCGAGGTGTTCGATTTTCTCCCAGCTGCCGTCGGGACGCGGGGCGTTGCCGAATCCGTCGGCCCCGATGGTAACCCCGCTGTGCAGGATCACATTGTCGCCGATAACCATGCCGGGATAAATCCGCACGCCCGGGTAGAAGATGCAGTTCTTGCCGACAGTGCAGTTGTCGCCGATGTAGACCTGCTCGTGGATGATGGTGCCGTCTCCCACGGTGGTATGCCGTCCCACATAGGAAAAGGCGCCCAGGTAGACTTTCTTGCCGAAGCGGGTGGACAGGAACCAGCGGGCCCTGAGACTTCTGTGGCGCTTGGCTTTCTTTTTCTTTTCGGAGACGTATTTCAGGAGGTCGGCGATGGCGGAGTAGGCGTTTTCTACCCGCACCAGGGTGGCTTTCACGGGCTCCTTGGGCTCGAAATCTTTTCCGACGATGAGGATGGATGCCTCGGAGGTGTAGACGTAGGATTCGTATTTGGGGTTGGCGTAAAAGCTCAGCGTGCCTTTCTTCCCGTGTTCGATTTTGGCGAACTCGGTGGCGACGGCATTCTCGTCTCCCTCTACGGTCCCTTTCAGGAGCTGGGCCAGGAATTTTGCGCTAAGTTCCATGTTCAGTTAGATCAGCGGTTCTGCGGTCATCTCTTCCGGCTGCGGGATGCCCATCAGCTTGAGAATGGTGGGCGCAACGTTGCACAGGGCTCCGTCCTTGACGGCGGTTACCTGGGCGCCGGCGTTGATTACGACGAACTGGACGGTGTTCAGGGAATGGGCGGTGTTGGGGGTTCCGTCGGCATTGACGGCGAAGTCGGCGTTGCCGTGGTCGGCGGTGAGGAGGACCACATAGTCGTGGGCGATGGCTTCGTCCACCACTTTTCCGACCAGGTTGTCGATGCAGGTGACGGCCTGGGTGATGGAGTTGTACACGCCGGTATGGCCCACCATGTCACCGTTGGCGAAGTTCAGGATAATCATGTCCTGCTTTTCGCTGCGGATCTGGTCGATCAGTTTCTCGGCCACTTCGGGGGCGCTCATCTGGGGGAGGAGGTCGTAGGTGGGAACCTTGGGGGAGTTCACCAGGATGCGTTCCTCGTTCTCGAAGACGGTTTCACGGCCGCCGTTGAAGAAGAAGGTGACGTGGGCGTATTTTTCAGTCTCGGCGATGCGGAGCTGGTGTTTGCCGGCCTTGGAGACGGTTTCGCCCAGGGTGTTCTGCACCAGTTCCTTGTCGAAGAGGATGTGGACACCCTTGAAGGAAGCGTCGTAAGGCGTCAGGCAGCAGTAGTACAGCGGAATGGTGTGCATGCCTTCCTCGGGCATATCCTGCTGGGTGAGGGCCGACGTAAGCTCGCGGGCGCGGTCGTTGCGGAAATTGTAGAAGATGACGGCGTCGCCTTCCTCGATGGTGGCGACGGGCTTGCCGTTCTCGGTGATGACGATGGGTTTGATGAATTCGTCGGTGACGTCGGCGTCATAGCTGGCCTGGATGCCTTCCTGGGCCGATGCAAATGCGGCGCCCTTGCCTTCCACCAGCAGGTCGTAGGCTTCTTTCACGCGGTTCCAGCGCTTGTCGCGGTCCATGGCGTAGAAGCGGCCACAGACGGATGCGACTTTGCCGGTGGTCTGGGCCATTTTCTCTTCCAGTTCCTTGACAAAGCCCAGGCCGCTGTGGGGGTCGGTGTCACGGCCGTCCATGAAGGCGTGGACATACACGTTCTCCAGGCCTTGTTCCTTGGCTACGCGCAGGAATTCAAAGACATGGTCCAGGGAGCTGTGCACGCCGCCGTGGGAGGTGAGGCCCATCAGGTGGAGTTTCTTGCCGGTGCGCTTGACATAGTCGTAGGCGGCTTTGATTTCCGGGTTCTCCATGAGCTTGTGCTTCCGGCAGGCGATGTTGATCTTCACCAGGTCCTGGTATACGACCCTTCCGGCGCCCAGGTTCATGTGGCCCACTTCGGAGTTGCCCATCTGGCCGTCCGGAAGGCCGACATACTCGCCGCAGGCCTGCAGATGGCCGCTGGGGTATTTGGCGCGGAGGGCGTCGATATGGGGTGTGCCTTTGGTCCAGATGGCGTTGGAATAGTCATGACGGCCTTCTCCCCAGCCGTCCAGAATCATCAGAAGTACTTTTCTATTCATAGAATACTGTTGTTTTATCAAAATGAAGACTGCCACAAAGGCAGTCTGCAAAGTTAATCATTTTTCACGGATATACGAATAATCCGCCGGGTGCTTTCGTCCACGCGGACGCTGTGGTCTATCGCAAACCCGGCGACGGCCAGGACATGATGCGGATCCAGGGGGCTTTTCAGCAGGGGGACGAACGGTTTTTCGTCGGCCGGGATGTGGTGGTCAGTGAACCAGTCCTGCATTTTCTTCCGGCCCGGGGCGCCCAGGGGGCGGATCCAGTCGCCGGTTTCCCAGGAACCTGTCCATGGGAAGTCCGTCAGGCTGCTCCCTGCGGGAATCCTTTCGGGGAAGCCGGCCTTGTCGGCATCCAGGATCAGCATGCCTTGCGGCTGTTTGACGGGCTGCGAACCGTCCCAGGCTTCCTCCGTCACCGTAAATTCGTTCATCCGGGCACGGGCAGGGACGCTTTTGAGCCCGGCATCATCGTCTGGGTGCGCGAGCTCCTGCGCGAAGCGCTCCATGTCCCGGTTGAGTGTCTGGATGAAGGAAGGGTTGATTTCCTGGAAGACGGGGAACACCCGGTTCCGGATTTTGTTGCGTTTGAATGCGTCGGAGGCGTTGGTGCTGTCTTCGCGGTAGGGGATATCCTGTTCGGCGGCAAAGGCGGCAATCTCTTTGCGGGTCATGCCCAGGAGGGGCCTCAGGAGGGGAATGTCGGCATATTCCGGGTCCGGGATGAAGCCTTCCGCCTTCATGCCGGTGATTCCGCGGAGGCCGGTGCCTCGCAGCAGGTTCAGCAGGAGGGTTTCGGCATTGTCGTTGGCATTGTGGGCCACGGCGACGGCTTCGTATCCGTGCTCGCGGCACAGCTGCCCGAACCAGTGATAGCGGAGCCGGCGGGCGGCCATCTCGACGGAAATGCCTTCCGCCTCGGCAAAGGAACGGGTGTCGAACCGCTTTACGTGGAAGGGAATGCCGTACCGGGCGGCCCAGGAGCGGACCAGGGCCTCGTCGCCGTCACTCTCGGCCCCGCGGAGGCCGAAGTTGCAGTGTGCAATGGCAAAAGGCCCGCCTTCCTGACGGACCTTTTGGGCAAGACACATGGAGTCGATGCCTCCGCTGACGGCGACAAGCAGCATCCTCTAGCGCTGGTGGGAGAACGTGTACGTGAAGCCGAACTCCAGGAATTCGCGGAACTGGATGCCCTTGGCGTCGGCCACGCCGTCGCGGTCGGTGTCACGGACAATCACGAGCGGGTCGTAGATGAGGTTGGTGCTCACGGTGAGGGCGAAGAATTTGGCCAGTTTCCAGAATACCTTGTTGTCCCAAGTGATACGGGGTTCCACCTTGGGAGTCAGGTAGTTGTAGAAGGCGGTCACCTGGGTGGTGTAGGAGAAAGCGTCGTTGATGACCCAGGAGGCGTCGGCCTTGACCTGGGCGCCCAGTTCGAAGCGGGCGGAGCGGAACTGGTCGTAGGCCTGGTCGGTGTAGGCGGCTTTTTTGTCAGTGTACGAACTGCCGGGCACCAGGTCCATACCGTAGGTGTACCGGAGCTGCGGGATGCCCACGATGACGGCACCGCCGGTGAGCGGGGAGAAGTTCAGGGAGAACCAGGGAGCGGGCGTCCACAGCAGACCGATACCGAGGTTGATGTAGGCCGGAGCGAAGAGGCCGGACTTGAGGACACGGGCGTCCATCCAGTCCTGGGGCGTGGGTTCTTCGTCGCCGGTGCTGGCCGGGGTCTTGTAGTCGTAGTTGCTGCCGAACTGGGTCTTGAAGTCGAAGGAGGCGGAGTAGGCGAGGTGCTTGACGGGCGTCTCGTAGCCCCATTTGGATTCGAAGTACACGCGGTCCTTGTTTTTCTGGAGGATGGGCTTGTCGGCGCTGTATAGGAAGCCGTAATCCAGCTGCAGGCGGTTGGTTCCCAGGATTTTGCCTTTTGTGTAATTGGCGTTGGCGTCAATGTTGCCGGCCAGGGACACGTTGTTGTAGCCGCCGGCGGCCCACTGGCTCAGATAGGTCTGGCCGAAGTTGATGTTCGTGAGGATGGTGTTGGTCCAGTATTTGGGCTTCTCCACGACGGCGGGCACGTCGTCGGCGGCGCTGAGGGCGGCGGCAGCCGCAGCCGCTGCTTCCTGGGTATTCTGGGCCGATGCTGCCACAGTGGCGGCCGCAAGGGCGAGGGTAAGGAAAATCTTTTTCATGCTTTAGTAACTTCTTGCGAATAAAACTCTCTGGTGGGAAGGCTTGCCGGTGTAGATGCACTTGCCTTCTTCCATGCAGACGGCGCTGTCCACGGGGATGCAGCGGATGGTGGCCTTGGTCTCTTCCTGGATCTTGGCCTCGGTCTCGGCCGTGCCGTCCCAGTGGCACAGGAGCAGGCCGCCCTTCTCAATCTCCACCTTGAAATCTTCCCAGGTGTCCACCTTGCGGATGGAAGCGTCGCGGAATGCGAGCGCCTTGTCGTAAATGCTCTTCTGGATGTCGTCCAGCAGGCCGATGATACGGTCCTCCAGGCCTTCGAGAGGTTCGGAAATCTTTTCCAGGGTGTCGCGGCGGGCTACTTCCACGGTGCCGTTCTGGAGGTCCCTCGGGCCCATGGCAAGCCGCACGGGCACGCCTTTGAGCTCCCATTCGGCAAACTTGAAGCCGGGGCGCAGGGTGTCCCTGTCGTCGATTTCTACGCTGTGGCCCTTGGCTTCCAGGGCTTTCTTGACCTCGTGCATTTTGTCCAGGACGGCGTTGCGTTCCTCTTCGCTCTTGTAGATGGGGACCATGACCACCTGGATGGGAGCCAGGGCAGGGGGGAGGACAAGGCCGTTGTCGTCTCCGTGGGCCATGATGAGGGCGCCCATCAGACGGGTGCTCACGCCCCAGGACGTGGCCCAGACATAGTCCTGCTTGCCTTCTTTGTTGGTGAAGGTGACGTCGAAGCTCTTGGCGAAGTTCTGGCCCAGGAAGTGGGACGTACCGGCCTGCAGGGCCTTTCCGTCCTGCATGAGGGCCTCGATGGTCATGGTGTCCAGGGCACCGGC
>OCTW011555817.1_pt1 | contig 12297 bp, 9 predicted proteins | sample 1539671 | NCBI WGS metagenome assembly OCTW01 (sample SAMN02144230, study PRJEB22623) | gut metagenome | biome: sheep rumen | host: Ovis aries | place: New Zealand | reverse complement strand
CATATTAACATATTTTTAATTATCACCTTTAAAAAAAGGTCTGTGGCCGAAGCCACAGACCTCATTATAATCGATTGGTTTATTTCACTCAATTACTTCTTCTGTACATACTTTCTGATATCAAGAGAAATAGCTACGAAGATAACGATACCGATGGCGATGTACTGAGAGTTTGCATCTACTCCAAGGAACTGAAGTGCAACCTTAAGGAGCTCAAGTACTGCAACACCGATTATTGCAGATGATACCTTACCACGACCTCCGGTTACTGATACACCACCGAGCGCACAGGCCGCGATACCTTCCATCTCGTAGGAAAGACCTGTGTTGATTGATGCACCACCAGCTTTTGCTCCAAGCATAAATCCAGCCATTGCAAAGAAAGCTGAAGCCTTAGCATAGATAAGAATCATTGTAAGCTTTACAGGAACTCCGGCAACTTCTGCAGCCTGTGAGTTTCCACCGATAGCATACATATACTTTCCATGACGAGTCATGTTGTAGATGAACCATGTGATACCGGCCATTGCTATTGCAAGCCATATCAACCAGCTAAGTCCAAGGAATCTTCCTGTTGAAAACTTTGTATATCCTTCAACATATCCACCAAGAGGTGTAGCACCTGTGTAGATAAGTCCAAGACCATAGATGATTTCCATCATAGCAAGTGTAGAGATAAATGGTGGAACATGAAGATAAGCGATAAACCATCCTGTAACTGCTCCAAAACATCCACAGATAAGCATTGCAATAAGAAGAACTAAAAATGGATTAAGCGGTGTGATGCTGGCCATAAAGCCTTCCTGGAAGAAACGTCCGCCATACTCCTGTTTCTGAAGAAGTGTACCTGCTATACATGCTCCAAAACCTACCATACGTCCACCTGAGAGATCACATCCTCCAGTGATTACCGCGCCTGAAATACCAAGAGCTATAACAAGTCTATAAGACATGTTTGCAAGGAGATTCAGGAAGTTATTTGGAGTCAAGAAATTTTTAGTTGTAAGTCCTGTATAAATTACGAGGACAAACATTACGATGATAACACCGTTATTAATAAGAAAATCTGTAATTTTCTGTTTCTGTGTCTTTTGCATTTTACTTTCCCCTTAATACTCAATTACATGATCAGAACTTTGTAGCGAAGGTCATAACCTTTTCCTGTGTCATTTCGTCCTTCTGATCGATCTGACCTGTTATCTTACCATTACACATTACATACACACGATCCGCCATACCCAGAAGCTCTGGCATCTCCGATGAAATCATGATGATTGCCTTACCTTGCTTTGCAAGATCCTCCATGATCTCATAAATTTCATGCTTTGCTCCTATATCTATACCTCTTGTAGGCTCATCCATGATGAGAATATCCGGATCATTAGCCAGCCATCTGGAAACAATTACTTTCTGCTGGTTACCTCCTGAGAGGTTTTCAATATGCTGATTCATGCTCGGTGTTTTTATAGAAAGCTGCTTGATGCTATCATCAACTATCTTGTTAATTGTTGGATGATCAAGTATAAATCCACCTTTAAGGTGATTATTATATATGGAAATACCGACATTATCTTTGATTGATAGACATCCAAAGATACCATTGCCACGACGGTCCTCAGTAATCATTCCAAGCTTTGCATCCATTGCATCCTTTGACTTTGCAATCTTGACTTCCTTACCGTGTATCTTGATGGTTCCTGAACTTACATGTCTTATTCCGAACAGTCCTTCCATAAGCTCCGTTCTCTGAGCTCCAACCAGTCCTCCAAATCCAAGGATTTCTCCTCGTCTTATATTGAACGAACAATCCTGGAAAGACTTCGCATGTATAGATGAAAGATGTTCTACTTCAAGGATAACCTCTCCTATTTCATGATTATGCTCAGGATAAATCTGAGTAAGTTCACGTCCAACCATCTTAGAGATAATATCATCTGTTGTAAGTTCTGCTGCTGGCCATGTTCCTACATAAGTTCCATCTCTCATAACCTGGATATCATCAGCTATACGCTTTATCTCATCCATCTTATGGGAAATATAAATCATGGAAACACCGCGGTCTCTAAGCTGATTCATTACCTTGAAAAGGAAATCAACTTCATTGTCTGACAGAGAGGATGTAGGCTCATCAAAGATGATGACCTTAGCCTCGTGAGAGACTGCTTTGGCAATCTCAACAAGCTGCATCTGTCCGATTGAAAGTGTACCAAGGAGTGCCTTTGGATTGTAATCAAGTCCCAGTTCCTTTAACCACTTCGATGTTTCTTCGTACATCGTCTTGTGATCGATTATCTGCAGCGGACCATATTTTTTAACAGGAAATCTTCCAAGATACATATTCTCTCCGATACTTCTTGCAGGTATCGGCTGCAGTTCCTGATGCACCATGGCTATACCACGTCTTGCTGCCTCATCAGGGTTATCAATCACAACCTTCTCGCCATCCAGATATACCTCTCCTTCATCCATGTGATATATACCAAAAAGGCACTTCATTAGTGTTGACTTTCCGGCACCATTTTCTCCCATGAGAGCGAGAACTGAGCCTGGGCGAACTTTAAGATCAACTTTATCCAGCGCTTTTACACCTGGAAATGACTTAGACACGCCTCTAAGTTCCAGTTTATATTCCGCCATTTTGTCCTCCAGTAATTAAAAATCTCTTAAAAAAACAGGGGTACAGGTGCGATGCGCACCCGCACTCCCGTTCATGTTTTAAATTAATACGCTGCTGCTTTCAGTATTAGCCAAGTGATGCAAGGATATCATCTACGTTATCTGTTGTAACCTTAACATAGTCGCAGCCGATGTAATGATCATTGCCTTCACCTGTGATGTATCTTACAGCTGCATCAGCTGCAGAATGTGACTGTGAAATGTGATCATTAAATACTGTACCTGTCTGCTTTCCTGACTTAACGTTCTCGCACGCCTCCTGAAGAGCATCTACACCTAAAAGATAAACATCAGTACCAACTGTCTCACCAGCAGCTTCGATAGCCTGAAGAGCACCAAGTGCCATAGCATCATTGTTACAGAATACAACTTCGATATCCTTACCGTGCTGAGCAAGTGAGTTAGCAACAAGTGACTGTGCCTGTGCCTGATCCCAGTTACCAACCTGATCATCAAGACACTCAACCTCGATGCCTGCATCTGTAAGAGCCTTAACTGAGAACTCTGTTCTATACTGAGCATCTACATTCTCAGGATCACCCTCAATCATGATATAAGAAACCTTACCATCACCATTGATATCACCCTTGTTCTCAAGATCAGCAACGATCTCACCCTGCATTGTTCCTGACTGACGAGCATCACATCCAACATATGTTACATTCATGTTTTCTGTTGCCCATCTCTCCTCTTCCTGAGCATCCGGCTCTCTGTTGATGTAAACGAGAGGAATGTTTGCTGCTGTAACCATATCTGTGATTGTAGCTGCCGATGAAGAGTTAACAGGGTTGATGATGAGAACATCAACGCCCTCTGTAATGAAGTTCTGAATCTGGTTTGTCTGAGTAGCCTGGTCATTAGCTCCATCTACGATTGTGATATTCTCTGGAGCAAATCCGAGAGACTCAAGATATGACTGAAGTTCTGTTCTGAAAAGTGTCATGAAGTTATCAGAGAACTGATAGATACATACGCCAACCTTCTTATCAGCAAGATCTGCTGTGCCTGCCTCTGCAGCTGCTTCAGTCGCAACTTCTTCTGCAGCCTTTGTCTCAGTTGCTGCAGCAGCTGCTGTCGTTTCTGTCTTTGCTGCCTCTGTTGCTGGTGCAGAATTTGATGAACCACATCCTGCGAGCATTGATACTGCCATTGCTGAAACTGTAAGTAAGCTAAGTGCTTTCTTCATAATAATCCAATCCTCCTATGATTGTACTGTGTTTTACGGGACCGCCCCGCGTTTTTATGTTTTAAATTATATATATTTTTTTATTTGAAAGAATAGATTATTCTTCTCTAAATCTTGAATATTCTTTCATTTTATTTGTTAAAGTGATATAAAAAAACAGCCCATCAGGCTGCTTTTTTGTCATAATTATCCCTATATTTTTATTCTTAGATATTCTTTCGTTCAAAACACTAATCTTCAAAATTCTTCATATCTTCAATTATATAAAGTGGTCTGTCTTTCAACTCCTCAAACAGTACAGCTATATACTCTCCTATGATACCAACTACAATAAAAAGAACAGCAAACATAAAACACAACAGTACTACTATGGTTGCATATCCGGACGGTGAGCCATCATGTGTGCACAAGGTATAAACCAACAGTATAACTCCCAGAAATCCGCTGAAAAATCCTGCAAAGATTCCCAGTTTCAATGGAACATTGGAAAAACACATGATGGTATTCATTGCAAATGCAAAAAGCTTCTTTATGGAATAATGACTTTTTCCGGCCACTCTTGCAGCTGCTTCATACTTTATAGTCGTTTTTTTAAAGCCTACATTTTGGACATATCCCCTGAGAAATCTCACTTTTTCGCGATAATTCTTTTTGAGCACATCCTGCACAGCTTTAGTAATGGCAAAAAAATCAGAAGCATTAGGTTCAAGATATACATCCGAAAGCTTATTGATAAGCCAGTAAAATCCTCCCGATGTTATAGTTTTTATGATACCTGCAGTTTCATTTTTCGTTCTGACCATAGATATAACCTTATAACCGTCGTTGAACGCATCCACTATATCCGGCAGATACTTGGGCGGATGCTGAAGATCAGCATCCATAAACACCATTCCGTCACCATGAGCATAATCCAATCCGGCAATCATCGCAGCCTCATGACCAAAGTTTCTGGAGAAACTTATGAATTTGATATGGTCCGGATCTCTCTCAGCAAGCCCTGAAAGGATCTCGCCGGTAGCGTCACGGGAACCATCATTAACAAAAATAAACTCATAGTCCCATCCCTTATCTTTCAGACTTTCTCCATATCCTTTTGTTACATTATAAAAATCATTTATTCCTGCCTCTTCATTATAGGCCGATACAATGATGCTCAGCAGTTTCATTATTACCTCCATGGATCAGATTTTGCCGCTTTTACCTCTTTATGTCTGATCCACCAACTTAGTTTGATTACTTCAAACTATTTCTCAAATATTGTATTTCTGCAAATGATTTACCCGCAATCTATCTGCTTATGATTTCAAGTTCCCTTCCACTGTGTGATGGCTGTCTCTTTTCCACCGGAGGCAGTGTCATATAATCACCGTACAGCATCTTAAGGACCTTATCCCATTCCTTAGGTCCGGTGAATCTTTCGCCTTCAAACTCAAACTCAATAGGCTGTTCCCAGCTATCATCCACGACACAGTACTGAAAATCCGGCTGATAATTGGAGAAAAAAGACTTTCCGTTTCGGGTTGACTTTTTCTTATTATACAGGTCCGTGTACTTTCTCGCGCTCTCATCCTGCATTTTGAAAATGCTTTTCATCGGAAGAAGCTTGCCCAGGCAAACAAGAACCAAAACCTCCAATTTTGCAATCCCCTTGTACTTTGACCAATCAAGTTTACGTCTGTGAGCCATACCCATACCAAAAAAGATCTGCTGTTTAAAACGCATTAGTTTTGCACTTAAATCATTTTCAGGCAATCTGTCTATAATAAAAAGATCTACCCATAGATGATTCAGCTTTCCATCATAAAATGCCATATCTTCATCGTCATCGCTGTGCCTTCTGGAATCCAGATATATAACTCGTGGAACAAAATCATAAAAGGCTTCACCATTTTTATATTCATATGGCATAACCAGTTCCATGTTTTTAGGCAGCTCTAAATTGGCAATTGTCTTAAATTTCTCAAACTCTTCACGTCTGAAGCATAAATCAATATCGTCGTCCCATGGAATAAATCCACGATGTCTCACTGCTCCGAGCAAGGTTCCGGAATCTATGAGATATGTGATGTTATGTTTCCTGCATATAGTTTTGATGGCCCGCAGAATCTCAAGATTGGCCTTATGAACCTTATCCAGGTCAAATGCCGGGTTTTCGTTTTTTGCTGTATTTTCCATAATTTTATTTTAATGCCTCAAGGATAACCTTTGCCATGTAAGTAAGCTTCTCATCTGTCATACCCGGATATAAACCCACCCAGAAAGTATCTCTCATGATTCTGTCTGTATTTTCAAGACTACCCACAACGCGATATCCCTCTCCGGTCTTACGCATCTCATCAAAGCATGGATGCTTTATGAGATTACCTGCAAAAAGCATTCTTGTCTGTACGCCTCGTTCCTCTACATATCTTACAACATGCTCTCTGTCTACCCCCTCTTTGCATGTCATAAGGAATCCGAACCAGCTTGGATCAGACATTGGCTCTGCTTCCGGAAGTATGAGCTTTTCTTCAGCTCTGCCCTTTATAAGCAGGTCTTTGAGATATGTGAAGTTATGCTTACGTCTCTCAACAAAAGACGGGAACTTTTCAAGCTGAGCAACACCAACTGCTGCCTGCATATCCGTTGCCTTGAGATTGTATCCGAAATGTGAGTAAACATACTTGTGATCATAGCCCTTTGGAAGCTCACCATACTGTCCGTCAAAACGGTGTCCGCAGGTATTGTCTCTGCCAGGTGCACACCAACAGTCACGTCCCCAGTCTCTGAAGCTCCTCATGATGCGGTGAAGCAGAGGATTGTTTGTGTAGGTTGCTCCTCCCTCTCCCATAGTCATATGATGAGGTGGGTAGAAACTGGATGTTCCGATATCTCCAATCGTTCCTGTGAGTTTTGTTTCTCCATCAATCGTATAAGTTGTCCCCAATGCATCACAGTTATCCTCTACGAGCCAAAGATTATGTCTGTCACAAAACTCTTTAACAGCCTTAAGGTTGAAAGGATTTCCCAAAGTGTGGGCAATCATTACGGCTTTGGTCTTTTCACTGTAGGCATCTTCCAGCATGCTCACATCTATATCGCAGGTCGGGAATGTCACATCCACAAATACAGGCACAGCACCGTACTGTATGATAGGGTTAACTGTTGTAGGGAAACCTGCCGCAACTGTGATAACCTCATCTCCTCTTTTTATCTGTCTATCCTTCAAGAGCGGACTTGTAAGTGTACTGAAAGCAAGAAGATTGGCACTTGATCCTGAGTTAACCAGACTCACGTACTTAACACCAAGATATTTACCAAACTCTGATTCAAATTTATCAGTAAATCTTCCCGCTGTGAGCCAGAACTCCAGGGCACTATCTACAAGATTTACCATCTCTTTATCATCATAAACACGACTCGCATATGGTATACGGTCACCTTCTTTGTATGAGTTATCTGTTGCTTTATATTTTTTTGCATATTCTGAAACAAGATCCAGGATTTCCTGTCTTGCCTGCTGTTCTGTTTTCTCCATAAGTATTCTCTTTCTATATTGTTATCATGTCACTCTGAAAGGAATGATATAATCTGTTCTTTTGTATAGTTATACATGTCATCTCCATCATGCCATGCACGATACCATCTTACTGTTTCTCTCACTGCTTCATCTACATGCCATACAGGCTTCCAGCCAAATGTCTCCTTAAGCTTTGCAGTGTTAAGCTTCAGAAAAGAAGCTTCATGAGGTGCATTGGCCTCCGCCTCTGTATGCCAGTGAGCATCTCTCCCCCAGGCTTCCACAAATCTTTCCGCAAGCTCACCTGTTGTTATGGCATCCTCCTCGTCAGGTCCCACATTATAGTACCCGGAGAAGCTGCCATCATATACCTGTTTCATCGCAACCAGAAGATAAACATACAGTGGTTCCAAAACATGCTGGTACGGTCTTGTGCTATAAGGATTTCTTACATGTATACTTTTGCCTTCGATCGTATCTCTTACACAGTCAGGTATGATACGATCCTTTGCAAAATCTCCTCCTCCGATAACATTACCGGCACGGGCAGTAGATACCTTTACAATTTCGCCTTCTGTATCGAAAAAAGACTTTTTATAGCTGTGCGTAACCAGCTCTGAACATGACTTTGAGTTGCTATATGGATCATATCCATCCAGCTTCTCATCCTCAGTGAACGCATGTTTCTCGAGATCATTGTTTTCGTAAACCTTATCTGTCGTTACATTAAGGCATGAGACAACCTTCTCAGTATGATTCATGTTATATGTTCTTATGCATTCAAGAAGATTGACCGTTCCCATAACATTGGTCTCATAGGTTTCTCTCGGAAACTCATATGATGTTCTGACTATAGGCTGTGCCGCAAGATGCAGTACAACCTGAGGCTTTGCTGCATCAAAAAATTCTTTCAGATGTTTAAAATCCCTGATATCTCCGATTTCAGAATGTATCTGATTTTTTAGTCCGAGAATATCAAAAAGTGATGGTTCTGTAGGCGCATCCAGTGAATAACCGTAAACTTCTGCCCCAAGAATATCCAACATAAGTGAAAGCCAGCTTCCCTTGAAGCCTGTATGTCCTGTTACAAGAACTCTCTTTCCACTATAGAACTCTTTAAGATCAGTTAATTTAGACATTTGTTTTTCCTTTATAAACTGCTGCTCTAAGGATTCTCAAGAAGTGCTTTTAGAATCTCTTATGTACTCCTTATAGAGCTATCTTTATCAGTCCCAACGCTTCCAAGGCGCCTTTTTCTCCGCCCACAATGTCTCCAGGAGTTTCTTCTCCCTCTGAGTATCCATACACTGCCAGAAACCATGATGATAGAAGCTCATAAGCTCTCCATCGGCTGCAAGTCTGTGCATAGGTTCCTGTTCAAGGATACAGCTATCGTCAGTAAGATAGTCAAATACCTCAGGATTGAAAACCATGAATCCACCATTAATGATAGCCCCGTCCTCTATCTGCTTCTCGCGGAAGGCTCTTATCCTATTATTGGAATCAATGTCGAGCACTCCCTTTTGTTGTGCAAGAGATACTGTTGTGATAGTGGCTATCTTACCATGAGACTTATGGAAATCAACCAATGCCTTGATATCTACATCTGAAACTCCGTCACCATAGGTAAGCATAAAAGGTTCGGCCCCCACATACTTCTCTACTCTCTTGATACGGCCTCCTGTCATGGTATTGAGTCCCGTATCAACTATCGTAACCTTCCATGGCTCGTTCATGTTATTATGAACCTCCATATGATTGTTGGAAAGATCAAAGGTCACATCTGAGTTGTGTAAAAAATAATTGGCAAAAAACTCCTTGATCACATACTGCTTGTATCCTGCAAGTATGATGAAGTCATTAAAACCGTAACTCGAATAGTACTTCATGATATGCCAGAGGATAGGCATCTCACCTATCTCTATCATTGGCTTAGGTTTGAGATGTGACTCCTCCGAAATACGTGTTCCAAAGCCACCTGCTAAAAGTAATACTTTCATAGTTTCATCCTTCTACTTTGTACTGTATATGTTGAGATTGTTATCCTTTAATACAGAAAATGCATATCTTACCTTATTGGCACCATGATTATACTCAAAAATACTGTTAAGTTCATCATCTGTATAATCATCTATGTGCATGGCTGTTTCTTTCATTGCTTCAAAGTATGCTTTACGGTAAGGCATATTTGCAATTTCTTTTTTTATAACATAACAGTTTCCCGCAATAAAAAACATTGGCACAATTACAGAAACCAAAACCATCACACATGTTATAACGCCTATCCTGCTTCTCCTTCTCCTACGGCTCTCCTTTATGATCTTCTTATCTTTCAGTCTGTTAATGCTGTATTTCTCATACCAGTCACTGAAAACCATTCCATAGATTATGAGCATACCGAGAACTCCCGGAAGATACTGTAATGAATACCTGCTCTGCCATGCATATGTCTCTCTGACAAAAATATATCTCGATAAAAAGACAAGAACATGACTGCCTGCACCACTTATCATAAGAATAAACGGAAAAATCGTCCTCTTATATATTCCTTTTCCGAAATAAAGGATCAGTGCCACCACATAGCTTAAGATCACAAACGCCCCTATGAGATAAATGCTTCTGTATGTTATAGTGCCTGTACTGAGCATCGACTCATACCTATCACCATCTATCACAAGTGAGGCAAATCCGTTTAGCAGAAAATGAACAGCAAACCCGGTCTTTTGTGTAAGTACCTCCATAAGTGTTATATCTTCTGTTAACGCGTACTCATAATCCGACTTACTGTTGCTCCACAAAAATATGATAAGAGGTATGGTTGTTGTGATGATATAAATAGGTATACGATTCTTATCTACATTCCTGTTCTTGATATATGCCAGATAAAACGATGTCACTATGAGAGTAGCTACATACTGGACTATATAAGGTCCCGAAACAAGTAATGCTATAAACGGAAGAACAGTAAGCTTCACATCATCATAGCTCTTTTTAGTTCCTGTAAATACTCTTTCCAGTAACAGGTAATTGTAAAAGAACAAACCATAGCTTAGGAAATGCGGGTATCCTGAACCATTTATCAGAAGCTCCCATTTGTTTAAACTGAAACCTGCCAGAACCAAAGCAATTGATGCAAGTACGCCGACCCTTTCTCTTATTATATATATCCCGAGAATCATCATGGTCACAAAAACGCCAAGTAAACCAAGGAATCGGTCAAAATCCACAGAATAGGAAAAGAATTCAACATTTAACCATCTGATAGGATATGTGATAGGAATACGTGTAAAGATATCCGCCACAAAAAAGCTTTTTCCCGAAAGTGTATCAGGCAGGTAATTATTGATCAGCCTGATATAGTCAGAATAAACTATATCTATACTGGCGCCTTTTATATACCACCACAAGAAAGCTGTACCCAAAAACGGTATCAGCAGTGCTATAACCTTGTATACCCTCCTGCTGATGCTCTGATCCTGTACCACTCTCATTGCCTCTTGATAATTTAAAGCTTTGGTATTTTTATCCTCTATTTGATTTCCCGGTTTTTTTCTACTGCCCCTTCTGTGTGATGGCATCCCAATCTGCCTTTCCGAATACCTGATCTGTTATATCTATATAGCCTCTTCGGTCTGAACTTTCCATAAGCACCACTGAATTATTGTAATCAGCCTCCGCAGGAAGTTCAGACAAATCACTTATAAAATGTACCTCTGACCCCTGACCTGTTTTCATAGGATCATATGGTTTATAAAAGTATTCTGCATAAAAATCCGTCATTCCATACTGATTATAGAATATATAGGTCTGACGTACTCCTAAAAAATCTTTATATTTTCCTATAGTTTCATCTGCAAGAGAATTAACTCTCTCGAGTTCAAACCAAAAGAAGAGATTTTTGAAATTACTGCGGTAAAGCTGCTCTACCGGTGTCATAAGTCCACAATAAATAACAAACAACAGTGAAAAAACAAATACTGTTGTTCGAGCCGGACTCACCATACCCCTCATATCCTTAGTACCGTTAATATCTCCGGCATCAGGTATATTTCCGATTCTTCCCAACATATAACATATATACATTAGAGCAGCCGTATAACTTACATATACCCATCTGATTTCAAGTCTAACTGTTATGGAACTGCATCCTATACATAACGCGATAAATGAGATAAACAAAAGATTTTGACCTATAATTACTGCATTGATTCCCTGTTTTTTTATCGCATTCACATAAATCAGAAGTATTACAGCCATTACAATAAAACTTGTATATACACATACATGAGCCCAGACCGGAGCCTCCGTCCAGGTAAGACCGTTTAAATATGTTTCTCCGGCATTAATACCAAATATATACTTGACCTGAGTAACCGAGTACATAAGTGCCTGCTTCAGGTCAAATGTCTCTGTAACTTCTGTTCCGGCTGTTCCTGCCGGTATCGCCTGTCCTGCTATGCGCAATCTCACTAAAAAAAAGAACAAAAGCTCCATTACAGGTATCAGGGCTTTAACCATGAAACCACCACTGGATTTTCTCGACCTTCCGGTTCCTCTTTCTGCTTTAACTTTTCTTAGTGATAAAAAATCTGTAACAAGCGCTAAATAAAAAAGCGGGAACAGAGCAATGTATCTTTCATGTGTAAAGATAACAAGGAAAAACATTGCCGCCGCACTATAGTACATACTCTTCCTGTGAGATTCCGTATATTCATACAAAAACCAAAGCACCAGTATAGCAAGCACCAATGCAAGAGACTCAAGAAGTCCCAGTACCTGACCTATCTGATAGGATGCAAAATGGGAACCGAGATACATACCTGCCGCCAGGAAAGCTATAAAAGATCTCACAACACAGGCACTTTTGTTTTTCTCTCCGGCCTTTGTAAGCCTAAGGCCAAAGAAATATACCACGAAAGATATGCATATATTG
>OCTW011598474.1_pt1 | contig 12298 bp, 9 predicted proteins | sample 1539671 | NCBI WGS metagenome assembly OCTW01 (sample SAMN02144230, study PRJEB22623) | gut metagenome | biome: sheep rumen | host: Ovis aries | place: New Zealand | reverse complement strand
GTACAGCAAAAATCACTTTAAACGAAAATGGAGCTTCTATCAAAAATGGAATACTAGAAGCGCGTCTTAATTATAATGGCGTAATTTCTTTTTATAAAAATGATAAACTGATTCTGCAGGAATACTACCGCCAGTATGACCCGACTGCTACAAAAGAAAGCTGCTGTACTAAAATTATCAGCCGCCAGTTCCAGGGAATTTTAGGTGGAGACTATTCTCTTACAGTCCGCTTTAATCCAAATGATGATGAAAAACTCTTTGGTATGGGCCAGTATCCGACTCCATATCTTGATATGAAGGGCTGTACTCTTGAGCTTGCACAAAGAAACAGTCAGGTTTCTATTCCATTTGCTTTGTCAAATCTTGGCTACGGCTTCCTCTGGAATAACCCTGCAGTTGGCCGTGTAACCTTTGGTAAGAACATTACAGAATGGCACGCAGAAAGCACAAAGGAAATGGACTACTGGATTACAGCCGGCGATACACCTGCTGAAATCATGGAAAAATATACAGCCGCTGTTGGTCGTGCACCGGCTCTTACAGAAGACTATCTTGGCTTCTGGCAGTGTAAGCTCCGTTACCGCACTCAGGAAGAAATCTTAACAGTTGCCCGCCGCTATAAGGAAATGGGTATTCATCTTGATGTAATTGTAATTGATTTCTTCCACTGGCCTCGTCAGGGCGACTGGTTCTTTGATAAGGAATACTGGCCGGATCCTAAGGCAATGTGCAATGAGCTTCACGCTATGGGTACAAAGGTAATGGTTTCTGTCTGGCCAAACGTAGATAAAAAATCTACCCACTTTGCAGAAATGCAGGAGAAGGGCTACCTGATTCGTTCAGACCGCGGAAGCAATCAGAGCTTTGACTGGCAGGGAGACTGTCTCGCAATAGATGCAACAAATCCGGAAGCCCGCGAGTATCTATGGAACATCTGTAAAAAGAACTATGCCGATTACGGAATTGATATGTTCTGGCTTGATAACTCTGAGCCTGACCTTAATATTTATGATTTCGGAAACTACAGATATCAGGCTGGTCCTGGACTTCAGGTTGCAAATATCTACCCTCAGATGTACAGCCGTGCTTTCTACGAAGGTCAGAAAGCTATGGGGCAGAAGAGCATTGTAAACCTTGAGCGCTGCGCCTGGGTTGGAAGCCAGAAGTATAATCAGATTATCTGGAATGGAGATGTTCAGTCTACCTGGGAGTGCTTCAGAACCTCCGTTTGCGAAGGTCTGAATATGGGTATTGCCGGTATTCCTTGGTGGACAACTGATATCGGCGGCTTTATGTACGGTGATGTACGCACAGAAGAGTTTAAGGAACTTTTAATCCGCTGGTTTGAATGGGCTGTATTTACTCCGATTCTGCGTCTGCATGGCGACCGCGATCCTCACGATATTCCATTACTGGACAAAGACCCGCAGCGTGGCTATGGTGGTGGACATCTCTTTACCGGCCGCGACAACGAAATCTGGAGCTACGGCGAAGGTCCTCAGAAAATCATGGAAGCACAGATTAAGCTGCGTGAGAAAATCAAGCCATATGTAACAAAGGTTATGAAAGAGGCCAGTGAAAACGGAAGCCCAGCCTTGCGTACAATGTTCTATGAGTTTCCTGAAGACGAAAAATGCTGGAACCTTAAAGACCAGTACATGTTCGGTTCAGAATACCTTGTAGCTCCTGTCATGACACCACAGACTTTTAAGCGAGATGTATATCTTCCAGCAGGTAAGTGGGAAAATATCCATGACGGAAAGGTTTACGATGGCGGCCAGACACTTACTGTTGATGCTCCGCTCGAGGCTATTCCTGTTTTTGTTAGAAAGTAATATATTATATATATACACGGTGGTTGAGTAGACACGCAGTGTCGTATCGAAACCACTGTGCATACTTTCAACTGTGGTTTCGATACACTTCGCTTTGCGAAGCACTCAACCACCGGGAGTGGTTCATATGAATCGTGAAAAAATTATTGTCAGAACCAGCATAATAGGAATTGCTGCAAATATATTTCTTTCTGCATTTAAGGCTGCAGTAGGTTTCTTCACAAACTCTATCGCAATCATTATGGACTCAGTAAACAATCTTAGTGATGCGCTTTCCTCTGTAATTACTATCGTGGGTACAAAGCTTGCAGGTAAGCCTGCGGATAAAAAACATCCTTTTGGTCACGGACGGGCAGAGTACCTTACAGCCCTCGTAATTGCGGTAATCATTTTGTATGCTGGTTTTACTGCCTGTATTGAATCTGTAAAAAAAATCATACATCCTGTTACTCCTGAATATAATTCAGTTTCTCTTATAATCATTATAGTTGCTGTAATAGTTAAGATTTTTCTTGGCCTTTATGTAAAAGCGAGTGGAAAGAAGGTTAATTCAGATTCACTTATTGCGAGCGGCCAGGATGCCCTTATGGATTCAATCATTTCTGCCTCTACAATTCTTGCCGCTGCAATTTTCCTTATCTGGCATATTTCTCTTGAGGCATATCTTGGAGTTTTGATTTCCTTTGCAATTGTTAAAGCTGGAATAGAAGTACTCCGCGAAACTATCAGCAAGATTCTAGGCGAACGAATTGATTCTCATCTTTCAAAAGAAATCAAAAGAACCATTGTTTCCTGCGATAAAGAAATTCTTGGTGCTTATGATTTAGTGCTCAACAATTATGGTCCTGATATGCACGTTGGTTCAGCCCATATTGAGGTTCCTGATACCTGGTCAGCAGATAAAATTGACTCTATGTCCAGAAAAATTGCCAACGAAGTTTATATGAAGCATGGCGTTGCAATGAGCGCAATCGGCATTTATTCAGTAAATACTAAGGAAAACTCAGCAGCACAGATCCGAGACCGTGTAAGCAAAATCGTTATGGAACATAAAGAGATTTTGCAGATGCATGGCTTTTTCGTAGACGAAAAAACAAAACAGATGCGTTTTGATATTATAGTTTCTTTTGATTCTCTGAGCATGAAAGAAATGTTCAACCACGTTGTTCAGGACGTCCGCGATGCCTTCCCGGATTATGATGTTCAGGTTCAGTTTGACGTTGATATCAGTGATTAATGTAATTATTTGATTTTTGAAAAAAAATGCGGAGCAGAAAAAGGACCTCGCGGAGCGTCATCTTCCCTCAGCGAAGCGAGTCATTTTTCGGCGGGAGCATTTTTTTTCAATAAAGAGATTAATTTACAACGTTAATCGGCTTACCAGTCAACCACGCCTTGAGATTCTCTTCCGCGATTCCTTGAAGTCTTTTTCTTGTCTCACGCGGCGCCCATGCAATATGTGGTGTAATTATACAGTTTTTAGCCTTAAGCAGAGGACAGTCATCGGCCATAGGCTCCTGAAGCAAAACGTCAGCTGCGTAACCTGAAATGCCGTCATTATTAAGACAATCAGCTAAATCCTGTTCTACAACAAAACCACCCCGGGCTGTATTTATAAGATAAGCGGTCGGCTTCATCAGGGAAAGGCTGTCTTTATTTATAATATTCTTCGTTTGTTCTGTAAGAGGGGCGTGTAGTGTCAAAAAATCTGAACGCTTTAATAATTCTTCAAAGCTTACAGCTTCCGGCATTCCTTCTTTAGGAGTTCTTGTACAGCAGATAAGCTTCATTCCAAAAGCCTTTGCAATTTCTGAAACTCTACGGCCTATATTTCCATAGCCGAAAATCCCCAAAGTTTTACCGGCCAGTTCAGAAAGACTTCCGTTCCAGAAACAAAAATCGCGACACTTTACCCAGTCTCCGGCCATTACAGATGCAGAATGCTGGGCAACCTGATTTGTAAAATAAAGAATAAAAGAAAAAACGTGTTGGGCAACAGAATCGGTAGAGTAGGCTGGAATATTTGTGACTGTTACTCCATGTTCTCGTGCCGCATCAAGATCAATAACATTGTAGCCGGTTGCAAGAACACCGATGTATTTAAGCTTTGGACAGGCTTCAAAGATTTCTTTTGTAATCTGAATTTTGTTAAGAAAAACGGCATCTGATTGCCCGATATGTTCTATAACTTCTTCAGAAGAAGTTCGTTCATATACCTTGTAATCAACAATGCTGTCTAAAAAGTTCCAGGGAAGGTCACCCGGATTTACCGCATGACCATCAAGAATTGTAAGTTTTATCATAAGATATTAGCCGAGTACATCTACACCGCAGCCAGAAATTGCAGCATTAATTGCAGCTTCTGCACCAGCATCATCGTAGTCTACTAGTACCTGAGATTTTTCACAGTTTGCTACACAGTTAGTAACTCCAGCAACTGCTGAAACTGCAGCCTGAACTTTACCTGCTGTTCCATCATCAAACATACCAACTACATATATCTTTTTCTGCATAAGAAAACCTCATAAAATATAATTAACTCTCTTTTTTTACTGAAACAAATATAAAATAATTATATATTTTGTTCAATATAAATCCATAAGGGATTTTACTAAAATACTAGAAGTTTAGCGAAATGTACAATATTTGTACAAACTAAAACGATGTAGTAAAAATTTATTTCACCTGTATTTTTTGTATTCCATAGGAATAGGGAGCCACCGAATAGGGTTCAAAATACACAAAAAGCTTATTACCGTCTAAAGTAAACAGCTCATAATTACCTGCCTGTGGAAAGGCTCCCGTATTTATCATTTCCCTTAAAGAATCCTTTTCGGAAGGAGGCATTCCATTTTTGTCCTCATCTATAAGTTTTTTATAAAGATAATTTCTACAGATTGAAGATATCTCATTATAGGTCATAGAAGAAGCCTGCAGAATGTCTACAAACTTTCCGGACTGGATATCATAATTAAAGGCAGCGAGATTTGTGTTTCCATGAGCACCGCCACTGAAAATATAGGTATTAAGCAGTACACTAATAATATTATTACTTCCGCTTACTTCAAAGGAAACAAGATATTCAAAAGGAGCAAGCTTAGAACTGGCCCGATTATTCAAGGCAGTAATTTCGTCCCATTCACTTTTGGAATAGGATTTAAAGTTCTTGTAATTGCTGTTTACGGTATTAGCAATTCTTTTATTTAATTCAGGAAGATTTTCAAATTCCGGATATTTAATTTCTGTTTTCAGGTAATCCTGGCTTTCAGAAATTTCAATTGTTGAGTAAGAATAAGAAATTTTCTTTTTATCTTTATTTCCCGGCAGGCTGGCACAGGAAATAAAGAAAGAACATACGAAGAGTATACTGAATAAATATAAGAGTTTATTTTTCATATTTCGAAATGGTCTCCATTACCTTCTTTTCATTAAAGAAAGATATAATAATACCACCAAGTATACAACAGATAGATGCAACTAATGCAACAATTCGATAACCAAAGGTTGAACCTGCAGCTTGTTGTGCAGAATCAGAAGCAGTCTTAGCAAGGCCAATAGTAGCAAGGGATGTAAACATTAGCATGGCAAGAGACTGTCCAAGCTTCATTGCAAAGGTTCTTGCCGCATAGAACATACCGCTTCTTGATTCTCCTGTTATAATTTCATCTTCAAGGGCAATATCTGCAACAATTGTCTGGGGAATAATTCCAAAGATTGCCTGTGGAAAAGAACCCAGAATAACAATAATAGCAGCCTGTACGTAAATTGGTATAAAGCCGAGCTTTTCACCTGAAAGTGCTGTAAATCCAAAGGTTAACACAAATCCAAAGAAGGCTGCAATCAAAAGTTTTTTCTTACCCCATTTAGATGTCATCTTTGTTATAAAAGGATAATAACAGAGAGAAAAAATTGTCAGACCTCCCATCATTACAGTTGTCATGCCTTCTGGTAAATGAAGAAGACTTGTTACGAAGAATGGAAGACCTGTCTGGAACATTGCCAGACCAAAGAAATAGATTATATCCTGTCCAACAAATACTCTGAAATCTTTATTTTTGAAGGTTTTTCCGAGTGATGAGAACATGTTTGAAGAAGAAGGTGCAGCTTCACAATAATCTTTTTCATTAATTCCAAATGCTGGAACAAGCATAAATACAGTTGCAAGTAACGAAAGAATTACAAAGGTTATTCTCATTGCAGGAATTCTTGCAAGTCCTGCGCCCATTAAAATGCCCCAGATAGTTGGTGCTGCATAACCAATACAGGTACCAACTATAAATGTCAAAGAAATACACATTGAAAGCTTAAGCTTTTCTTCCTGATTATGAGGAAGCTCTGCAAGAAGAGAAGTATATGGAGTACAATAGCAGGTAATAAGGAAATAGTAGGCAAGTACAGTCACAAAAAGCCATGCCGTATTTACAGCACTAATGTTTCCTATCGGTGCACAAAAAACCAGTGTAAAAACAATACCAAGTGGAATTGCAGACCAGCGCATAAAAGGAATACGGCGTCCAAGTTTGCTTTTTAAATTGTCTGACCAATTTCCAACAAGAGGATCTGTAACTGCATCAAAGACTCGTCCAATAGCAGTAATAAGTCCGATAATTGTAAGAACTCCAAATATGACTCGTCCTGATGGAATTAAATTTATCATACCATCATTAATGGCTTCCTGATTAGGCTGGTAAAAATACACAAGCCAGGAACCGATAAGTCCGCTGATTATAGACCAGCCCAGCTGTCCTATTGCGTAACACCACATTTTACCTTTTGTCAAAGATTTCATTTTATGCCCCCTAATAATATCTGGCCCAGCAGTTTAAGCTGCTCAAGGTCATCATTCATTTCATCCATCTGTAACATTTTTCCTGTAAGACTCAGTTTTTGAGTCGCAGAAAAAATTGTATGCATTAATGAATAATAAAGTTCTTTTTCTTTACCTTTAAACTTTTTTGAAATTGAACCGTCTTTGAGTCCTTTAATAATTGCAGCTTCAATTATTTCTTCTACAGATTCAATTACCTTCTGATAGTTCTTAAGTCTTTTAGAAGAGATTTTCTGACATACTACGTAAGCATCAAAGAAGTATATATATCTGAAAAAGTCTGCTTCATTCTGATAAAGCTTAAAGAATAAATCGAATATTTCTGAAAGCTGTTCAAAGCCATTTTTATTGTAATAGCCCGAATCATTTAAAAGGGGAAGTATTACTTCTTTCTGACTTTCCCAGGCCCATATTGCGGTTCTTATTGCTATTTCATCTTTAGTCGCAAAATAACGATAAAGTGATGCAACTCCGATTTCTGCTGCTTTTGCGATATCCGTCATCGCAATTGTATCAAAGCCTGAATGAGAAAAAAGTGAGAAGGCAGAAAGAAGGATTCGTTCTATTCTTGCATTTTTAAGTTCATCTCTTTCTTCAGCAAGCTTTTCTATGGCTGTCATATCTGCATCCCCTTAAGGTTTTCTATCTTTTCACCGGCTGCAAGCTTTACTGCCCTGTAGGCACCGTCATAAGTTCCAATTTTTTTCTGGGTAATTATATTATTTGCCATAGTTTCAAGCAGTTCCGGTTCATTCATAATCAGCTTTACAACTTCACAGGCAAATTCAGGACTTTCACATTCCTGACTTCCGTCTCCCAGCTCCGCAGCATGAATTGCTCCCCACATTTCATGCCCGCCGATTCTTCTGATAAAAAGCTTTGGAACAGGATAGAAGGCAAGCTCACTTGGTTTTGTAATAAGAAGATCACTTGCCCTCATAAGCAGGTTTGTAATATATACAGCCGCAAATATATCTTTATTACAAAAAACATGAAGGCCACTGCCTGAGCGGGTATCCAGACCATCAATTGCACTTTCTGCAAAGTCTTTTTCTTCCTTCCAGTTGTCAAAATGAAGAGAGACAGGAATACTTCCGTCAGCAATTTCTGGAATCATCTTTTTAAGCTTATTCCAGACATTTTCATAATCGCCGCAATTTATGTAAATGCAGGCCTTATTCATTTTTACATAAGGAAGAAGTGTTTTGATTATTGCCGCAAAAAATTCCCCCTGTGCACCGGCACCGCCTATTGTAAAAAGAAAACGGATTGGGGAGCCTTCTTTTACACGGCTTATTCTCTTAGCACAGTCTTCTTCAATATTGCTTACAAGCTCATGATCTATATAATGACCAGTCCAGATAATATCATCTTTACCCATTGGTTTTAAAATCTGTTTTTCATCAAAACCATGAAGCATACGATAGCCCCAATAGCTGTTATATGTCTGAACGGTATGCAGGGCTCCTTCGCTTAAATGTAAAGCCATTGGCCAGTTATCAGGAATTGCATTTACCACCTTTGTTAAACCTGCATGAAGGGCTGCCTGACTCGGCCATACATGAGTTGCAATAAAAGGAGTTTCCGGAGGAATTTCCTTAAAAAGAGGAGTCATCAGTTCCGCCGTTATCTGATCTCCGGCATTATAAGAAAGCTTTTTAAAACCTTCATAATTTAATGGCTCCCAGAAAAGCTTATTAAAAAGCTTTGATTTTTGAGAAAGTCTTGAACCGGTTGAATATAAATTATTCTGATATGAAATAATTTTAGTACAGGTTGTTTCAGGAAATGAATTTAAATCCAGCCAAAGGGGAGTGTAGCCTAAGGCTTTAGCCGCACTAGCCATTGCCATAGAAATTCTATAATGACCAAAACCCATTCTGATATTTCCGATAATAAGAGGCTTTGCCGGCAGCTGATTTTTAAAATCATCTGCTTTGCCAGCTTTATTTATAATAATTTTTTTGCAATTAAAGGGTGGTGTTAAAACTTCATTGTCTTCAAGAGAAAGATGATATTCACTTCTTCTGTCATCGCCAAATTTTCTTATAAATTTCTTCTGATTTTTCAGAGCTTTTCTGTAAATTCTGTTTTCAATTTCATTATCAAATATTTTCATTCCGAAACCTCCAGGTCTTATTTATTTTCATTGATAATAATTTTTGTAATATCATCATTAAGATTTATTTGTCCCTGATACCTTTTTGATTCAGTAAAAACCTCGTAAAGATTTTCTTCCAGCTGAGTAATTCCAAACTCTTCATTTTCATATTTTTCAGCATAATCAATTAAAAGCTTTGTCATTTCGTTTTCTTCTTCTGAAGCCACAGGATCATCTGAATACATTAACTGACTTCCAAACATTCCGCTTACAGCAGCTATAAGATATTTTTGATTTGAAGATAATCTGCAGTTTTCACTTCTAAGAAAAATAACATCAGGATCATTTAAGAAAATAGTTTTATTCCATAAGGCATGACCAAGAGTATCCTTTACATTAAGAAAGGCTTCATTTCGACCGTTCCAGCCCAATATTCTTAAAGGAATATTTTTCCATTTTTCATAAGTATCGCAGCCGATTCGTGAAAGGGGTAAAGTTTTAAAAGAAAGTTCGAAAGGAAGACCACAGCCAAGATAAGCTATATCTTTTCCTTTTTTTGTTTTTTTGAAGGATGTAATTGTCTGCAGGGCTCGTGAATAAATTTTATAGGAAGCGGTTTTTTGAGTATAATTTCCCCAAAGCATACCGGCATATAAAAAATCAAGCTTTAAATATCTGAAGCCCCATTTATTAATGATAATATCCATAACAGATAGAAGATGAGCTATGACATCATCACGGCTTAAATCAAGACAGTAAAAGCTTCCTTTTTTTCCCCAGAGAGGATTATAACCGGCAGGAACAAGCTTTCCCTTTTCATCTCTTAAAAGCCATTCAGGATGTTCTCTTGCCGTAAGGCTTCTGGAATCAATAATAAAGGGGGCTATCCAGAGGCCCGGAATATATCCGGACTCTTCTATCTGTTCAACTATATTTTCAAAGCCATATGGAAATTTTTCTTCACAAACATGCCAGTCTCCAAGGGCATTTTCCCAGCCGTCATCTATCTGGAATATTTTTGAAGTATTAAAGCTGTTGTTTATGATATTTTTATTTTGGATAAGCTTTTGTAAATCTTCAAGAATCAATTTTTCATTTATATTGGTATAATGATTATACCAGCTTTCCCAGCCTGCGGGTTTCTTTCCCAAAAAGCTTACAGAATTAAAATGCTCTTTACCAAAAATTGAGGAAAGCTTTTCTTTACAGTCAAAAAAGCCTTGAGCTGTAAATATTTCAATTCTTGCTGTAATATCACCACTTTTCCAGGTATTTCCTTTATCGCAAATCTCGAGACTTACTGTATTTTCTTTTCGATTAAATATGAACTGAACCGGCGGCAGGATGCCATTAATATTTCCAACAGAAGCAAAAACAAGATAGAAATCCTGCCAGCGGAGATAAGTTATAAATTGTCCAAGTATAATATTTTTTGAAGGCTTATACTTTGTCTGAGGAAAAACAAGATAAGAGTTCCATTCTTTTATAAATGGGTTTGTAAGGGAAAGCTGTTTCTTTCCTGGAAAAACTTCTGTAGAGGGACTCCAGCTTTGCCAGCCTCCCGTATTTATGCAGGCGTTTGCGATACAGTATTTTGATGAATCAACAAAATCGCTTAAATGAAGAATTTCAATTATAGAATTTTCTTCTGCATAATAATCCTGATGAACCTGATAAGTTTTCATTATTTTCCCCTGTAATGCTCTTATAATGATAGTATCACTATCACTATGATATATATTATCACATTAAAGGGAATTGTCAAATTTTTATTGCAGATTTATAATTGTTATCAATCTGCAAAACGGCTGAGTCAAGGCTTTAAGCGAAGCGTGCCTTGACCAGACGTATTTTCAGCGTATGTTATTTATTTGCTTTACCCAGTTGGCCACAGGCTCCGCCAATTTTTCTACCTCGTCTGGTTCTCAAGGTAACATTGAGTCCAGCTCTTTCCAGTTTTTCAACGAAGCCCTTGATTTCATTTCTGTGAGGTTCTTCAAAAGGAAGGGTTGAAACTGGGTTCCATGGAATAAGATTTATATTAACATCAATACCCCGGGCAAAGTTAATCATATTTTGTGCACTTTCTTCATCTGTATTTTTATCATGAAGAAGGGCAGCTTCAAGAGTAACTCTTTTGCCGGTTTTAGCAGCATAATAATCTATAGCTTTTCTTAATTCTTCCAGAGAGTTTTCTTTTACTTTTGCTACCGGCATCAGTTCTTTTCTTAATTCCTCATTTGCGGTAGTGAGGGAAACAGCAAGTCTTATAGAAGGTCCATTATCAGCTAAATCATAAATTCCTTTTACAAGGCCGCAGGTAGAAAGGGTGATTCTTTTTGAAGAAAGAGCACGGCCGTCTTTATGACAGAGAATTTCTATAGCCCTGCGGATGGCGCCCAGATTCTGCATTGGTTCACCCATTCCCATAAATACAATGTTATCGAGTTTTCCGGCAATACTTTCCAGGTATAAAAATTCTTCAACAATTTCGCCGGCTTCAAGATTGCGGGCAAGTCCCAGAGTTCCGGTCTGGCAGAAAGCACATTTCATTGCACAGCCGGCCTGGCAGGATACACAGGCTGTTTTACGGCCTTCACGGTCGGTTAGTAAAACTGTTTCAACTGCATTTCCATCCTGAAGTGTAATCTGAAGCTTAATAGTTCCATCAGGATCTTTTAATATATTGCTGATTGTAGATGAGCGGAGAAGGGCTTTTTCTTTTAGATTTTTTCTAAGGTCGGCACTTAGATTTGTCATTGCGTCAAAATCTTTTACGCCGTTACCAATCCATTTAAAAATTTGAACTCCCCGGAATTTTTGTGGCAATTCAAGCTTTTCACAAATTTCATCGGGGAGTAAACCTGTAAGAACTATCTGATTCATAAACGAATCTTATTAATTTCTCTGCAGTTTATCAAGAGTATTTCTAACAGCAGTATTTCTACTGTCCATCTTCATATAATCACTGAGAACTTTTATAGCGTCCTGTTTGCGGTTCATAGCAGTGTAACACTCTGCAAGGTCAACATAGAGACGACCATTGCGCGGGTCATTCTTAATAAGATTTTCAAAGCGTTTTGCGGCTTCTTCGTTGTTACCTTCACCTTTGCAGATAAGGGCAAGTCCAATTGCTGCATAAATATCAAAATCAATTTCAAGAGCCTTGTTATAATAGTTCTTAGCTTCTTCGTAATTACCTGTTGTACGGTAGGCATCTCCAGCACGGGTAAGAATAACCTTGTTCTTTGGATCAATTTCGAGAATCTTGTTCCAGTAGAAGATTGACTTAAACTGCTGATTCATACCACGGTAGCAGTCCGCAAGACCAAAGAGTGCATAGAAGTTTGCAGGCTCTCTTTCAAGTGCCATCTCAAAATATTTAGTTCCTTCTTCAAAGGTCTTAAGCTTTCTGTGACAGTTTCCGATTGCTGTGAGAACACGGATATCAACAGTGTCTTTATTATTCAATTCATATATACGGGTCCAGTAATAAAGAGCTTCTTTATATTCTTTAAAGTCATAATTCAAATG
>OCTW013388533.1_pt1 | contig 12299 bp, 8 predicted proteins | sample 1539671 | NCBI WGS metagenome assembly OCTW01 (sample SAMN02144230, study PRJEB22623) | gut metagenome | biome: sheep rumen | host: Ovis aries | place: New Zealand | reverse complement strand
GGCAAGCCATCACGTCCTGATGGTCACCGAAGATACAGAGAGAGTGAGAAGCCAGCGTACGGGCAGAAACGTCGAATACGCAAGGAATCAACTCACCGGCAATCTTGTACATGTTGGGAATCATCAGCAACAGACCCTGAGAAGCGGTGAAGGTAGTGGTGAGGGCACCAGCCTGCAGTGAACCGTGAACGGCACCGGCAGCACCAGCCTCAGACTGCATTTCCTGAACTGATACGGTCTGACCCCACAGGTTCTTGCGACCGCGGGCAGCCCACTCGTCAACGTGCTCCGCCATGGGCGAAGACGGGGTGATGGGGTAGATAGCGGCTACCTCCGAGAACATGTAACTCACGTGAGCCGCAGCCTCGTTACCATCACAGGTGATAAATTTCTTTTCTTTAGCCATTTGTTTAGATAACTATGAATGAATAACTATTGTTTTGTATTTGTTTAATTATAATTGTTGTCTAGTATAGAAATCCCAGTAGCCATAAGGGAATCTGGTTGTCCATGCCAATCTCTGTGTTATAGCGTGCATAGATGATATCAGGAGAATACTTCTGTTTTCCAGGAGCCTTGGCATCTATTATACGGAATTTTAACTTCTCGTCAACAATAAAACTACAGTCGCGGCCACCCGTATTTACCTTGTGGTCTTTCCACAGTGAGTTGACAAAGAAGGTTTCCATTGCTTCCTGCTTATCCACCTGAATAGGATAGATAGCGTACATGAGGTTGGAGTTGTGGAGCATGATCTTGGCAGGCTTCTTTGGGAAGTCCTGTCCGCTTGGATAGATGAGGTTCAGCAGGCGTGCATCAGTGAGATACTTGATATAGTTCATCACCGTAGCCCGGCTGGTCTCGATATCCTGTGCCAGTTTGCTCACGTTGGGTGACTTGGCTGGTCCCTCCTCGGCAATCTGGTAGAAGAGTTTCTTGATCTTTGTGAGGTATTTCAGTTCGATTTGCTTGATGAGCAGGATATCCACCTCGGTCATCATGTTCATCGTCTTCAACAGGTTCTCTGAATAGTTGCGGTGCTCCTGAAAGAAAGGATAGAACCCATGATGGATATAATCCTGGAAATAGCGATTGGGCGACACCTTAGGCAGTATCTGCTTGATGATGCGCTCGTGATTCTTTAAAATGTCTTCCAGAGAATATGGATGGAAATTATTCCCCGTCAGCAGGTTCAGGAACTCACGGAAAGAAAACCCACGTAAGTTATAGGATTTCACGATACCGTTAAGTTCTGGATTCTCATCCTTCAGTCGCATGACACTGGATCCCGTGAAGACGATCTTCAGGTTGGGGTAGAGATCGTGGCACTTGCGGAGTTCTGAACTCCAGTTGGGCTGCTTGAAGACCTGGTCGATCAGCAGCACGCGGCCGCCATGCTTGTAGAAACTGCCGGCAAACTCGGCGATGCCATGACCTTGGAAATAGAAGTTGTTCATGTTGATATACAGGCACTGCTTGTCGAGTATATCGAAATGCTCCTTGGCATATTGCAGGAGGAAAGTCGTCTTTCCGACGCCACGGGTACCCTTGATGCCAATCATACGGTCGCTCCAGTCTATTTCATCCATGAGGATACGACGGACTGGAGCGTTAGCATGCTCGACAAGATATCTGTGTGTCCTGAAAAATGCTTCCATCCTGTTGATTTGTTTTAAAACAGGTGCAAAGTTACTAATTTTCCTTCTAAATGCAAAGTCTGAATAGCAAAAACTTGCAAAATTGCGCTATTTGGGCATTGTCTAAATAAAAAAAGGACTCTTGCAAGTCCTCTTTCTGATGATTCAGAATTTGTATGCGATGCTGCCCATGAGCCATCGGCCTTTCTGTGGTACCAGTTTGGTATTCATTCCGCTCTGGTAGTAGTGGGTATTCAGGAGGTTGTGGACATTCAGGTTAAATGTGAACTTGCCCAGTTTGTATTCAGCCCCTATGTTAAAGATGGCACGAGCGTTCATCTTACCTTTGTAAACAGCATTACTGATGATTTCCATTGCCTGTGCCGCATAACTTGAGTACATATCTGGGTCATCGCGGTGGTTAAAACTTTTATGGAGATAATAGGTGGCTTTGGACATCACACTTATGTCCATGTTGTAAGATGTCTGTTTTCCCTCTAAGGAAATATGGCTGAATAGTTTAAGATTATGGATTGGTTTCCATGTCAGTACAACATTTGACATGATAGCGGGAGTGTTGTTATTATCATCGATTTGGGAATCTTTAATAATTAGTCTATAGAACTCTTCTTGAAACGGGCTTGCCTTATAGGTATGCGTCCACGTGAAGTTAAAATCTACAGTGAACTTCGGGAGATAGTAATTAGCCATCAACTCCAAGCCTATCGTCTTGTTTTTTCCGCTGTTATTGTATTCCATGAGTTGTGTTACAATCATGTTGTTGCACCAGTTGACAAATCCATTGAGTTCAAAGTTTAGCCCCTTCACCCATTCTGTGCCAACAAATGTCAATTGCCAGGAATTCAGCGTTTCCGGACTTATTGAGTGGTCTGTTACCGCATTGGTAGGAATATCTTCCAGATTTTCTGGATCATCTTCCAGATTATATAGGAAATCATTTGTCTTACGGTACAAGAAGGGAGCGTCAACAAATGCTTTGGAGAAACTGAACTTCATGTTCCATTTCGGTCTGATATAGATGAGGGCCAGACGGGGAGACAACTCATTCAGGTGGGTCTTGTCATAACGTACCTTATGGTCGTATCGCAGCCCTGCATTGAAGATGAGGGAACGCCATTTGTGTTTTAATTGGACAAAGGCATCGTAACTGTTCTCGTAGCCCTTTCCCAATTCCAGCAGATCCTTAGGCTCATACAAGACATCCGAGAAGTTATATATGCATTCGATGCGAAGGTCATGGACTTTTAGGTGTGAATACTCTGCACCAAAGGCTATGGACCCCTTATGCTGTTGATTGTCGATATAGAGTAAGTCTCCCTTGATTTGGGCTCCCATGGTTGACTCCTGCCCATTGATATACCTTGCAAGACCGTCGTTTTCCCTTAATATGACACAAACATCTTCTGGCAGGCTGAGTGTCTCCCCAAGGAATTCTGAAGGAGAATCTGATATGACCTGATATTGGGCGAAGTCATTGTTGTCGTAAGTAAGTGCCCCCCTGAGATTCAGTTTCCCCAGTTGGTGGGTGTAACTCAGGTCAAAATGATTCTTTTTGGAATAGAAACTTGGAAAGACCCCCTCAATAGTCCGGTATTCATCATGTAAATAAGGGGCTGCGATGGTAGTCATGGTAAAAGGAGGCACCACCTGTGAAGCACTGGTGTCGAAGAGGAACTGGAGGTTCTTCCATTTGAATTGCAGACCCATATCGAATGACGGCCTGTCGCCAACATGTCCTATGGTAACGGTCTTATTCGTCGTGCTTGGTGAATTCTCCAGATTGATTGAGTCCTTCCTTTCTTCGCCCGTATTGCGATACATACTACCCCATACCATCACGTCCAGATCATAGAAGCGCTTTCCGAAGATTATGTCGCCTCTTACCTGTCCGTAGTTTCCGGTACTAGCCTTTATCTCTAAGCCATCGACATCGTTACCTTGTTTGGTGATAAGGTTCACGACGGCTGTCAGGGCCACTCCTCCATACAGCGAGGAGGCAGGGCCGCGGAGTACCTCTATCTGTTTCAGGTTCTCAAGGTTGATGCTGAAGTTGGGGGCGGCGGTATTAGTAGAATAACTATTCAGGCGGTGGCCGTTCAGCATGATCAGGATTTTCTCCTGACTGTTGCTGTAGATACCTCGCATGGCGATATTGATGTCGTCGTTGCTGTCGATGATATGCATGCCTGGGACGTAGGCTGCCAGCACCTCCTGGAGATTCCTGGCCCCGGAGTTACGTATCATCTCCTCTGTTATCAGGGTGGTGGGCACTGGTACCTCCACGATTGACTCCTCCTGGTTGGAGGCCGTTGTGATCGTTGCCGTCATGCCTCGCTTTATTTTATTGACTATTTCAATGAAGCGTGGCGGGTATTCCACGGTGGGCGTGTAGTAGGGATTTTCCTTTAGCATCTGTATCGTATATCGTTCTGCCTCCTCATTCCTGTCGAGTGCGAGATAACAGAGCGATAGCAGCCTGAAGGCTCTGAGCCTATAGGTCTTGGGAAGTCCGTTGGCATGGTCTTCCAGCATCGTAAGCGCTGACTCAATCCTTCCTATTTCATACTCTTCCTCTGCCTTGGTGACCAGTTGGCGCGACTGGTCATCCTGTGCTAAGGAGGGTATGGCGAACCAGAATACTATATATATAATAAGGTGTGTCCTTATGCTCATCGTTTGATTGGAATCGTAAATGTGAATGTTGTGCCTTTACCCGCTTCAGACTCGAAGGAAAGTTTGCCGTTATGTTTGGTCTCAATGATATTCTTGGTGATTGACATGCCCAGTCCTGTTCCCAGCCCTGCAGGCTTGGTGGTGAAGAAATTCTCGAACAGGCGTTGCTTGACCTCCTCAGTCATGCCCTCACCGTTATCCGCGATCGTTACCACGATCTTCTCATCTTCCAGACGGGTGCTGATAGACAGTTCAGGATGATAGTCATCGCCAGCCATCTGCGCCTTGTTGGCGACGGCATAGCAGGCGTTGTTCATGAGGTTGAGGACGGCCCTGCTGATGTCCTGTGGTATGACTTTCACGAGGGGGAGGCCTTCGGCGTAATTCTCATGTATGGAAATGTTGAATCGTTTATCCTTGGCACGCATCGCATGGTAGGATAGCCAGACATACTCCTTGATGATCTTGTTGACATCCGAGGGAATAAATTCGTTTTCCTTTCCCCGTGAGACGAGAAGGATACCCTGTATGATGCTGATGGCGCGGTTGCCGTGCTCCACGATCTTCTCCATGTTCTCTTTCAGGTCTGTCATGATGTCGTCCATCTCCTCGCGGTCATCCTGGGAGATCTTATCCTTATTGTCCTCTACGATCTCGGCAAGGTCTTTCAGGAGTGTTTCCGACATCTTGCTGAAATTGATGACGAAGTTCAGCGGGTTTTGAATCTCGTGCGCAATGCCAGCACTCAGAAGCCCGAGCGAAGCCAGTTTCTCCTGAGTCTTTAGTTGTTCCTGGAGTTGTTCGATCTGTTGTTCCATACGCTTTATTCTTTTATGAGGGGCAATGTTATAGTAAAGTCTGTAAACTCACCTTTGACGGAATTCACGGAGATGTCTCCTCCATAGTTCTGGATGATCTCGCGACTCAGATAGAGTCCTACGCCTGATGCTTCGGCAGTCGTCTTGGTCGTGAAGAAGGGGTCGAAGATCTTTTCTATGATATTTCCGCTGATACCTGTACCGTTGTCATGCACGACGATTTGTATTCTCGACCCTTCGCCGACTGCAGTAAGTTTTATCTCAGGGGCGTATGCCTTGCTGGTATCATCCATGTGTTGTATCTTCTTGGTGATGGCGTAGATGGAGTTGCCCAGGAGGCTCATGATGGTCTTGCTGATCTGTTCAGGGTTGACCTTGGACCTGAGTCCCTGGTCAGGATAGTCGAAGATAGTCTGGATATGGTACTCCTTGATCTCACTGGCGTAATAGTTCCCCACCATTTCCTCGTTCTGCCTCAAGATCACGGACAAGTCTGTTTCAACGATGCCTCCGCTCCTGTCCTTGAGCATCTCCTCCATGGCTTTCAGGGTGCGGGTCGTATTCTGCCCGTGCTCACCGACTTTCTGGAGATTGCCTTTCAACATGCCCAGCACTTCTACCGTATCTTCATAATTATCGGGGGTCATGTTGTCTTTGTCATCTTCAATATTGGCCTCTACATCTTTCACGAGTCCTTCGGAGAGTTTGGAGAAGTTGTTGATGTAGTTGAGGGGATTGAGGATGCGGTCGATGAGGCCCTGCGTCAGTTTACCCACCGTGGCCATCTTCTCCTGGCGGATGAGTTCGTGCTGCGTGTCGTTGAGTTCCTGCAGGGCCAGTTCCAGGTTCTTCGATTTCTCTTCAATCTCGTCTTTCTGGAGACTTATCTCTGCGGTACGCTCCTGCACGACTTTCTCCAGCGTGATCTTCTCCTGTCTGAGCCTTCTGGTGCGGAGCATGAAAATGGCATAGATCAGCAGGCAGAGCAGGACAAAGTATAGGATCATCATATACCATCGCATGAAGAATGGAGGGTCAACACGGAAGTCAACGGGAACAATCTCTGTCAGATGTCCGAACGCATCCTTTCCCTGGATGTATAATGTATGTCCGCCAGGCAACAGGTTCGGATATTCTATGTCGTTATCTGTTGACCAGGTGCTCCAGTTGCCGTCGTCCAGGTGGTATCGGTATTGGGGCTCGCCCACCGAGGAGACATATCTCAGCGAGAAGGTGAACTTCAGATGGTTGTTCTTGTGGGAGACAGATGGGATGACGGGGTTCTCATGTTGCCCCATGTTGCCCCATAACAGACTGTCGTTGGCCAGTGTTACTGACCGCAGTACCAATTCTGGCTCAGTCTCCATGCAGGGGTCTTTCTTCTTGGTGTCGATGACGATGATTCCCTGTGGGGTGCCTATCCATATCTTTTGCCCTTCTGTATAGATGGCCCTGATGATGAGGTCGCCAAACGGGTTCAGGTATTGGTCAAGGTCAGTCAGCCTGCTGTCATCCTTCCATCTGTAAAGCCCTTTCCCTTCGCTGTTCGTCAGCCAACTGACGCCTTTCTCGTCTTCGTAGGAGAAGTATGAGAATGGCACGGGTTCTGTGGTGGTAGCCTCAAGGATCGTCATCTTGTCATCTATCTCTGCCAGCCTGGCCACCTCGTCGGTGTTCTTTCGCTGACATGGTCTGAAGTCTTTTTTCCCGTGACGATTATTCCATATCAGGCCGTCCAGGCTCTGCAGCCAGATGGTGCCTTGCTTGTCCTTCATGATTTTGGAAGCGCTCTCCAGGTCGGCAATTTTCTCTTTCTTCCCTGTGGATGGATCAACCAGGAAGACGGCTTCCATCTCACCACTGTAGATTCCTTCTTCAGTATATAGCAGCGCTGTGGTCGTTGCATTGGTGAGGTGCCTTGCCTGGTCGTTCTCTGAGATCACATAGATACCGTTGGACGTGGCAGCCATCAGGCCGTGTTCTGTACTCTGCAAGGTCCAGCAGGCGTAATTGGCATTGGAAAGGGGGATCACCTGCTGGCCTTTCAGGTGGAAGATGCCATTCAGTGTTCCCACATACATGTCGCCGTTGAACTTTTCCATGCACAGCACGTCGTCAAGGCCGTCTTCCTTCGTGTATTGCGAGAAGGCCGACGGCATGTCGATCACGAAGGAGCCGTTCGTCGTGATGCCCCATACCTGTCCGTGGCTGTTGTATGAGAGGTAGGTGAGGTTATTGATGCTCAGGGGCGATAGGTTGCTGACCTGTGAAATCGTCCTGCCATCCTTGTCAGAGATGATGATCCCGTGGCGCTTGATACCTGTCACGGTCATCCCGTCTCCGACAGACTCTTGCAGCAGGGTGTCTCCCTTAATGACGACAGCGTTCCTTTTCAGGGCCTGGAGGTCAATGATATCCGTCATGCCGATACCTGTATCCGCATTCAACCTCTTTTCTGTCTCAATACGATCGCCATTGACCTTGTATGAATTGCCGTTGTTAACGAAGAAATGGATGCTGCCCTTTTCCTCCCAGATCTCTTCCACCTCACCTTGGAACAGAGCGGGATCGCCTATGCGCTCGATATAGGCCTGTCCATTCTTCTTGTGCTTCAGTCTTCCGAAGAAATTGTAGCCGCCTACCCATACCGTTTGGCTGGAATCATATTTGACCACTGTGGCTCTGGTATTGCCTGGCAGCGGTATCGACTGCCACTTCACATTGTCGTAGTGCAGCACACCTTCTATATTGGCGATATAGACCGAGCCGTCGCTTGTAGTCTCGATATCATAGTTCAGACTGTGAGACAAGATGTCATCGGCTGTGAACATCCTGCGGAACGGCCATCCCTGAGCCATCGCCAGGCAGGCATACAGGCCAAACAGGCAAACGAGCAGTGTCTTCTTCCTCATAGTCCTTACATCTTAGTGTTGATGAGCGATTCGTATGGCACGTTCTCCCCGATGTAGTAGTTCCATTCCTCTCGTGTGAAGTCCCGCTTCAGTTTCCTGCGGACATCTTTCACGATGGTCTCAAGAGAGATGAGCGTCTCGACGATGTTGCCCTTCTGGCAACCCGCCCAGATATGCTGCTTGGATGGGTCGAAGGTGAAGTTCATGATCCAGTTGCCTGCATTGAGCATCGTCATAGGCTCGATCTTCTGATTGCTGGCTACCCATAGGTTCAGGGTCCCGTCGTAACTTGAGGAGAAGATGCGCTTGCCATTGATCTTCAACTTGGAGATGCGCGACCGGTGGCCTACCAGGCGGCGTGTCTTCCCCATGGAGTCAACGAGGAAAATCGTACCGTCGCTCATGCCGTATGCCTCCATCTTCTCGTTCTTGGATGAGGCAAAGGCGGTGACTGCTCCCTGGACGGGTGTCTTGCGCTTCCTCACCTTGTCGATGCTCTCTATGATGTACATCGCACCATTGGCATCGAAGACCGCGGGATGATAGTCGAACCTGCTGCACAGGACTGCCTTGAAGCCGAACTTCTGCTGGGCTGTGATCTTGTTCGTCTGCATGTCAAACTCCGCCATTCCGTCTTCTCCGACGATGATAAAATACCTGTTGTCTCTCAGATACTCGATCTTGAACGGTCTGGTCAGCATGGGAAGCGGGATGATCGTCTCTTCTTTGGGACTCTTTACCAGCAGGTGACCCGTATGGCTTACTACGTAGATGACATTGTCAAACTTGGCATGTCCGTATATATCCCTGAAGTCATAGCGGCTGTCCTTGAAGATGACGGTTTCTCTTTGGTCGTCGCCCTTGATCTCCCGCTGCAGGATTTCCCCGAAATTGCTGCACGACCACAGTCTGTTGCTGCTGCCAGGTATGGAGAACACCTGCATCACGGCTCCCTCATGGACCATCCAGTTCCTGGTATTCCCACTTGCCAGCGACAGCGACTGATAGATGGCGGGGTAGTAGATGTCGCCGTTATACCTGCTGGTAAACAGGTAGGCGGCATAACTCAGCATGTTGGCAATCTCCTCGTTGCCAGACCTGTTTTCCGTGATGGACAGGGAGCCCAGCGAACGCCCCAAGGCCAGAAAACTCAGTGTGTCGGCTACCAGTTTCGAGAACTCGGCCTGTATGCGCTGGTGCTCTGCCATGTCGTAGGCCTCCAGGGCTTTCAACTCTGAGGCCATGGCCACCTTCTGGGCTATGATGGCGTTATGGCGCTCTATCTCCGACTGCTCTCTCAGTTGGTTGGCGATACGTGTCTGCTGAAGGGCTTCCTCGCGCTGCTCGTCTGATATCTGCTTCTGTTCGTAGGCAATCTCTTCCAATTGCCTGCTGACACTCTGTAGGGCTACCGAGCGCTTCTCCTTGCGTTGCAACTCAGCCATCTCGGCTTTAAGCCTGCCTACCTGTTCCTCTGTGGTATGCCAACCCCAGAATCCTATGGCAGTGGTCCCTGCCAGCAGCATACAGACGGCGCCTGCGATGATGTCCCTCTTTCTCACGGTCTGTCGGATTATAGTCTCTTGAGTACCAGCATGGTGATGTCGTCGCTCTGCTCGGCGCCCTTGGTGAAGGCGGCTACGTCGCCCTTCACGTTCTCAATGATTTCCTGACAGGACTTGCCGGCCGTCTTCTTCAGTGTGCCGACGAAACGCTCGTCGCCAAATTCCTCGAAATTGACATTCATGGCCTCGTTGACACCGTCAGTGAACATCACCAGGGTGTCGCCCTTCTGCAACGTCAGGTGGCTCTCGTGGTACTGCAGACCCTCGATGGCACCTGCCATCGGGTCTTGCGACATCGGCAGTTCTTCCACCTGTCCGTCGGCTTTCATCAGGTAGGGTGGGTTATGGCCCGCATTGCAATAGGATATCTCACCAGTGCTCAGCGTGTAGATGCCGTAGAAGATGGTCACGAACATGCAGTTGACGGATTCCTTGACCAGTAGTTCGTTGACGTAGTTGATGCATTCGGCGGGCTGGCTCCCCCTGATGCCCGTCGCCCTGATGAGCGTGCGGCTCACGGCCATGAAGATGGCGGCGGGGACGCCCTTGCCGCTCACGTCGGCAATGACGAAGCCGATATGGTCGTCGTCGATGCGGAAGAAGTCGTAGAAGTCGCCGCCCACGTCCTTGGCTGCCACCATCGAGGCGGCAATGTCGAGTTTGTCGGCTTCCTCGGGGAAGGGCGGGAAAATGCAGGGCAGGATGGCCAACTGTATCTCCCTGGCAACGGCCAGGTCGCCCTTGATGTTTTCCAACTGTGTATGCTCCTCCTGCATCTGACGGATATAATTGATCTGGCTGATGGCCTTCTCGATCGTCACGCTCAGGTCGTCGAGGTCGATGGGCTTGGTGGCAAAGTCGAAGGCGCCGTTGTTCATCGCCTGACGGATATTACCCATGTCACCGTATGCCGATACCATGATGCATTTCAGGGCTGGATTCTGCATCTCGTTGACCTTCGTCAACAGGGTCAGGCCGTCCATCTCGGGCATGTTGATGTCCGACAGGATGATGTCATAGTCCTTGTTCTTCAGGAGCATCGTCAGCGCCTCCAGTCCGTTATGTGCGAAGGAGAACTCGTATTCGCCCTTGCGAATCTTCCGCCTGAAATACTGGGTGAGTAGCAACTCCAGGTCGCTCTCGTCATCTACACTGAGTATTTTTACTGCCATGCTTTGTTTTTCTTTTTGATTAATAATGTGCAAAGGTAATGGAAATTATTGAAATTACAAAATTTTTTAGCCACGAACTGAATTTTTAAAGGATACTTTCAGAAAAGAATCCTGTTTTTCCCTTCAGCCGAGGCGTAACTCCTTGATTTACAGCCCCGTCCGCTGAAGGGTGTTTTTGGGGTGTGATTCTCGCTCGTTTGCCTGTTGAAAGTCTCAACTATAAATCATTGATTTACAGTCTAATTAGTAGATAATCGACAACCCTTTCTTAAAGTGTATGTCATGTCTTGTTCCTGCTGACTCGAACAGTATTCCAGAGAGGTCACTTATTGACAATTTGACAATTGTCAAACGATTGACTGACAATTGTCAAACGATTGTAACTTACTGCTTTATACTGTCCATCAACCCACTCTGCACCCAAAATGCCCTCTTCATGGAGCCCCCATTGGCCCTAAAAAACACCCTTCAGCCGAATCGACTGACAATCAGTCACTTACCTCTCCGCTGAAGGGTAAAGTGATTTGTTTGCCGTCGTGCGATGGTTCCACACCTGCCCGATGACAAACTGTCAGGGTGGGCTACTCACAAAACATCTGCCGGAGCACGTCTTGCAGCGATTCAGTCTCATCGGCAGTAAGCGTAGCGATTCGGTTCTTCAGACGCCGTTTGTCGATGGTGCGTATCTGGTCGGTGGCCATCTCGCCGTCACGACCCATGATATGACAACGCACGCGGTAGGGATAGCCATGAATGGCCGACGTGACGGGAACGATAATCACCGTGCCGAGATGAGCGTTCAGTTCCTTGGGACTGACGATGACGCACGGCCGAATCTTCTGCATCTCTGCGCCGATGGTGGGGTTAAGGTCAACCCAATAGACATCGAACTGGTTTACCATTTCCAGTCCTCCATCTTTTCGTCCTCAAACACATCATCGGCCATCAGTGTGTCCTCACCATCAGCGTGGGCCTGCATGGCAGCAGTTGCCCATCCGTCACGGGGAGCAAGGCCCGCCTCTTTTTTCTGGGCGATAACTAAACCTTTAACAAAGGCTATTACCTTCTCCATCGCTGCCTCGCTGTCAAGCAGTGGACTCATCTCGCGGAACAGTTCCGCACGCAGTTGTATTGCTGTCATAATCCTAACAGGTTTGATTCTTGGGTGCAAAGATAAACAATTAATTCGAATAAACAACATTTTAATCCAATAAAAACATCAGACGCTTATATGAAACGAAGTAAACTTTTAACCATTCCGCGGGCGGCAACCAGGATGCTGCTCGCCACGCTGCTGCTCACCATGACCGCGCAGACGGCGGGGGCAACAACGACATCGGCTCACAAAGTGTCAGACACCTTGTGTTCCACAACTGCTTCCAAAATTTCATGATGAAGACATGATTCTGCGTGTTTTTTGCCGAAATTTGTATTATATAATAGGTTATATTAGTAAAAAAACTGGTTATCTGTGTTTTTATTCGGAAAAACTTCGTATCTT
>OCTW013398233.1_pt1 | contig 12300 bp, 7 predicted proteins | sample 1539671 | NCBI WGS metagenome assembly OCTW01 (sample SAMN02144230, study PRJEB22623) | gut metagenome | biome: sheep rumen | host: Ovis aries | place: New Zealand | reverse complement strand
TGGCGAAAAATTTTAGTTTTTATGCACTTTTTTCGCGCATCTTGACAAATGTCAATACGGAACATACGGCCACACCTTATTATATTATATTAAAGAGCGACAGTTACGACAAAGACAAAGCAGAATCCCAGATACGGAATATCTGACACAAGACACGTTAATTTCTGATAAACGCTTTGTTATTCGGACAAATTGCAGTAATTTCGCAGCGATTTTGCAAAAACGGAAAAATAAGGTAATGAAAAAGATCAAGATTATGCTGATGGGCATGGCCTGCCTGATGGCCGCCGGTTGTGGTAATATGAATCAAGTGATGAGTGCTATCTCTAACGGAAGTGCGGTTAACGCCATCACCAGTGTCATTGGACTGGACAAAGTGTCGGCTAAAGGACTGATTGGCACTTGGACCTACCTGCGTCCAGGTTGTGCTTTCACGAGTAAGAACCTGTTGGCCAAAGCAGGTGGTGAGATAGCGGCCGCCCAGATTGAGGAAAAGGTCTTACCCTATTATCAGCAGGTAGGCATCTCAGCACAGAACACCTATATTATATTTAAGGAAGACGGTACCTTTGCTTCAAAGATCTCCGGCACTCCGTTCAATGGCAACTACACTTTCGACGAAGCCACACAGAAGATCACGCTAAAAGGTATGCTGTTCAGCGTCACCTGCTACACGAAGCGGGAGATCAGCGGCATCTCCATTCTCTTCGAAGCCAAGAAACTGCTGACTGTACTTCAAACGATGTCTGCCCTTAGCGGCAATAAAGACCTACAGTCCATCGGTGAATTGAGCAAACAATACGACGGTGTGCGTGTCGGCTTCGACATGAACAAGTAATCTTGCAAAAATATGCAGAAATATTTGGTGGGTTGGCATATAATATGTAATTTTGCACCCGAATTTTGAATAAATATTCTGCATGAAAGTAAAAAGCAACCGATTAGAAGCGCTGAGACTCATCATCTCAAGCCAGCAATTGGGAAGTCAGGATGAACTACTGAACGCACTCCAGAAAGAAGGTTTCAAATTAACCCAGGCGACCCTAAGCCGCGACTTGAAACAACTGAAGGTCGCCAAGGCAGCCTCCATGAGTGGCAACTATGTCTATGTCCTGCCCAACGAGACGATGTACAAACGCGTCAGTTCGCCCAACAGCATTCGCGAGATGATGAAGGTGCCAGGATTCATCAGCATCAATTTCTCCGGGAATATAGGTATCATCAAGACCCGCCCAGGCTATGCCAGTAGCATCGCTTGGAACATAGACAACAGTGATGTCCCTGAGATCCTTGGTACAATTGCAGGGGATGACACTATCTTTATCGTCATTAAGGAAGGCATCAGGCACCAGGATGTCGTCGAGGCACTAAGCGATGTTGTACCTAATTTGAAATAATACACGATTCGTATTGCACAATTGAAAATGGAACAAGAAACAGAAATTGAAGTGTTAGTGGCAGGACCAGAGCACGAGAAATACGTTGACACCATCCTTGAAACAATCGCAGAAGCCGCTAAGGTCCGCGGTACTGGCATTGCAAAGAGAACACATGAGTATCTGACAAAAAAAATGCTGGAGGCAAAGGCTGTCATCGCTCTGACCAAAGATGGGACCTTTGCGGGTTTCAGTTATATCGAGACGTGGGAGAACCAACAATATGTGACAACTTCTGGATTGATCGTGCACCCTGATTTCCGCGGACAGCATATTGCCAAGCGCATCAAGGACATGACCTTCACACTGGCCCGTACCCGCTGGCCTCATGCGAAGATATTCTCGCTGACAAGTGGTGCAGCGGTGATGGCGATGAACACGGCACTGGGCTACCAGCCAGTCACCTTTGCCGACCTGACAGAAGACGAGGCCTTCTGGAAAGGCTGCGAAGGCTGTGTGAATGTTGACGTATTGCACCGCACAGGGCGTAAGTATTGTATCTGCACGGCCATGCTGTACGATCCCACAGAGCACCTGCCCGCCAAGATTCCTGACGAGGTACTCTCACGCATCCGTCATCTGGAAGAGATTGAGGAGAATTGAAGGATTGAAGAATTGAAGGATTGAAGGATTGAAGAATTGAAAAATTGAAGATAAATATGAGCAAGAAGAAAGTTGTAGTCGCATTCTCGGGAGGTCTCGACACCTCCTACACCGTGATGAAGTTAACCCAGGACGGCTGGGATGTATATGCTGCATGCGCCAATACGGGCGGATTTAGTGAGGAACAGTTGAAGAAGAACGAGGAAAACGCCTATAAGTTGGGCGCCGTGGGGTACGTCACCCTCGACGTGACACATGAATACTACGAGAAGTCGCTGAAGTACATGATCTTCGGTAATGTGCTCCGCAACAACTGCTACCCCATCAGCGTCAGTAGTGAGCGCATCTTCCAGGCCATCGCCATTGCCCGCTACGCCAAGGAGATCGGTGCCGATGCCATCGCCCATGGTTCTACTGGAGCGGGCAACGACCAGATCCGTTTCGACATGACCTTCCTCGTGATGGCCCCTGGCGTGGAGATCATCACCCTGACCCGCGACCATAAGTTGACCCGCAAGGAAGAAGTCGATTACCTGAATGAGCATGGATTCTTCGCAGACTTCACCAAGTTGAAATATTCTTATAATGTAGGTATCTGGGGTACCAGTATCTGTGGCGGCGAACTACTCGACCCGACACAGGGACTGCCAGAGGAGGCCTATCTGAAGCATGTCACCGCCAAGGAACAGGAGACGCTGCTGAAGATCGAGTTCGAGAAGGGCGAGATCGTAGGTGTCAACGGAGAGAAGTTCGACGACAAGGTGAAGGCCATCCAGAAAATTGAGGAGATCGGTGCCTCCTACGCCATCGGCCGTGATGCCAATGTGGGTGACACGATTATCGGCATCAAGGGTCGCGTAGGCTTCGAGGCTGCAGCCCCGAAACTGATCATCGAGGCTCACCGCCTGCTGGAGAAATCGACCCTCTCGAAGTGGCAGCAGTACTGGAAGGATCAGGTGGCCAACTGGTATGGCATGTTCCTCCACGAGAGCCAGTACCTGGAGCCGGTGATGCCCGATATGGAAGCCATGCTTACCTCCAGTCAGCGCAACGTGACAGGCACATCCATCCTGAAACTCCGTCCCTACGGCTTCGAGACCGTCGGCATCGACTCGGCCAACGACCTCACGAAGAGCAAACTCGGCGAATACGGTGAGACACAGACGGGCTGGACTGCCGACGAGGCCAAGGGCTTCATCAAGGTCAGTTCCACACCACTCCGTGTCTATTACGGTATCCACAAGGACGAGAAGAGGTAAATGATTAACGACTTACGTAGTGAAACATGATAAGAATAGGAATATTAGGTGCGGCGGGATACACGGGCGGCGAACTGATCCGCCTATTGCTGAACCACCCCGAGGCCGAGATTGTCTTTGCCAATTCTGAGAGCAACGCTGGCAATCCCGTCTGCGATGTCCACGAAGGACTCATAGGCGATACCGACCTGAAGTTCTCGGCCGAGATGCCCTTCGACAAAGTCGATGTCGTGTTCTTCTGCTTCGGCCATGGCAAGAGCGAGGCGTTTCTGAAGGAGCACACCATTCCAGCCAACGTGAAGATCATCGACCTGGCTCAAGACTTTAGAGTTAAGGATGAAGGATTAAGAGTTAGGGATTATGATTTCGTCTATGGTCTGCCAGAGTTGAACCGCGAGGCTATCCGCAAGGCACAGCACGTAGCCAACCCAGGCTGTTTTGCCACCTGTATCCAACTCGGGCTGTTGCCAGCCGCCAAGATGGGACTGCTGAAATACGATGTCAGCGTGAATGCCATCACCGGCAGCACGGGCGCTGGTCAGAAGCCTGGTGCCACCACCCATTTCTCCTGGCGTAACAACAACCTAAGCATCTACAAGCCCTTCACCCATCAGCATCTGGCAGAGATCCGCCAAAGTCTGGTGCAGCAGCAGGGCTCGCTCGATGTGGATATCGACTTCATCCCCTATCGCGGCGACTTCGCCCGTGGCATCTTCACCACAGAGGTCATCCGCACCAAGGCGAATGCCGACGAGGTGATTGCCGCCTATAAAGAATACTATTCGGATGCAGCCTTCACGCATTATAGTGACAAGTCGCTCGACCTGAAACAAGTGGTGAACACCAACAAGTGCCTGGTACATATCGATGCCTTCGACAACAAGTTGCTTGTCACCTCCTGTATCGACAACCTGCTGAAAGGAGCCGTCGGCCAAGCGGTACAGAACATGAACCTCATGTTTGGTATTGACGAGACGGCAGGACTTAGGCTGAAGGCCTCAGCATTCTAAGCATTCTGAAACAGAAAACCGGCTAACAGATCGTGTTAGCCGGTTTTTATTATGACCTTTCTTCGTGTTCGCGCATATAGTCACGGGGCGACATACCGTAGAACCGTTTGAAGACGGTTGAGAAAGAAGCCGAGTTGGCAAACCCGCAGGCATACATCACCTCCGTCACGTTCATGCCCTGGTTGGCAAGAAGTTGGGCAGCCTTCTTCAGTCGGATATTACGGATGAAGTCGTGAGGTGTCTGTCCGGTAAGTTCCTTCATCTTACGATGCAGGTGCACACGACTGATACCTGCCTGATCGGCTATCATATCCACGCTGAGGTCAGAGTTGTTCAGGTTCTTATTGATACAGTCCATGATACGCTCCAGCAGTTTCTCGTCAGGCGACTTCAGGCGGATGTCACTCACCTGCTCTTCCAGTTCGTCATTCCGCTCGAACTTCAGGCGGAGCAAGCGGTGCATGTTAATCTGATTAATGATGGTGCGCCGCAGGATGTCCATGTTGAACGGTTTCACGATATAGGCGTCTGCACCCGTCTCCAAACCTTCCAACTTATCCTCGTCGCGGCTCTTGGCCGTCAGCAGGATCACAGGGATATAATTGGTGTTAGGATTCGTCTTGAGTTTGGAGCAGAGTGTATTGCCGTCCATCTCTGGCATCATCACGTCACTGATGACGATATCGGGGATCGTGCGGAGCACTTCGCCCAGCGCCTCCCTGCCGTTCACACAGGCATGCACCTCATAGTCAGCACCCAGTTCGGCCTCCAGGAAATTACGGATCTCCTCATCATCCTCGGCGATTACGATCTTTGGACGACCACTCTGCGGGCCCTGGAGATCAGGCATCGGTTCTGCCTGCACCTCATCCTCTTCTGTGGACAGCAGGACAGATGTCGTGCCCTCAGCCTCAGAGACCATCTCCTCGGGACGCAGATGGGCGTTGCCGAGGGGGATGGTAACGATGAACTCGCACCCCTGCTCAAGATTATGTGCACTGATGGTACCGTGGTGCAACTCGACCAGTGAGCGTGTCAGGTCGAGTCCTATGCCAGTCCCCGCATGACGGTCATTGACGCTGGTGGGCGTCTGATAGAAACGCTCGAAGATCCTGTCGAGTTTATCTGCCGGTATCTGCTCACCATTATCGCGGATGGCTATGACGGCCGACTTCTCATCATGCGTCAGGCGGATACCGATCTCCCCTCCTGCCGGAGTGAACTTGAAGGCATTGGAAAGGATATTCATGACCACCTTGTCGAAATTAGCCCTGTCTATCCAGACGGGCAGAGCGTCACTGTCATGCTCATAGAGCAGGTTGATACGCTTGGTCTTGGCCTGACCGACAAATAGGGTATATATATCCTGGACGAAGCCGACGAGGTCGGTCTCCGACATCCGCATCTGCATCTGTCCCTTATCGATCTTCCGGAGGTCCATCATCTGGTTGATCAGGCTCAGGATACGCTCCGCATTACGCTTGATAGTCTCGTAAACACTCTTCTTAGCCGGGTCGCCCTCATTCTTGATGAGCGAGAGCAGCGGCGTGATGATCAGCGTCATAGGCGTGCGTATCTCGTGGCTCATGTTGATAAAGAAGCGGAGTTTGGCCTCGCCCAGTTCCTCGGCATGCAGATGCTCCTGCAAGCGGAGCATCGACTGTACCTTATGGCGCCGGTAAGCCAGGAACTGCCACAGGAACAAGCCTGCTATGAGGGCATAGAAGAAATAGGCCCAGGCAGAACGGTACCACGGACTATGCACGATCACGGTGAACTCGCGTACTGGCGTCTCCAGTCCATTACGTTCAGCCTTCACCCTGAAGCGGTAGGTGCCTTGCGGCAGGTGAGAGAAGGTCAGTTCGTTCATGCCTGCCTTGAGGCGAGAATAGGGTTCACCATTGATGCTATAGAGATAGGAGATATGCTCCGGGTTCTCGTAGGTCAAGGTAGAGAACTGGATGGCAAACGAGTTATCCTGGTAACTGAGTTCAAAGCGGTTGCTCTTGATCACATTCTTCTCCGTCACCTGATAGCCGTCCGACTTACTGGCTGTGTTCACCGAGTTGCCGTTGATGGAGAAGGATGTCAGTTGCACGTTAGCCACCCACTTGCTCTGCACGATATCCTGAGGCTTGAACCAGGTGACGCCTCCTGTGCCACCCATGATGATGGTGCCATTAGGGGTCGTGAAGGAGGCTCCGTCACTGAACTCATTGCCTTGCAGACCGTTGTCAGCGAAATAGTTCTGCCATTTCTCCGTCACGGGATTATAGCAACTCAGTCCATGGTCAGAGCCAATCCATAGTTTTCCGTGCAGGTCGCGCTCTATCGTGGATACGCCATTGTCAGACAAGCCCTCGGCAGTCGTAAAGTGCCTGGTGGCCTTTGTCTTCAGATTATAGCCATAGAGACCGTCATTAGTGCCATACCAGAGTACTCCGTCATACTCCCTCGCAATGCGCACCGGGACACTGTAATTCGGACAGTTCGTGCCTAAGGTGCTGGTCCAACTGCCCGTCTTCAGTTCAAGGCAGCACAGGCCCATGGATGTAGCGGCGTAGAGCCGGTTGCCATCAGGCGATATCGACACCTGGGAGACATAGTTGTTGGTGATACTGTTCATCTTCCGGTCCTTGTCGGCCCCCGGCATCATCGTATATTCCCTGATCTGTCCGTCATGAGGCGTGAGGCAGAGCACGCCATGCCGCATGGTGGCTGCCCATAGCCGTCCTTCGGGGTCCAGGGCAAAATCCATGATGATAAGGTGCTCATCCTGGGGATAACTCAGCCTGTGATACTGCATCGTCACTGGGTCTATCCATCCCCCGCCCTCGCCGTAGGAGCCCAGCCAGATATGTCCGTCGCCATCTTCTGCCAGGGTCATCACTGTCGAAGGATATCCTTCTTTCAGATGACGGATCAGTTTGTCATCGGCACCGAAGATGTAAAGGCCGTCCTTGTCCGTGCCTACCCAGGTGCGCTGCTTGCTGTCAATCAGCGTACTGACGACACAGGCCGAGCCTATCGTGTTACGCACTCCAAGTTTATAGCCCATATACTGGAAGCCGTTCGACACGATCGGCTGCTTGTATATGCCCTTCTGCAAGAGTCCAAGCCAGATATTGCCACTGCGGTCCTCAATGATGGAATAGACCTTGCCCTGTGCCAGATTGACCTCCATGCTGAAGAAGGGGTTGTCTGTCACCTCGTCCCTTCTGGGGTCGTAGATGGCGATGCCCTTGCCGTCATAGCCCACGAGGATATGGTCATAGCGGTCACAGTGAAGGGCTGATATCTGGGTAGTGCCTATCTGATCGACATGCACGAACTGCCCACCTTTCTGACGGAACAGGCCTGAGTTGGTACCCACATAGACATTCCCCTCCTTGTCCTCACAGACACAGTTCAGGATCAGGTCACTCCTGTCCATCAGGTACTGCTGCATCCTGCTGCCATCGTAGCACAACAGTCCCTTGGCGGATGTCAGCATCCACAGGTTGCCCTTCTTGTCCTCCAGCAGCGCGTTCACGGTATGGATGTCGGCAAAACTGTCGCCCAACTGCCGGGCGGTGCCCTGGTCGATGAACTTCATCACGCCGAGCCCCGACGTGCCGACTAATATCTCGCCTTTCTTATTCTCTATGAAGCAGGTGGCATAGCCATAGTTCTCATTTCCCTGATGGTCGAGCATCTTCACGCGATGGAAGGATTCCCCGTCCCAGGTCTGCAGGGCACCGTACATACCAAAGTAGAACAATCCGTTCTTGTCCTGCACCATCGTGTTCACATAATTGCTGGCCAGCGTCCTGTCCTGCTCGTTCTCTTTCTTAAACACGCGGAACTGGTAGCCGTCATAGCGGTTGATGCCGTTACGAGTGGTCGCCCAGATATATCCTTCCTTATCGAGATACATCTGCGTAACAAAACTGCTTGACAACTGATTGTCCGTGCTGAAGAACTTACCCATCTGGGCATGACAATTAAGCACGAAACACCATGCTATTAGCGTTAGTAGAAAGTTAGGTCGCATTGTCTTGTTTATATTTTCCCGATGCAAAGATAATGTTTTTTTTATTTACAGCAAAGAAAAAGTCAAAAAAAGCAAAACTTTGTTCCTTTTTCTTGCATCCTTCTCGTTTTTATTTGCTATATTTGCACACAGAATCATCACTAACAGGTATCAACAATGAAAAAAATCCTACTAAAAACCAAGACTTTGCTGTCTGCCATCCTTCTGATAGCGGTAGCCACGATTCAGGCTGCAGACCAGTTCGTAGTGTTCCAACCAGCGACCGACACCTGGCAGTTGCAGAGTCCCGTCATCACCTTCAGTCCCCAGGAGCATCAGTGCGTGCACCTTGCCGCTGCCAACCTCCTGGCCGACTTTGCCAAGGTAACGGGCACCAAGGCTATCCAGCGCGAGGAAGGAGCCACCATCCTCATCGGTACCGTGGGGGTTAGTCCACAGATCGACCAGTGGGTGAAACAGGGCGAACTGCGCGACCTCAAGGGGAAGACGGAGAAATACCTGATTAAGACCATCGGCGGCCAACTCGTCATAGCGGGCAGCGATAAGAGAGGCACCGTGTATGGCATCTATGAATTGTCACGACAGATGGGCGTGTCGCCATGGTACTACTGGGCCGACGTCCCCGTCGAACAGCATCAGGCGCTCTACATCAAGAAAGGCGAATATACCGACGGGGAGCCTGCCGTGCGCTACCGCGGACTGTTCCTCAACGACGAGGCACCATGCCTCACCTCCTGGGTGAAGAACACCTTCGGCACCGACTACGGCGGCCATCAGTTCTATGAGAAGGTCTTCGAACTTATCCTCCGCCTGAAGGGCAACTACCTATGGCCTGCCATGTGGGGATGGGCCTTCTATGCCGACGACCCCGAGAACCTCAGGACGGCCGACGCCATGGGCGTGATGATGGGCACGTCGCACCACGAGCCGATGGCCCGCAACCACCAGGAGTATGCCCGCGACCGCAAGGGCTGGGGCGCCTGGAACTACGCCACGAACAAGCCGAACCTCGACCGTTTCTTCCGTGAGGGCATCGAGCGCATGAAGGGCACCGACGACATCGTGACCATCGGCATGCGCGGCGACGGCGACGAGGCCATGGGCAGGGGTACGGACACGAAACTCCTGGAGAGCATCATCAACAACCAGCGCCGCATCATCAAGGAGGTGACGGGGCGCCCCGCCAAGGAGACCGCCCAGATATGGGCCTTATATAAAGAGGTGCAGGACTACTACGATGCCGGCCTGCGCGTGCCCGACGACGTGACCATCCTGCTCTGCGACGACAACTGGGGCAACGTGCGCCGGCTGCCGACCGCCGAGGAACAGAAGCGCAAAGGCGGCTGGGGACTCTACTACCACGTCGATTACGTCGGTGCTCCCCGCAACTCCAAGTGGATCAACGTCACCCCGATCCAGAATATGTGGGAGCAGTTGCAACTGGCCTATAACGGGGGCATCCAGAAACTGTGGATCCTCAACGTGGGCGACCTGAAGCCCATGGAGTATCCCATCCAACTCTTCATGGACATGGCGTGGAACCCGTCGAGATACCAGGTGACCAACCTGCTCGACCACACCCGCGACTTCTGCGCAGAGAGTTTCGGCAAGGATCAGGCCTGCGAGGCTGCCAGTATCCTGAACCTCGTCAGCAAGTACAACGGCCGCATCACCTCCGAGATGCTCGATGCCACCACCTATACCACCGATGAGTTCGCCCAGGTGGTCAGCGAGTATCAGGCCCTTGAGGCGCGCGCCCTCCGCCAGTTCATCACCCTCAGGCCCGAGTGCCGCGATGCCTATCGCCAGATCATCCTCTTCCCCGTGCAGGCCATGGGCAATATCTATGAGATGTACTATGCACAGGCCATGAACAACCAGTTGGCCGCCCAGGGCGACCCCGACGCCAACTGTTGGGCCGAGCGCTGCCGCCAGGCCTTCAGGCGCGACTCACTGCTGAACCTGCAGTACAACAAGGAGATCGCCGGAGGCAAGTGGGACGGTATGATGACGCAGAAGCATATCAGTTACACCTCCTGGAACGACAACTATCCCCGCGACCTGTGCCCGTACCTTGCCGAAGTGCCGGAGCCCGCTAACGGACCTCTATTCAGTCCTCGCGACGGCTATATCAGCATCGAGGCCGAGCACACCTACAGCCGCACGGACGCCGGCAATGCCAAGTGGACTGTCATCCCGGGCATGGGACGCACGCTGAGCGGCGTGGCCCTGATGCCCTACACCGCCGCTACCGACGATGCCAAACTAACCTACTACTTCACCGCCCCCAAGGATGTGAAGACTGCAAAGGTACATATCATCACAAAGTCCACGCTTGACTTCCTGGACAAAGGAGGCCTCATCTATGATGCCACCATCGACGATGGACAGCCGGCCAGCATCAACTTCAACAGTAACCTCAACGAGAAGCCCGAGAACATCTACTCCATCTATTACCCCACAGTAGCCAGGCGAGTGGTGGAGAAGACGGTGGAACTGCCCTTGGCTGAGGGAAAGGATTACCACGTGCTCACCCTCCATCCGCAGGACCCCGGCATCGTCTTTGAGAAGATTGTCATCGACTTTGGCGGGTATAAGCCCCAATACCTTTTCGGCAAGGAGTCACCCAAACTGTATAATGCCGACCTTTCATCCATCAATGACAAGACATTGCCCTTGGTCTATGATGTAGAGAATACTGGAGCAGATTATCCGAAATCCACCATGCTCCCTGCTGCCGCACTCCCCATCCTTAAGGACCTGCCCGACCCGCTGGAGCGTGTCAACAGTTTTAGCGACTGGTCACGCCGTCGCAGTGAGATCTCCCAACTCATCCAGCACTTCGGCATCGGCGAGAAGCCTGCCGTCGGCAAGGAGCAGGTAAAGGCCCGCATGGATGGCGACACCCTGATTGTCGATGTCACCGTTGGCAAAGAGACCCTCACCCTGCGCAGTGAGATCCGCTATCCTGCCACCGGCGAGGCTCCTTACGCCCTGATGATCGGCACCAGCGGCATCGCACTCCCCAAGCAACTCTTCGACAACCGTCCCATCGCCACGATGGTGTTCCACGAGAAGCAGGTCAACGACTACGGCCAGTGGGGTCCCCACCACGAACGTGGCGAGCACAACTTTGACCGTCTCTACCCCGACCTGAAAGACAACGGCGCCTATAGCGAATGGGCCTGGGGCCTGAGCCGACTGATTGACGGGCTCCAGTTGTTAGGTCCTGAAGTGACGAAGATTGATACGAAGCACATCGGTGTTACAGGGTGTTCCTACGCCGGCAAGATGGCCCTCTACTGCGGCGCCTTCGACGAGCGCGTGGCTCTCACCATCGCCCAGGAGCCCGGTGGCGGCGGGGCTGCTGCCTGGCGCGCCTCCCACCAGAAGGACAGCGTGGAGAATCTCGAACGCACCGACTACCATTGGTTCCTCGAGAGCCAGCGCACCAACTTCTCTGGCGACAGCGTCTATATGCTGCCTTACGACCAGCACGAACTCTGTGCCCTCATCTGTCCCCGTGCGCTGCTGCTGTTGGGCAATCCCGACTTCAAGTGGTTGGCCGACGATGCCATGCTCGTATCTGCCAAGGCTGCCCATAAGGTGTGGGAACGCTTCGAGATTGCCGACCGCATGGGATGGAGCATCGTCGGCGGGCATGGTCACTGTCAGTTGCCTGAGCGCCAATGGCCTGAAGTACAGGCATTCATCGACCGCTTCCTGCTCGGACGCAACACGAACACTGCCAACGTCCAAGTCTTCTCCAAATAAATCGAGCCCCATCGCCTGTTGTCTGGGCGGTGGGGCTATAAAGTTTCATCTTGGTAACAGGGTACCGACCGGATAACAAAAGAACCCCTGTTATGCGGTACGCCTTACGCGCGGGCGCGGTAGTAGGGAAAAGCCGAAAATACGTGTCCTACCTGTCCTACGTGTCCACGGCGCAGGGACAGATG
>OCTW011602602.1_pt1 | contig 12300 bp, 12 predicted proteins | sample 1539671 | NCBI WGS metagenome assembly OCTW01 (sample SAMN02144230, study PRJEB22623) | gut metagenome | biome: sheep rumen | host: Ovis aries | place: New Zealand | reverse complement strand
TCCCGGAAGCTCTGATCCGCCAGATAATCCACCTTTCCCGCCACATCCTCCGGCATGCCGTAGAATCCGAACAGGTCGTACCGTTTCTGCATTGGAAGATAGTACTCCCCCAGTATCGATTCGCACCAGAGGAGTCCCATCTCCCGGGTTGTTCCCTGCACTGCCTTCTGCTTCGACTCTTCCACAAACACCATGGCCATGGATACCAGTGTCACGAACAGCAGCAGCACAAAGATCGTCACCGATCCGCATTTCCCCGTTTTCCTACTTTCCAAGCCCGGTCACCTCTCCCGTACGGACCAGATCTGCTCCGCAGAAGGCGTAGCATGACACCCTGTGCTCTCTGGTCATCCGAATATGTGTGATTCCCTGCATGTTCTCTCCCCGGGACGCCGAAGCCCGTTCCACACAGAAGAGTTTGCGGGAATGAACGGCCCGGTCCGTGAGATCCTCATGCAGACGAACCTGTACCAGCAGACATTGATAGAAAAACACCTGCAGCAGAATCATACTGAGCACGGCCAGAATCACCAGCGGCATCACAACCGCCGCCTCCACAATCTCACTGCCTCTGCGGCTGTTCAGAAACCGAATTCCCGGAAAATGGCCCCATCTCACCTTCATGCCTTCAGTTTCGAGAACACATCGTTTACAAACTGCGTGATCTCGCTCTTGAAGATAACGCCGAGAGCAATTGCTAACGCGATGAGGATCGCCACTTGAACCATTTCCATCCCCGCCTTGTTTCCCAGACCGATCCGTCCCCATGCACCTCTTCCGGCCTTCATGATTTTCGCTTTCATCCCGTGTCTCCTTTCCAGTCTTCAATAACCCTAATAACCCTGCACCTGCAGAATCGCCGGTGCCGCTGTAATCACGATCAGCGCAATCAGCAGAATCGCCAGAGGAAGCGTCATCTTCGTCTCGGCGATTTTTCCTTTCTCTTCCGCCATCATCTTCCGTTTCTCCCACAGCGCCGCACTCTCCATTTCCAGTTTTCCGGTCAGATCCACGCCCCGGTACTGATTGTCTGCAACGAATCCTGCAATCCGACTGAGTTCCCGTATGCCGGCTGCAGCAGACCGCTGGCAGAACACCCGCACCAGACTCTGATTTCCTGCCCCCGCTTCCTGTCCGATGCCGATAATCAATTCCCGGAAATATCCCCGGTCCGGCCGCAGACGATAGCCTTCGGCAATACGCAGCAGCGCATCACTGAAGATCATCCCACAATTGAGAAGCATCAGCAGCTGGTCATTGAATCCCGGCAGATCCCGCATGACCGCTTCCCGATGGGATTTCTCCCGGCTCTGCACTTTCTTCCGGTCATCGTAATACATCAACCAGATCAGAAACGGCCCGGCGAGGAGAAACAGCAGCCCGCTCCGGTCCCTGTGAATCCGCCAGATCAGCTTCGTCCCGTTTCCCAGCGAGGAAGGCAGGAGAATTTTCTTCTTCCGGCTTTCCTCCAGTCCACTGATCACCCGGGACACTTCACGGGATATCTGTTCTTCCGTATTCTCTTTTCGAACTTCCCCTTCCGTCCGTTTTCCGTTAATGGTCAGGGTGAGATCCTTCCGGGAGCGGACGTCCTTCCCTCTGATTTCCAGCTGCAGCGGAAACGAGGATGACCGGTCCGTGTTCTCCCGGTACAGACCTGTCACAGAACCGGAAGAATTGACAATGTATTTTTTGCCGTTTCCCAGCCCCCTGCCCGCCTGAAATGCTGTGAGCAGCGCACACACTGCCAGAATCAGCACAGCCCGGCGGCGCACCTTCTCTTCCCCCAGAAATCCCCGGAACCCTTCTGTACGCCGGCGCACTGCCGACGCAGCTCTGGACCGGAGACTCACGCTCTGTTGTTTTCTATACCGCAATGTCTGTGATCCTTTCTATGCTGTAATACGCCGCTGCCACCAGCCCCAGACATCCCGTCATCATGATCCGCCCGGCGGCTGTGCCGTACATCACATCCAGATATCCCGGGGACAAAAATCGAAGGGACAGAACGATCAGCACCGGCATCACGGTGATGATCTCCCCCTCAAAACGTTTCTGCGACACCATGGACCGGATTCCGTCCTCGATGGTGATCTTCTCACTCAGCATCCTGGCACTTTTCTCCACGGCCTGGGCCAGATTGCCGCCGGATTCCCGGCAGGCTCGGAAAATCTGGGCGAAATCACTGACTTCCTCCACACCGGTTCGCCGGGCGAAATCTTCCAGAACGGTCAGTTCGGACTCCCCCGACACATCCATCCGCTCCATCATGATATGAATTTCTCGGGTCATCAGGGCGTCCTCCCCGTAAATCGTCCCCATCTCCCTTCCCGCTCCCTCCAGCGCCTCCTGAAAGTGACGCCCTGCGGCAAAAGCGGAGGAGATCGTGTTCAGGAAATCCCGGAACTGGAGCCGCAGCTGCTGCAGCCGCTTTCGACGAAGTTGGTTTTCACGGAACTTCCGGGCCGGCTTCCAGAGGAGAAAGACAGCTGCGCCCGGCAGCGGGCTCTCATAGAACAGAAGTCCCAGTGCCAGAAGTCCCGCTGTCAGGACAACCGCCAGCCGGACACATTCCTTCCGGTTCAGACGATACGTCCTATAATCGATCGCCATCCTCATCCCCTGCCCTTCTGAGTTTCTCCCGCCGCTGAATCCGGTTTCCCGTCTGTTCCAGTTTCATCTCCCCGTTCAGACGAAAAAGCGGATTCAGGACATATTCACTTCCCGAAACTGACACCAGCTCCTGCACTTCGGAGACCTGCCGTTTTCCTTCTGCCGTCCGGATGAGGTGCACCATCACATCGATTCCTTCCACAATCTGCCCCCGGATGGAATCCATGGGAATCCGGGCGGCCATCAGGTACATGGCCTCCAGCCGGCGGAGCATCCCCCGGACAGAATTGCCGTGTCCCGTGGACATCGAACCGTCATGCCCGGTATTCAGTGCCTGCAGCATATCCGCCACCTCCTTTCCTCTCACTTCTCCCACGATAATCCGGTCCGGACGCATCCTGAGACTGGTGCGGATCAGCATATCCATTGTGACCTGCCCCTGTCCCAGGGTATTCGCCGTGTGACATTCCATCTGTACCAGATCCCGGATGTGGGGAAGCATCAGCTCCCGGGAATCTTCGATGACGATCACCCGGTCATTCTCCGGAATCATATCCGTCAGCGCATTCAGAAAGGTGGTCTTTCCGGAGGAAGTCCCGCCGCTGATGAAGATGTTATATCCGCATCGCACCAGCAGAGCCAGCGTATCAGCACATGCCCGGGTCAGCGTGCCCTTCGTGATCATCTGCCGGATCGTGATCCGTTCCGGGGAAAACTTGCGGATTGTCAGAACCGGACCATCCGCCGCCACATTGTGGTACACAGCATTCACCCGGGACCCGTCCGGAAGACGGGCGTCCAGGATCGGATTCATTTCATTGATCTCCCGGTGTACGTCCGCCGCTATATTTCGGATGATGTCTTCCAGTTCCTCTCGGGAATCGAACTGCTCCGGCGCAGCGGTGATTCCGGAGCGCATCTCGACAAAAATATGTCCGGGGCCGTTCACCATAATCTCATTGATCCGCTCATCCCGAATGTACGGATCGAGAATTCCGGTGCGGCACCGCATTCTCTGATACAGCCTACGGATCAGTTCAGCGGACTCCTGCAATCCACCGGAACTTGGATCAGAAAATACGGTTTCCTCAATAATATTCAATGCCTCCTGATCCGTCAGCGCATCCTTCTCCTTCATGTGCCGGGAGAAACGTTCCTTCACCGTTTCCTCCAGTGCCTCATACCGCTGGTCTGCATGCTCCTCCATGGCGTTCCTCCGTCATAAACTGCCTTCCGGTTTCCTGTCGCAGCGGTATCATACCATTTCCCCAAATACCGCCTCAATATATTTATGCTAATTTTTTCCATTCAGAGAAAAGAAAGATTATCCCCTTACCGGAGGCAATCTGATGTAATAAAATCGTATTTATGTAAAAAAGGTGAGTGAGTTATTTGATAAAAGGGGGATCGAAAATGAAGAAGGCATATGGGAGACGATGGATCATCCGCTGCCGATTATATATCGCTCTATCCCTCCGGCCAATATTCTCTGACATGCGTCACCCCTGCGATTTTCTTCGCCACGGCGGCGCATTCCATGCCGAACGGACCTGACAGATCCATACGGATTCTTCCGCCCATTCGGATGAAGGCATCCGGGGCATCCGATACCGAAAGTACACCTTCGCCGTGATCGATGAAATCCGGCAAATCCTCCGACTCTCCGACGTCCTGGGCATTTTCCCGGCAGTCTTCTTTTTCGGTCGGATTCTCCGCTTCTTCCTCCCGCCATCGCTCGAAAGTTCTCCGGCGGAAGATCTGCTCCGGGTCCGGTTCCTGTTCTGCCGGTTCGAAATTACTCACCGTCACCACATGATCCACCCGGGAATACTGCAGAATATCCCGGTACGTCCGCCGCACATGGGCGAGTCGGAAGTCTCCGGCCCGTCCCACCGGCACAATGCAGTCCGCCAGAGACAGAATTCTTCCAGTTCCCTCCGATATTCCGTGGCCCAGATCCATCACCACCACATCCGGTTCGAGCTGTTTCGCCGTTTCCTGCAGAAACCGGCGAAGCTGTGCCTGCGTGATGCCGCCGATATCCCGACCGGTCCGGCGAAAAACAAACCGGCGCAGAAACAGGTTCTCCTGTACCAGCGGACCCAGCGGAACATCTCTTCCCTCGCCCATTCGGTACATCACATGATTCAGAGAGTAAACAGTCTCTGGTCCTTCTCCCCAGAAAAGATCCGAATCGTCCCCGGCGCAGAGACTGAGGTAAATAGTCTTCGTCCCGTAGATCCGGTCCAGCATCTGTCCTGCCGCCAGCGCCAGAAATGTGGTGCCGGCACCTCCGGAGAGGCCGCAGAAGGCGACGACGGAAGGAAGATCCTTTCGCTCCTTCCCGGGACACGGTGCCCCGGTGAGTTCTCCGTACAGAAGGCTCAGTTCCCTTTCCATCTGATCCGCACGGCAGGACGGAATCCGGAACCGGATCGGCGTGCTGTCCCGGTATGCTGCGGGCAGCGGGTCCTCTTCTGTCCATGTAATCCGAAAATGTTCGGTTACCACCTGTCCCGGCATGAAACCACGGCTTATTCCGGAAAGAGACTCCTCTCTCCCCTGCTCCTGCTGCTCCGAAAGCCGGCGAATCATCCCGTCCCCGGGAAGGATCATCAGATCCCCGGGAACAGCCCCTGCCGCCTCCGTTATCAGAATAAAGTCCCAGTCCGAACCCCGCTCTCCCGGATCGCCCGGGATCATTCGGATCTGTTCGGTCCGGAGCGCCATCGTTTCAGCAATTCTCAGCGACAGCCCCCGGTCCTCTGTCTGTACACTCACAACGATTCTCTCCATGCCGTGCCCCTCCGATTGTGTAAGCCATTTTCTTCCACTTCATACAGGGCATCGTACCATTTCCCCAAATATGCGGTCAATCCTACAGAGAATTTTCTGTTCACCGGGAAAAAGACAGATTTTTCCCGAACCCGCCGGATGCAGGGACGAGCCTGCGGACACGGTGAACACCGCAGACGTTATGAACCTGCCGGACATGATGCCCTCGCTGCATTGTCTTTCTCACAGTACATTCTGCGAATTGCTTGACAATTATCCCGTGCCTGTATAGACTGGAACCAGAAAATCGAACAACAGGATACTTCGGGGCAGGGTGAAATTCCCAACCGGCGGTACAGCCCGCGAGCCGAAAGGCATGATCCGGTGAGATTCCGGGGCCGACAGTAGAGTCTGGATGAGAGAAGTAGCGTATGTATGTTTACGTGTGTTTGCAATGCTCTGAGTGTTTCACTCAGAGTTTTTTTCTTGCGGACGCAGGAAACAGATTATTTTGTCCCGGACCCGTGCAGGCCCGGTTTTTTATTACTTTAACAGAAAGAAGCGATACCATGAAGGATCGGAATAGAGTCAGAGAAGTCATCGAAGCAGACAGCCCCTATACCCGGGGCACCGATGAATATTACATGGACCGGGCGATCCGCCTGGCCCGGCTGGGGGCGGGTCATGTGAATCCCAACCCGCTGGTGGGTGCCGTCATTGTAAAATCGGGCCGCATCATCGGTGCAGGCTATCACGAGGAAATCGGCGGCCTCCACGCAGAACGGAACGCCCTGGCCGCCTGCACAGAAGATCCGGCCGGCTCCGACATCTACGTCACGCTGGAGCCCTGCTGCCATTACGGAAAGCAGCCGCCCTGCACCGATGCCCTTCTGGCCGCCGGTGTCCGCCGGGTGATCATCGGCTCCCGGGATCCCAATCCTCTGGTATCCGGCAAGGGTGTCCGGATTCTCCGGGAACAGGGTGTTGAGGTCGTCACCGACTTCCTGCGGGCGGAATGCGACCGGCTGAATCCGGTGTTTTTCCATTATATCACCCGGAAACAGCCTTACGTGACGCTGAAATATGCCATGACCCTGGACGGAAAGATCGCATCGGCTGCGGGAGAATCCCGCTGGATCAGCAGCGAAGCCTCCCGGGAGAAAGCCCGGCGGGACCGGGGGCTGTCCATGGGCATCCTGGTCGGCGTGGGCACCGTACTGGCGGACGACCCCGCCCTCACCTGCCGGGCGCCGGGACTAATCGACCCGGTGCGGGTGATCCTGGACACCCGCCTCCGGACCCCCCTCACCGCTCAGGTGATGAAAACGGCGGCGGTCCTTCCGGCGCAGGGAGGCCTGCCGGAAGTGTCTACCCGGAATGGCATGCGGTATCCCCGCACGGTGATTGCTACCTGCGAGAAGGACAAAAACAAACTGGAACCCTACCGGAAAGCCGGAGCGCTGGTGCTTTCGCTCCCGCCGGATGAAGACGGACGGGTGAGCGTTCCGGTTTTGCTGAAAAAGCTCGGCACCATGAAAATGGACAGCCTCTATGTGGAGGGCGGCGGAAATGTCCACTGGTCCTTCCTGCGGGAGAGGGCCGCAGACAAAGTTCAAATTTACATCGGTCCCCTGCTTTTGGGCGGCGCAGACGCCCGGTCGCCGGTGGAAGGAGCCGGGTTCCCGTCTCCGCCGGAGGCCCTCCGGCTCACCGGCATCCGCACGGAACGAATCGGAGATGACCTTTTTCTGGAAGGATATCCGAGGACAGGAGGCAGTTCATGTTTACAGGAATAATCGAAGAAGTCGGGATTGTGGATCAGATCCGGCGGGGCGGCGAATTCGCAAAGCTCCGCATCCGGGCCCGCACTGTTCTGGGCCGGATACCGGACCCGGCGGATCCCTTCGCAAGGCCCACGAAGCCGGGGGACAGCATCGCCGTTAACGGCATCTGCCTCACGGTAACAGATCTGGAGCACGATCATTTCACCGCCGATGTGATGCCGGAGACCCTCCGTAGAACCGCCTTCAACCGCCTCGCCCCGGGAAGCCGGGTGAATCTGGAGCGGGCCATGGCGGCGAACGGACGCTTCGGAGGACACATTGTCTCCGGCCATATCGACGGCATCGGAACCGTCCGGAGCCGGCGGCGGGAAGGCAATGCAGTCTGGTTCAATATCGCCGCCGGGGACAGAATCGCAGCAGGCATCGTCGAGAAGGGATCCATCGCCATCGACGGCATCAGCCTTACCGTGGCGGAGATTCGCCCGGAACCGGGAAATGCGTCTTTTTCCGTATCCATCATCCCCCACACTCTGGCGGAAACCGCCCTGGCGGACCGAGAGCCCGGCGACCCGGTGAATCTGGAAACCGACATGCTGGGGAAATATGTTTTTCACCTGATGGGAGAAGGCGGCGCCCTTCTGAAAGAAGCGTCCGAGGAGACCGGTTCCCCTGCCGGAGCAGATCCCCGGGAACAAGACCGGAAACTGAAGGAGATGCTGATGAGGTTCTGATAAGAAAGCGCCGGGGACGACCGGCTGTGCAGGAATTTTTTGTCACCGAAAGAAAAGGAGAGGAATCATGAAAATAAATATGTCAGAAGTATACGGAAAGCAGGAACCGGAGGAGAAGATGCAGCTGCCGGAGGGGTTCCGGTTCGGCACGGTGGAGCAGGCTATTCAGGATCTGAAGGACGGGAAAATCATCATCTGTACCGACGATCCGGACCGGGAGAACGAGGGAGATATGATCTGTGCCGGTCAGTTCGCCACCACGGAGAATATTAATTTTATTGCCAGTCACGCCAAGGGACTGATCTGTATGCCGATGGGAATCGAGGCCGTGCGTCGCCTGAAACTGCCCCAGATGGTCAGCGATAACGAGGACAACCACGAGACAGCTTTCACGGTCAGCATCGACCACGTGGACACCACAACAGGCATTTCGGCGGTGGAGAGAGGGTACACAGCCAGAATGGCGGCGGATCCGAGCAGTAAACGCAGCGATTTCCGGGCGCCGGGTCATATGTTCCCGCTGCTGGCAAAGGACCAGGGGGTATTCGTTCGGAACGGCCACACAGAGGCCACGGTGGATCTGCTCCGGCTGGCGGGGATGGAACCGGTAGGCATCTGCTGCGAAATCATGCGGGAGGACGGCACCATGATGCGCACACCGGAGCTGGCCGAACTGTCCATGAAATATGATCTGACGTTTATTTCCATCAAGCAGCTGCTGGAATACCGGAAGAAATACGAGAAATTAGTGGAGCGGGTTACTACAGCGAAGCTGCCGACCCGTTTCGGAGATTTCAAATCAACGGTTTATATCAACAAGATCACGGGGGAACACCATATCGCACTGATCAAGGGAGAAATCGGTGACGGAAAGGACATTCTGGTCCGGGTTCACTCTGAATGCCTGACCGGAGATGCCTTCGGTTCCCTGCGCTGCGACTGCGGCCAGCAGCTTCAGTCCGCTCTCCGGCAGATCGACAAAGAAGGCCGGGGGGTTCTTCTGTACATGCGGCAGGAAGGAAGAGGCATCGGCCTGGTAAACAAGCTGAAAGCCTACACCCTCCAGGACCAGGGCATGGACACGCTGGAAGCAAATCTGGCCCTGGGCTTCCCGGGGGATGCCCGGGAATACTACACCGGCGCCCAGATTCTGAAAGATCTGGGGATCCACACCATGCGCCTTCTGACCAACAACCCCCAGAAGGTGTACGAGCTGAAGGAATACGGCCTGGAAATTGAGGAGCGGGTGCCGATCCAGATGCCGGCGAATCCGGTGGACCTGTTTTATCTGAAAACCAAACAGGAGAAGATGGGCCACCTGCTGAATTACTAAACCAATGCAGGCGGAACACAGCCGGACCATTACAGACTAAATAGAGCTGAATCATTACAGACAAAGTATAGCTGATTATTTTGATCAGAAAGGAAAGGAACGAAATCGTCATGAACAGAATTGAAGGAAAAGTCGTCGCAAAAGAAAATGTCCGCATCGGCATCGTCGCCGCCCGTTTCAATCATTTCATCGTTCAGCGCCTCATCGACGGTGCGGAAGACGGTCTGCTCCGTCACGACGTGAAACCGGAGAACATCGACCTTGCCCTGGTGCCGGGCGCTTTCGAAATCCCGGTTGCCGCAGAGAAGATGGCGGCATCCGGCCGTTACGACGCTGTGATCTGTCTGGGCGCCGTGATTCGGGGCCAGACGCCTCATTTCGACTACGTCTGTGCGGAGGCCTCCAAGGGAATCGCCCAGATCAGCCTGAAGTATCAGATGCCGGTCATGTTCGGCGTACTGACCACCGACTCTATCGAACAGGCCATCGAGCGGGCCGGCACCAAGGCAGGAAACAAAGGATACGACTGCGCCCTGGGCGCCATTGAGATGATCAACGTCATGGGGCAGCTGTAGCTGCCCCATGACGTTCCGCCTCCCGGCGGTAATTATCCGATAAATTCGATCAGCGCACGATTGAATGGCTCAGGATCCGTCAGGAATGTCATATGCGCATCCTTCAGACAAATGAATTCTGACCCGGCAATCTGTTCATGGGTCCACTCATTGTTTGCAACAGGAACATGGCTGTGCTCCGCTGCAATGACCAGCGTCGGAATCGAAATCGTCGGAATGACATCCCGCCAGTCCGTGTAAACATGGTTCCGAACCAGAAATGCACACTGCTCTTTCGGCATCTTCAGCGATTCCTCCAGCGTCTGCTCTCCCCACTTCTCTTTGCCCTCCTCTGTGTAGAGCATCATATCCACAAATCCCTGGGTCGCATTCACGGTATCGTTCAGAACCGAATCCACCAGTTCATTTAGCCCGTCGTTATCTGTGAATCCCACCGGGTTTCCCTCATTGATCAGGCAGAGCGGCGGTTCATCCACCAGGACCATTTTTGCCAGATGCTCGTTCCGGAACAGGTCCCAATACGACCAGGTCACCGAACAGCCCATGGACCATCCGAGAATCGTGATATCTTGCAGCCCCAGAAGCTCGATCAGTTCGTGCACATCCATTGCGAGCCGTGAAATGCGGTAACCATATTTCACGTTCTCCGATTCACCGTGCCCCCGCAGGTCGATAGTCACCACCTGGTAATGTTCCGCCAGAGTCGGAATATTTTCACAAAACGCTGCCGCAGACTGATCCCATCCGTGAATCATCAGCAATGTCTTCGGGTTTCCCTTTCCATAGACTTCATAATGAATGGTTGCGTTATCATTTGTACGGAATGTAGCCATGTGATACCTCTCCTTCTTTGTATATTGTTTCTGACCCGGGTTACTTTCTGGACAAAAAATAACATGTGTGTTACGTTCAGATTGTCAGGTAGTTTGCAATTTACAATGTATACATAATCTATGCAATATATTTTCGTCAAATAATCAAAAGAGGCTATTCGCATGCAGCATACCGAAGCGCTTTTCCGTCAGAACGGACAGAAAAAAATATTTCCAAAGCACTCACTGCTCTTCCAGCGGGATGATCCTGCCGAAATGCTCTATTATCTGGTTTCAGGCTGCGTCCGTGCATATTTCTCCTATCCGGACGGCACGGAGAAAGTCATTTGCTACGTGGAAGACGGAAATCTGGTGGGAGAAGAAGTGTTGAAAGACAGTCCTCGGCGGATCGTCGATGTGGATGCGGTCCGCAACACGGTTCTGTACGCCCTGCCGCGGGGCCAGATCGACCGGTTATGTGAAGAGGATTCCGCATTCCGCTCCAGTCTGATGAAAATGATGATGCAAAAAATAGACCTTCTGACTCACTGGATCTACTATTCCCGATTCAGCACCGGCGAAGAACGGCTCAGTTGCTTCCTGGCCGACCAAATAGACGACAGCCGGACAGTCAGTTTCACCCAGACCGACATCGCCCGGGTTACCGGACTCAGCCGCATCAGTGTCGGAAACATCCTGAAAAACTTTGAATCCCAGGGTATCATCATACGGCAGTACGGGAAAGTTTACATCAAAGACCAGAAGAAGCTCCAAGCCATGTTCGAGAAACAACCAGATTCGAAGAAATAACCAGATCCGGAGAAATAACCAGATCCGGAGGAACGGGAACGCCGGCCATCCAGATGGGGCCGGCCGCGTTACCGGTCACTGCCGGGTGCGGATTTAGAAAAAAATCGAATTCCGCACCATCTTCCCACCGGTTTCGATCCGCAGAACATTGGGGACGAAAATGCGATGGTGCGGAATAACGAAAAAACCGTTTTCCGCACCCGGCCGCTTCGGACTGGAATGAATTCATAAGAGATATTATTCTGCGTTCCCATAGTCATACATGCGCATCTATTATCATGCACACCACCAGTGGATTCATCCGCTCAATGGAAAACGCCGAAATAAAAATCTCAGCGATTTCAAATATCTATTCAATATACCGGATATCATTCCAACACAAAAAGGTGCGGAAATGGGCATATTGCCTCATTCTGTACTGGTCAAGTAAAATTGTAATTGAGTAACTCATTTTATGCTACTTTTGCTGGTGGTATCCCGCCGTTGTGAGAGTGTGGTCTTTGATTATTGTACCAGCCATATGCATATGCATTCACTTCAACGAATAGGTTCTCTTCTGTTGAGAACTTCCTGAGATAGATCAGCTCTGACTTTAGTGTATTAAAATATCTCTCCATGGGAGCGTTGTCATATGGACAACCTGGCCTGCTCATACTTTGAGTGATCCCATGTTCTTTGCAGAAATCTGTAAACTCTTTTGACGTGAACTGGCTCCCGCGATCGCTGTGCAGGATCATTCCTGTTTTACCGCCAGATCGCTTGAGTGCCTTCAGAACGGTGTCAATCGCAAGTTTCGTGTCGATGCGACGACCATTGACACTGGCCACAATGCGTCTGTCGTACAGATCAATGATCGAGCAATTGTAC
>OCTW011361606.1_pt1 | contig 12301 bp, 13 predicted proteins | sample 1539671 | NCBI WGS metagenome assembly OCTW01 (sample SAMN02144230, study PRJEB22623) | gut metagenome | biome: sheep rumen | host: Ovis aries | place: New Zealand | reverse complement strand
AGAATGTATATAGATCCCATAGCGGGAGAGAGTATCCCGCGCATCATTATAGCGCATTCCCGCGAGATTGGGAACAGTTTCTTTTTCATCCGATATTTCCGCGCCGAGATACAGGATCGTCTCGGTATCCCGCGCGATCTGCCAGAGAGCCGATGGGAGCTGTGCCGTTACGGTGTCCCCCTCCCCGATCGTGCGGAAGCGCAGATCCGCACGGCGCAGCAGCGCCGCGGCGTCCTCCAGGCTTTTGCCGACTGTCTGCGGCATGATCACATCCCGCTTTGCCGCATCACTGCCGTCCTGCTCAGCCGGTACGCCGAGGTAAGGCAGAATATCCGCCATCATCGCGCCAACGACAGGGGCGGCCATCTGCCCGCCGCTGATGTAAATGCCTGTGCTGGTGGAGGGCGTATCGAGAAAGACCAGCACCGCCACCTGCGGATCGTCCGCCGGGGCAAAGCCGATAAAGGAGACGATATATTCCTTCTCCCCCGTCGCGGCTTCCAGGCTGACCTTCTCGCTGGTCCCCGTCTTGCCGCCGATGCGATATCCGGCCACCGAGGCGTTTCGCCCCGTGCCCTCCTTTGGGTCGCCCACGACCTGCTCAAGGATCGTACGGACCTTTTCGCTGGTCTCCGGCCGGATGACCTGGCGGACCAGCTCCGGCTCACGCCGGAACACCGTCTCGCCCGCGCCGTCCCGGATCTCCGAGACAACATAGGGCTTCATCAGTCTGCCGCCATTGACGCAGGCGCTGACCGCCGTAATGAGCTGGAGCGGGGTGATCGTAAAGGTCTGTCCAAAGGAGGCAGCCGCCAGCTGAGAGAGATTTTTCGGTGAGCAAAAAACATTTTTACTCCACCAGATGCTGCCGCTCTCTCCGGCCAGGTCAATGCCGGTCCTGGCTGTCAGATTTTCGTCCGGGTCATCGGAGAGCTTAAGAAAACCGAAGGCGTCGCAGTATTCATAAAACCGCTCAGCTCCGACGCGCTGGCCGATCGCGACGAAGGCCGCGTTGCAGGAATGCTGCACAGCCTGCGTCAGCGTCTGTGAGCCGTGCCCGCCGTCCTTCCAGCAGCGGATCGGCGTGCCGCGCCCGGTCACATTGACATAGCCGGGACAATAAAAGCCGTCCCCCAGGGATACGGCGCCGCTGTCAAGCGCCATGGAGAGGGTGATGATTTTGAACGTGGATCCGGGCTCATAGGTATCCGACAAGGCCTTGTTGCGCCACTGTCGAGCCTGAAAGGCTGCAAGCAGCCGGCGCGCTTCCTCGTCGTTCGGCGCGGCGTCTACGACCGCCTGCGCCTTGTCGCTGACAGCAAGGAAATCGTTCAGATCATAGCCGTCCAGTGAGGCCATAGCCAGCACGGCGCCGGTGTTGACATCCATGGCGATCGCCCCTGCGCCGTTGAGCGCATCATAGTCGTTGACCGCCTGGCGGAGGTGCTTTTCGATATAATACTGAATCGTCGCGTCGATCGTGGTTGTGACGTCACAGCCCTCCCGGCCCGGAACGTACGCGGCGTAATCGCCAAAAAGCGGCTCGGTCCCATAGGCGTTCGTCTCGCGCAGCGTGGCGCCGGCACCGCCCTCGAGATAGCTGTTGTACTGCGCCTCGATCCCCTCGAGGCCATAGTTGTCCGTTCCCACGAAGCCGATCAGATGGCAGGCCAGAGATGAATTGGGATAATAGCGTTTGGTGTCTGTTTCCAGGCGTACGCCGCGGATGCCGTATTCCTCCTTAAAGGCCCGGATCTCGGCAGCAGTTTCCTTTTCGATTTTCCGTGCCGCTGTCACATACCACGAGCCCGTACGCGAGGCTTTTTCATAGATCTCCTCCCTGTCTGCGCCCAGGATCTCCGCGAGTTTATCCGCGATCAGATCCTTGTCCTCGCCGTACATCTCGATCTCCATAGGACTGAGATACACGTTGTCCACCGAGGCGCTGATGGCCAGGACATAGCCGTTGCGGTCGAAGATCGTTCCCCTCTCGGGCGAGGACGCAGCCTCGCGCAGCTGCTGGGAAATGGCCAGGGATTCATATGTCTCGTGTTCTGTGATCTGCAGATGATATAAGCGGGCCAAAAGAACGGCAAACGCTGCAATGCCGCACGTTGCCATCAAAAACAGCGTGCGGCGCAGCATGCCGATCCCCGGCCCCTTCTTCCAGTTGTTTTGTTCCATAGACCGCTCCTGAATAGATCTTTGTATTATCTTTATTCAGCAGCTTGTCCTTCTATGCCTTTATCCGATGTCGGGAAGCGTAACGATCTGATCCGCCCGGCAGCGCTGCATCCCCAATATTTCTTCGGCATATTGCTCGAGCTCTTCGAGATCCATTTGTCCTGCCAGGCGGGCCGAAAGGATCTGTTTCTCCCTTTCCAGCGCCGTCTTTTCCCGCCGCAGCGCCTCGATCTCGCTTTGCAGGGCATTGAGACGAATCTCACCGAGCAGCGCGGCAAAAAGCAGAAGCGCAGCAAGCAAGGCGCATACAGCCGTGACAAAAGGCTTGAGCCGTTTATTGCTGTTCATACGCGTTCCGCCACGCGCAGCTTGGCGCTTCGCGCACGCGGATTTCTCTCTGTCTCCTCCGGTGACGGGAGGATCGGCTTTCTTGTCACGCTCCTGAGCGTCTGTACGAAGCCGCAGGTGCAGATCGGCGCCTCGCGCGGACAGGTGCAGCCTTTCTCACGCCGGGCGATCCCGTTTTTGACAATGCGGTCCTCAAGGGAATGAAAGCTGATCACGCAAAGCCGTCCGCCCGCGCGAAGTTTATCCGGCGCGGTATCCATCATGGTCGAAACCTCTCCCAGTTCGTCGTTGACAGCGATGCGGATCGCCTGAAAGCTGCGCTTGGCCGGATGCTGCTTTTCACGCAGCGCAGAGGCGGGCATGGCACCGCGTATGAGCTCTACCAGTTCAAGCGTTGTTTCGATCGGCTTTTGTGCGCGACGCTCCAGGATTGCCGCGGTGATGCGGCGGGCATACCGCTCCTCGCCATAATCCCACAGGATGCGATTGAGGCGATTCTCGTCCCACTCGTTCACCACCGTCCAGGCCGTGAGGGCGGCGCTTTTGTCCATTCGCATGTCAAGCGGCGCATCGTGCTGATAGGAAAAGCCCCTTTCGGATTCATCAAGCTGAGGGGAAGACACGCCGAGATCGAACAGCATGCCGTCCACCGCCTCAATACCGAGTGAATCCAATACAGAGGCCGTTTCGGAGAAATTGCCGTGAACGAAGGTGATCCGATCGGCATAGGGCTCCAGGCGCTTGCCCGCCCGCTCGATCGCCGTCTGATCGCGGTCGATACAAATCAGTCTGCCGCCGCCCAAACGCTTCGCGATCTCGGCGGAGTGACCGCCGAGACCGAGCGTGCCGTCAACATAAATGCCGTCCGGATCGATATTCAAATTCGATATGCACTCGTCCAGAAGGACGGAGACGTGTCTGTATTCAGCCATCAAAAATCAAGCTCCTCCATGGCGGCCGCGATATTCTCAGGGGTCGCTTCGGAATCGTACACGCTCTGCCATGTCTCGCTGTCCCACAGCTCGGCATGGTTGTTGCAGCCTATGACCGTAACATTTTTTGTCAGATTGGCATAGGCGCGCAGATTCTGCGGGATGATCGTTCTCCCCTGGCTGTCAAGCTCGCATCTTGCCGCGTACGCAAAGAGCGGGCGCATGCGCCGCTGTTTGACATACGGCATCGCGCTTACCTTATCCGAAAAGCTCTGCCAGTTTTCCGCGCTGTATGCGCACAAGCAGCGCTCCATAGACAGCGTTATATAAAACACCTCGCCCAATTCTTCTCGCAGCTTGGCGGGGATAAAAAGCCTCCCTTTATTATCAAGGGAATGCTGGTATTCGCCGGTCACCTGTTACACCCTTTCTCTCACTCTTCTAACCATTTCGCTCCACTTTGCTCCACTTTTCAATTCAATTATAGGGGGGCTTTTTGGAAAAAGCAAGAGAAACTTTTTGTCTTTTTTTGTCAACCTTTTTCTTATTTTTGAGCAAAAAACGGCACCGCAAAATGTTGATTGGCAAAAAAATCCGGGCCCAAAATATGGGCCCGGATACCATTTTTTCTGTTTTATTCTTCCGTCGGTACGTCTTCCTTCGCGTTCTTCTGCGCAGAGACGCCGGCGCTGCGGAAGGCACCGCGTGAATTCTGCACGGTTGTGAGCGCGGCGGAAATGCTCTCCTCTGTCTGGCGCATCAAATCGTCAACATAGTCGGCGGCAACGCGGCGAAGCTCCCTGGATTTTTTCTCGGCAGCCGCGATCATCTCGGCACTGCGTTCCTTGGCAACGCGGACGATCTCCTGTTCCTCGACCATGATGCGGGATTTTTCCTCTGCGCTTTTGCGAAGAGCCTCGGCCTCACGCTTGGCGTTGCCGATAAACTCGTCGCGTGCGGCGACAAGGCGCTTGGCCTCGGCCAGCGCGGTGGGAAGATTGGCCTTGATATCGTTGATGATCTCGATGGCCTTTTCCCGCTCGATGATGCACTTATCGTTTCCGAGAGGAACACCCCAGGCTTCGGTGACCATGCCGTAGAGAATGTCAAGCAGTTCAATAACGTCGTTGGTATTGTTATCCATTGTTCTTCCCCCATTGTTTTGCTTTTTGTTCGATTTCCGAAATCAGCTCGCTCGGCACGAGGCCGGTGAGATCGGCGCCGTACTTTGCCATTTCCCGGACGACCGAGGAACTTAAAAACGTGTACTTTCCGCTGGCCGTGAGAAACATCGTCTCCAGGCTGGGGTTGATATTTTTATTGATGAGATCCATCTGGAACTCATATTCAAAGTCCGACGCAGCGCGCAGGCCCTTGACGATCACCGGGTTTTCAAAGCGTCTGGCGTACTCGGCAAGCAGGATGTCCGAGCTTTCCACCCTGACGTTTTCATATCGCACGCAAGCGCGTCTGACCATGTCGGTGCGCTCCTCGATGCTGAACATGGGCGCTGTCTTGGAGGAGTTTTTCATAATGCAGACCACGACCTGATCGAAGATCTTCGAGGCGCGGCGGATGATGTTCAGATGTCCCAGTGTGATCGGATCAAAGCTGCCCGGGCAGATGGCGGTTCTCATACAGTGCTCTCCCTGGTGTAGGTACAGATTTTGACTTTGCCATAGGAATACTCTTTGATTTTACGGTATGGTGCATTCATTTCGGGCAGTGTCATGGTTCGACGTGCCTCGACGACCATTATACCACCTTCCGATAATATGTCAACCGAATTTATCGTGTCCAAAACAGCATCATAAAGGCCGGAATCATACGGAGGATCAACAAAAATCACATCAAACTTCCCGCAGTCTTTGAGATAGGACAGCGAATCGCAGTTGAGCACCGTTCCTTTCAGGCCGCAGGTTTTGAGGTTATCCTTCACGATCTGCGCCGCCGCACGGTCGCGGTCGACAAAAACGGCCTCCGCCGCGCCGCGGCTCAGCGCCTCAATCCCGAGCTGTCCGGTTCCGGCAAAGAGATCCAACACGCGGCGGCCTTCGATGTCGAACTGGAGGATATTGAAAACCGCTTCCTTGACATTGTCCGTCGTGGGGCGGATATCATAATTATCCGGTGTCTTGAGATGACGGCCTCTTGCGCTGCCGGTGATAACTCTCATTCCTTCTCCTCTTTCCCGCGGAAATAGTTCCATACCGCCGCTGCCGTATTCTTCGGCACAACGGTGCAAAGCTCCTCCAGGCTGGCCTCCCGGATTGCCTTGATCGACTTGAAGCGGCCGATCAGCTCCTCCCTGCGCTTCTTCCCAACGCCGGGGATCTTCTCCAGTGTCGATCCGTAGGCCTCGCTGCGAAGCGAGCGCTGATACTCGATGGCGCTGCGGTGCGTCTCCTCCTGTATGTTGCCCACCAGAGAGAAGACAGCCTGATTGCCGACAATGCCGATCTCGTTCCCTTCCGGACTGATCAGCGCACGGGTCCGGTGCCGGTCATCCTTGACCATGCCGAAGGTCGGGATCGTGAGGCCAAGATCCGCCGCCGCGCGGACAGCCGTTGCGGCGTGCCTGTCCCCACCGTCGATCAGAAACAGGTCCGGCAGAGGGGCAAATTTCTCATCTCCGTCCACATAGTGCTTCAAGCGGCGATAGACGACCTGATACATGCTGGCATAGTCGTCCGGTGCGTCCAGCCCCCGAACACGGAACTTGCGGTAATCCCGTTTGAGCGGTTTGCCGTCCACATGAACGGTCATGGCGGCAACGATGCCGGTACTGCCGAGGTTGGATATATCAAAGGCCTCGATGCGAGAGGGAAATCGTTCCAGTCCAAGAGCCTTTTGCAGCCATTCCAGCGTCTTGCTCCGGCGCTGGGCCTGGGTCGTGCGGCGCAGGATCTCCTCCCGTGCGTTCAAAGCGGCGCTCTCGATCAGGCGCATGCGCTCACCGCGTTTCGGCACCTCGATGACGGTGCGGCGGCCGGAGCTCTCGGAAAGAAATGTTTCCAGCTCCTGCATGTCGTCACATTCCATCGGCAGAAGGATGTTCTTCGGAACCGTCCCCCGGACGGCGTAATACTGCCTTACAAGGTTGGAAATCGCCTCAGCGTCGTCCTCAAGAGGCTCGTCGATCATCTCCGTGTCCTTGCCGCTCATGTCGCCGCCGCGGAAGTGAAGCACGACGAAGCAGCTTTTTGCGCCTCGGCAGAAGCCGACGGCGTCCGTGTCGGAAAAGGCGGTGGAAATCACACGCTGGCGGCGCGTCAATCCCTCGATCGCGCGGATCCGGTCGCGCAGCGCGGCAGCCTGCTCAAAGCGCAGATCCTCCGCGGCGGCTTCCATTTTTCCCTTGAGAGAGGCGATCAGCTCGTCGCTCTTGCCTTCCAGGATCAGGGCCGCCTGGTCCATGCGTGTGCGATAATCCTCTTCCGTCATGTCCGGCAGGCACCAGCCCGCGCAGCTGCCCATTTGATATTTCAGACACGGTCTTTCCTTCCCGATGTCGCGCGGGAATTTGCGTGTGCAGTCAGGCAGCAAAAGGGCGTTTCGGATCACGTCGATGATCTCCCGGGTCTGATAGCGGCCGCCGAAGGGGCCGTAGTAGTGTGCTCCGTCCTTCGGCGCCGTGCGCGAGACGGTCATGACCGGATAGGCGCTTTTGCGGTCGATCCGGATGAAGGGATAGCCCTTATCGTCCTTGAGCAGGATGTTGTAATGGGGTTTATGCCGCTTGATCAGCGAGTTTTCCAGCACAAGTGCCTCAAACTCGCTTCCGGCCACAATGACATTGAAGTCCCGCACCTTTTCGACCATCGCAGCCACCTTCGGCAGATGTTCGCCGCGAAAATAGCTGGTAACACGGTTCTTCAGCTTCTTGGCTTTGCCGACATAAATGACCTCCCCTTTTTCATCGAGCATGATATACACGCCGGGGAGCAGCGGAAGATTATTCGCTTTTTCAAGAAGCGTGTCCAGCATAGCCGGTCCTTTCCTGCTTTCGCTCAGTCAAAATTTGATGCATCGGGCAGCGCATACTAAAACGGGGCGTGCCAAGCACGCCCCTTTAAGTGGTAAATGGTTTTGCTGCGCCTCTCACTCGGAGAAGTCGGAATCTATAAGCTCGGAGAGCGTCGCGATAGCCTCATCCTCGTCCGCGCCGTCAGCGATCAGTGTGACCGTGGTACCCTTGACGATACCAAGGGAAAGCACGCCAAGAAGGCTCTTCGCATTGACGCGTCTCTCTTCTTTCTCGACCCAAATGCTGCTCTTGAATTCGTTTGCCTTCTGGATAAAGAAAGTAGCCGGTCTGGCGTGAAGGCCAACCTGATTGTTAATAACTACCTCTTTGGTTATCATACTTGCCACTCCTTAACATATACAAGATGTACTTCCGTACACATATAATTTAGCAAAAAAATGCCAGAACGTCAACCGATTTTGGCGCTTTTGGAGATTTACACATTCCGAATGCCCTCTTCAGTTGTTTTTTATTTCAGTTCGACAACAGTTACGCCCGTTTCTCCCTCTCCGTAGCGTCCGAGCCGGAAGGATTTGACCGCTTTGTTTTTCTTCAGCATCTGCCCGATCGCGCTGCGCAGCGCTCCCGTTCCCTTGCCGTGGATGATGCGGATCGTGTTCATTTTGGCCATCACGGCGCTGTCGATATATCGCTCCGCGGCAAGGACCGCCTCCATGGCTTCCAGCCCGCGCAGGTCGATCTCGGAGGAGAAGGTTTCCGAACGGAGCGCGGTTCCGCCGCAGGAATAGGTCTTCGGCTTTTGCGGCTTCTCCCCTTCCAGCAGCAGGACCTCGTCTTCCTTTGCCGTCAGCGTCATGATGCCGGCGCGCAGGGTCAGCGTCCGGTCAGGGCCAACGGAGATGACCTCGGCCTTTACGCCGAGAGAGCGAACCTGTACCGTATCTCCCGCGACGACGGGACGGGCGGATTTTTTCTCTTCCGGGGCGGGCAGCGTCTCCTTGAGACGCACCGAATCCTCCGCCTCGTTGAGCTTGCGGCGCAGCTCGCTTCTGGCCTCGTTCAAGGCGTTGACGTCGCTCTCGTCGTTGGCGCGGCGGCGCATCTCGTCAAGCTCGGCAAAGGTGTCCTCCGCAGTCTGCCGCGCCTCGGACAGGATGCGCTCGGCGTCCCGCCTGGCCTTCAGTTCGGCCTTATCCAGGCGAACCTCCAGTTCAGCCTTCAGAAAAGCAGATTTCCTGGCGTTTTCCTCCGCCTGGCGCAGCTTGTACGCAACTTCGCCGCGTTCCTTTTCCAGCAGCAGACGCGTCTGCTCCAGCTTCTCGATCGTGGCCTCGAAGCTGGCGCTCTCCGTGCCGACGCGGCGGCGGGCGTCTTCGATGATATCCTCGCCCAATCCGAGACGGCGGGAGATCGCAAAAGCGTTGGATTTGCCCGGGATACCCACCAGCAGCCGGTAGGTCGGACGCAGGGTCTCCACGTCAAATTCGCAGGAGGCGTTCTGCACCCCCGGCTCGTTCGTGGCATAGACCTTGAGTTCGGCATAGTGCGTCGTAGCCGCGATCATGGCGCCCTTCTGGCGCGCATATTCAATGATCGCAATGGCAAGCGCGGCGCCTTCCGTCGGATCGGTGCCGGCGCCGAGCTCGTCAAAAAGCAGCAGCGAGCGCTCGTCGCATTCCGAGAGGATGCTGACAATGTTCGTCATATGTGCCGAGAAGGTGGAAAGGCTCTGTTCGATGCTCTGCTCATCTCCGATATCGGCCAGGATATGGCTGAAAACAGGCAGGACGCTCCCGTCCGCGGCGGGGATATGCAGCCCGCACTGGTGCATGGCGGCGAGCAGGCCGATTGTTTTGAGCGAAACGGTTTTTCCGCCCGTGTTCGGGCCGGTGATGACCAGCGTGTCAAAGCCGCCGCCCAGCTCCACGTCGATCGGCACGGCCTTTGCCTGGTCGAGAAGCGGATGGCGCGCCCGGCGCAGAAGAAGACCCGTTCCCTCTGTCTCCGCCTCACCGCAGTCGAGCTTGTAGGACAGCTTGGCCTTGGCAAAGATCAGATCCAGCTTGACAAGCACCTCATAGTCCGAGTTGATGTCATCGCGATGCTCGGCACAGTCGGCGGACAGTTCGGCAAGGATGCGCTCGATCTCCAGCTTTTCCTTGGCGGCAAGTTCCCTCAGTTCATTGTTGGCCTTGACCGCCGCCATCGGCTCGATAAAGAGCGTCATGCCGGAGGCGGAAATATCATGCACCAGTCCCGGGACAGCTCCCTTGTGATCGGCCTTGACTGGCACCACATAGCGATCGGATCGCATGGTGATGATCGGTTCCTGCAATGCCTTGGCATAAGAAGGCGAGGAAATGATCTTCTGCAGCGCATCGCGCGCACGCGCAGCGGCGGCGCGCATCTGGCGGCGGATCGAGGCGAGATCGGCCGATGCGCTGTCGGCGATCTCATCCTCGCCGAGGATGGAGCCGTTGATTTTCTCTTCCAGAAATTTGTTGGCATGCAGTGCGTAAAACAAATAATCGATCGGCGTTTTGTCGTCGCCGTTGTCCGCAATGTAGCCGCGCACAAGCCGCGCACACTGCAGCACGCGGGCAATATCCATCAGCTCGCGCGTGTTCAGCGCCCCGCCCAGGTCCGCCCTGGCCAGCGAGGGACGCACGTCCTTCACGCCGGAGAAAGAAGGGCTGCCGCGTACGATCATCATGGTCTTGGCGGCACTCGTCTCGCCAAGCCTGCGTTTTACCTCAAAGGGATCGGGCGAAGGGCTGAGCGCTCTTGCCGCCTCCTTGGCCGAATCGCCCACCGCCTCGGCGGCGAGCATGTTCAGCACGGACGGCAGTTCAAGTGTCGTCAGTGATTTTTCAAAAAAGCTCATAGTCGTATCCCGTTACCTGAATTGTTTATAATAGTCAAGGGTGCCGAAGCTCCTCTCCGTCTGTGCCAGAAGATAGTTCTCGGCGGCAAAGGCCAGGGAGACAAGAGAGTCGCCCGCAATGTCAAAGGAAAAGAGCTGTTTGGGCGGCGCATCCAGCACAAAGCGCATCGCCGCAAGCGATGCGTCGTCAAGCGTCACGGTACTGCCGCTCCGGCTGCATTTCCGGCAGAAGACACAGCCGTTGAGCAGGTCGAAGACCGGCCCCTCGACGTCCTCCCGCCCGCAGGCAGAGCAATGCTCCGCCGCAGGGCGGTAGCCCGAAAGGCTCATCAGCCGCAGCTCGAAGGCGGCTTTGATCTTGCGTGCGTCGTACATTCCCCGGCTCAGGGCATAAAGCGAGTTCAGCACCAGGCTCAGCAGTTCTCCGTCCTTCTGATCCTCCACCGAAAGCGCCTCGGCGCACTCGGCAAAATAGCTGCCCAGTGCGAAGCGTTCGATATCCGTCTTTAAGCCATCAAAGGATTCGATCACCGAAGCCTCGTTGACCGTCCACTTTCCCTTGTTGAAAAAAAGCGTCATGTCCGCATAGGTCAAAAGCTGGGTGGCGGCTCCGGTTTTGCTGGATTTGCGCAGCGCGCCACGCGCCTTGGCGGTGATTTTCCCGTTGTCGGCGGTGAACAGTGTCAGGATCCTGTCCGCCTCCTTGTATTTCACCTCGCGCAGTACCAGCGCTTTTGTCGTTTCAAACATATATGTACTTCTATCAGTCCGAGGCGGCGGGCACTTGTCCCGACTCGCCGTTCTTTTTTTCTTTTTCTTCTCTTTCTTTACCGGTCGCGGACTTGTACAGGACATAATACGCCGGGTCGCCGGTATCGACAAAAGCCTGCCATAAGATATCGCTGTTCATCCAAACCACCTCACGCAAGTTAGTATTCGCGCGGGCAGCTCAAATATAGTTGGTATTTATTATCAGCTTATCAGCTGCAGAAGCTCACTCGTTCTGATAGCCGAAGTTGCGAAGCTGCGCCATGCTGTCACGCCAGTTTTCTTTGACCTTGACCCAGGTCTGCAGAAAGACCTTGGTGCCCAGAAAGGCCTCCATATCCTCGCGCGCAAGCTCGCCGATCTTTTTGAGCATCGCGCCCTTTTTGCCGATGACGATGCCCTTGTGGCTGTCTTTTTCGCAGTAAATCGTCACGTCGATGTCGACGACGCCGTTCTCCCGCTCGGAGAACCTGGTGACCTCTACGGCCGTACCGTGAGGGATCTCCTTGTCGAGGCAGCGCAGCAGCTTTTCCCGCACCAGTTCGGCGCAGATCTGGCGCTCCGGCTGATCGGTGATCATATCGTCCGGGAAGAAGTGCGGGCCCTCGGCGGCATACTTCTCCATCTCGTCCAGCAGCTCGTCCAGGCCGTCCCCCGTCCGGGCCGATACCGGGATCACCGCGTCAAAATCATAAGCGGCGGAGTAGAGGGCAATCACCTCCAGCAGACGGCCTTTTTCCACCGTGTCGATCTTGTTGATGACAAGGATCGCCGGGCTCTGCGTCTCCCGCAGGCGTTCGAGCAGCGCTTCCTCCTGCGGTCCGATCGAAGCGACGGGCTCTACCATCATCAGCACGCAGTCCACATCCGCCACGCTCTCGCGCACGACGTTGACCATGTAATCGCCGAGCTTTGTGCGCGGCTTGTGGATGCCGGGCGTGTCCATCAGGACAAACTGCGTCTCGCCCCGCTCGACAATGGCCGTAATGCGGTTGCGCGTCGTCTGCGGCTTGGGAGAGACGATCGCCACCTTTTCCCCGACCAGCGCGTTGGTCAGCGTGGATTTGCCGACGTTGGGCCGGCCGCATATCGTGATCATTGCTGCTTTTGTCATTCGTCTGTATCCCCCATGATCATTTTTTCTCTTTCCCGCATCTGCCTCTTTTTTTCTCCCTCGTCCACATGGTCATATCCGAG
>OCTW011361611.1_pt1 | contig 12302 bp, 7 predicted proteins | sample 1539671 | NCBI WGS metagenome assembly OCTW01 (sample SAMN02144230, study PRJEB22623) | gut metagenome | biome: sheep rumen | host: Ovis aries | place: New Zealand | reverse complement strand
GGTCACGTGTACTTTGCCCTTGGTCAGCTTGTAGACCAGCCAGGAATCGACGGTACCGAATGCCAGCTCGCCTGCCTCTGCTCTCTCACGAAGGCCTTCGACGTTGTTGAGGATCCAGCGAAGCTTGGTGCCGGAGAAATAGGGGTCAAATACCAGACCGGTTTTGTGATAAGCCTCATCCGCGATGTTGGGATATTTGGCCATCAGCTCTTCCTTCATATCAGCGGTTCTGCGGCACTGCCACACGATCGCGTGATAGACGGGCTGGCCGGTCTTGCGGTCCCATACGATAACAGTTTCTCTCTGGTTGGTGATACCGATGGCAGCGATGTCCTGGTAGGTGGCACCGACCTTCTGCATTGCCTGACGCGCAACAGAGAGCTGTGTCTGCCAGATTTCATTTGCATCGTGCTCGACCCAGCCGGGCTGCGGGAAGTACTGTGTGAACTCCTTCTGCGCCATGCTGCAGATCTCACCCTTTTCATTGAAAAGAATGCAGCGGTTGCTGGTCGTGCCTGCATCGAGTGCCATTACATACTTTGCCATAAGAAAACCCTCCTTGTCCGGGGCGGAAGATGATCCGTCCCCATAAATGAATAAGTTATCCCGTTTCTCCGTCCTTTATGTAAAAATATTTTTGTAACATTTTTATATACACTGCCGGGGCACCCTTTTCGCCGGCGCGCGGCATTTGTGTACGTGAATGTGAAGGCTCGCGCAAGCGCGGCAAATGTTCGGCTTTTCCTCGCTGTTTTTACATCTCCCATACATCCGGTGTGCTGGTCGAGATGGCGATGGCACCCGCATTCAGGGCATTCATCACGTCGTCCCTGTCGTGGATCAGGCCTCCCGCGATGACCGGTACCCGGCTCATCTGACAGATGCGGGACAGGACCTTGGGGGAAATGACCCCCGGCAGGATCTCGATCAGATCCGGCTGCGACGCATGATGCTGCTGGGACTGTTTTTCAATATTGATCAGGGCCAGGCTGTCGAGGACAAAATACCGCAGGATCGTGGCCAGCCCGCTCTCCTTGGCATGGCGGATCAGGTTGGCCCGCGTCGTGATGATCCCGTCCGCCTTCGTCTGCAGGCGGATGTAATCGACCGAGATCTCCTTGGGACTGAGTCCGGCGACCAGGTCCAGATGCACCATGGCGGTCCGGCCCATGTCCTTGATCCGCTGGACGATCGCGGGAATCGTACAGACATCGCCGTACAGGATGAATACGACATCCACCTCCGACCGCAGGCATCTCTCAAGCTCGCTGTCATCCTTGATAGCCGCAATGACGGGCGACGCCTCAATCTTATCGAGAAATTCTCTCCTCATACACCTTCCTCTCTCAGTTCCTTTGTCAAAACATTCAAGCCACGTTTGCGCGCGTATCGGATGTCCCGGCATCAGCATGCAGACCACGTATCACACAAATCCATACAGATCGTATTGATCTACGCTGCACATCCTGCACCATATCTGAGAAGAGAATCACCGCTCGGACCACGTCCGGACTTGATTGGAGCTGCGCTGAATATCCTGCTGGTGGAAACGTTTCTCGAATCTGACAGGCACAAAAAAAAGAATACATGCCAACATACAGGTTCCTCTGAACCCTTCACCGCCACACACTCTTTTCTCCAGGCACGTTCATTAACTTGCTACAAGCATAGCATCTTTCTGTGAAAATTGCAATATAATTCTAAATTTTCGATAAACAAAATGTGCAAAATGTCGTCTGCGACTCTATTCCGCCAAGACGATTTTGTTATATTTAACAATAAATTAACGTTACAGCAGGGTCTCTTTTTGACGAATCCATGAATAGTTTTTTCTCTCTAAAGCATCCAGTGTAAACTTCCGTGTAAATCTCTCTGATACTATTGAAAAGACGTAATGATTGAAGTAAAATACTACATATGTTTGTTTTCGACACTATATACAAATATTTGTGCCGAACATCGAAACTTCTGGACAGTTTGCACATAATCACTTGATAGATTATTATTAATACACAGCTAATAGAATGGCTGTACAGAAAGGAGGTTACTGTGCCAATGATCAATTATGACCGGATTCCTTATGCAGAGAAGAGGAGTACTGGTGAGCATGTTGTTGAGAATGCTTTCTATATGCCAAAATCCGGAGAAGACAGTGTATGGTACAGTGGCTATGATGCGAATGATTTCTTCGGAATGAAAACAGAGCGAATCATTCCATTAAGCACGGAGAAGTCGAGGACATTTGACTGGTAACCAGGACACGAGTCCTCTTACCAGTTAGTTGCTCAGACGTATTCTTGCAGGATGCATATCTATTGCTGGCAATTATAGAAAACAGTAAACGCCCTGTTAATGGAGGCCGCTCCATTCAGGGCGTTTTTGCAATAAAAGAAAGGCACAAAGGAACATTTTTCCATTTATTGATACTCATTCATAAGGATCATTGGGGAGGAGGATTTTATATGTCCCATGGCGGTTTTGATAAGGAGACAACGAGGGCAGGGAAAATATGGAATATTCCTTACTGCTGGGCAGTCAGGACATATAAGCATTTGAATATATCTTCGATGGATTTTGAAAAAACAGAGAGTATTTTCTCGCAAATGGCTGATAATGCGGAGACAAACGTGTTTGCCGGCCGGCGTGATATCGCATATGGCAATTATGATCGTATTCAGTTGATTCCCGTAAATACGTTTTCTGATTTTACCGATCAGTCATATAAAGCATATGGCTGGTATGGATCTTCACAGGTGATGCTTCTATTTCCGCTTGAAGAAAATGATAGCGAGCGGTCTTTTGTATGGGGACACACTGAAGAAGGTGAAGCTTCCAGGATTCTCCTGGAGAAATCGGGGTTAGTCGAGAACCTGCAGGGCTTTTTTGCTGTCTCGTTTTGTTATATTTCGGATGAAGTACGAAATGCGGCAAATTCTTATGAAAGTCTCCTGCGCCACTGCCGTGATTCTGTGAAAGACCTCGTCAGTGCATACAACGAAATGCTGGGTAAGAGTGATGAGGACAGAGCGCTTCACGGGTCTGTAACTGCAGAGGTATTTGGTTCCTTCAGCTCGGCAGAAATTGTAATCCTGTGGTCTTCCAGACAATACACGGATGTCCTGTATCTGATTGATTGTATTCGTGATTTCAAGTTTCTTAATAGCAAAGTACCAGAGACAGTCGAGGATACAGACAAAGGCTTCAGTGTGTTCCGTACAACATATACGATGATATCATTTCCAGATCTTATGCGGGGAGATATGGAGAAGAATCCTTCTTTTTCGTGTATTCTGGGAAGAGCGCATTTGCAGTTTGTAATGCAAAACGGATTCGGAGAGAAAAATTATCCGGCATTCAGACAATTTCTGGAACAATGTCTAAAAAATGTCGGGGCTCTGATGAATGATGCAGAAAAAAACAAAGGAGCAGTGTCTCTCCGACGCTGCGCCGGAGAATATGACTTACTCGGGGAGGTTGACAGTAAATATCTGCCCCGATTGTTCAGTAATCCGAGAAACTGGAAAGCAGAGGAGAATCCATCCTGGGAACCCGATCCGGATGATCCCGATTACTATTATTGCAGCGTTCATCATCCTGTATTCAGGAAGTATGTGCAGTATTCCTTTACAAGGCTCAGTTATGAAGAAACGGATTTGCCCGGTTTTACCCGATCGAGCGCTAACGCCCTGCCGGGAGATAAACCGAAAGCTGTTGAATGGACAGAACGCAAGAAGGAAATTGCAGAGTGTAATACCGAAGAACACATAGTGACAGACAAGGAACTAACATATTGGAAATCATCCCTGATCAGAGAAATCCAGGAAACACACAAACCCAACTTCGAAAAGCTAATACAGACTGTGGAAGAACGAATCCCGGGCATTTCCAATCTGCGTGCAGAACTTCAACAGTTGTTCAGTGACTATGTCCAGTGTTGCTGCTCTTCGGCTGATTATCTGTGGATCGAGGACTATAATGAACTTTTCCAGCAAACGCTCGAGAGAATCCGACAATCCATATGTAATATCCAAGTCTGGAACGAAAACGCTTCACGAGCCATTTCCAGTGAGGATTGGAAGGATGCCAGAGAAGGGCTCAGAGGCATAAGAATGTTGATGCAGGCACTCCTGCAGCAGACCAGCCATATTACAGCATCAGGAAAGTTGTTTTTCAAAGAGCAGGATGTCCATTTCGGTTATACAGCGCAACATGATCTTGTAATTCACGCATATTATGATATCATCAAGCAATTGATTCGACATATTTACAGCTATACGGATCCGGGTATTCAATCTCAACTTTACCCGCTTGTGAATTTCTGCCCGGAAGATAGGATCTCTTCTCAGATTTTTACAGAAGAATCTGCCGGGATCTTTCTGTCGGATTATAAAGAGTCCGGAAGTATGCAACTTCGGGCCCGGGTCATGGCGATACATATCCCGTTGGACGGCATGGACAATTTGATGCATTATCTGCCGATGCTGGTTCATGAGGTATACCATTATGCTGCCCCCGAGGATAGAAGGAAAAGGAATCTTGCGTTGGCCAAGATTATTATATATCAGACACTTCGGCGTGGTTTCTTTGAAATTTTCCAGGAAGCAATGGGCGATTGTGCTGATCAAGAGCTTGTCATGGAGCCATCTGTCAGCCAAGCTCTGGAAGCAAAATGGCAAGCGTGTACGGATCAGGTGTTCTATGATCTGATTCATGCAAATGAAGACATGATTTATCGGGGTCTGAAAGGATATTATTTCTGGAGCAAAGGCGGGCCAGAGTGCGATGAAAGTCTGATAGAGGAGGCTCCAATTCTGCGCAGCTGGTTTATTACCTGGCTGCAAAACTGGCTAAATGACAACAAAAAACGATATTACTGGAAGAATAAACGCAGGGACCCTGAGAAGGATAAGACAAAGATTGATAACTTCAGTGATTTCTTCCCACTGGTCTTTTCTGCTTTAGAGGACTTTATTCAGGGAGAGAAAAAAGCGTTACTGGAAAAACCGAATAACGAATCGAAGTCCACCCTCGGGTTTACATATCTGAAAGTTCTGGATACTGTTGCAAAGAAAATACAGAAGAAGAATGAACAGGGAGAAAGAGAAATCTTCCAGGATTATGCTGAGATAGTGGCCAGATATGTAAATCAAGGGAACGAGCTATCAAATATCCTTGAAAAACTGGATGAAGTATTTCCAGATATGGCCATGGTTGTATTGACCGGTATGCCCGCCCATGGTTATATGCTTCAGATTGCATTAGACCTGGACAGCCAGCTTTACATGGGCGAAGATTTTTATTCTGATCAGATAAGGTTTGCATCTGTGTTGCATTGGATTTTCTGTCGGGATGCGAAAGCAAATGTAAACGAGCAGGAAAGCCTGCGTCAGTCTCTGGATGAGTTTACACGGTTGTATATCGCTGCATACGGATCTGCATCTTCTGACACAGGCTCGAATAGTATTGTCAGAAAAAAGGCGGAGAAATGGCGCCAGACATTTGAAAAAATGTACCTTTCATTTTACTCAGGACAAGGATTTAATTCGTTTGGACATATTCGATACTGGACAGCGATGCTGATTGATGATATGGGACACTGCCTGAACACAGCGGAAGCAAATTTAGACTCTGTCCACAAATGCAGCGAACTGTTCGCTGCCCCATACCATAAATACCTTGAAGTTTTAAAACTGGAGAAAGAGGAAGAGAGAAAAGAAGAACTGCTCAGACTAAGTATCCGTACCATTCTCAACTTCCAGAGAAGGCAGTCATTGCGGCTTATGAATGAACAGTTTGCAGATAAACATATTTTCAGGCGGAATGTACGGTCCAGACCAATCCCGGCAGGAGACAATGTGGTCGTCCTCAATCCATGGGAGACTCGGATTCTTTCTCTTGGCCAGTATTATACGGCAGTTCAATATGCACTGGGACGTCTGTACCACTATCGTAATCTGGACATGGTTCCTTCCGCGACAGGAATGTGGTACAGAGGAATCTCACATGCGGAGTACCCAGTACTTCCGTCAGGCTTTGTCCACTTTGTGGAAGACGCCGGCAGGCTCCGTAGTGATTTCCCCTTTGGCAGTCCCTATTACTATATGCAGGCACAGTTGCACAACTACGAAACTTTTCGTTACTCCGTGGAAGGAGCGAGTATCGAAACAGATCCGGCCAGATATCATAGTATGATCAATTATCTGGCTCTTATGCAGCATTATGGCCAGCATACAAACCTGTTGGACTGGTCGGAGGACTCCTTTGCTTCTACTTATTTCGCACTAGAAGCAGAGATTAATATCAATGATCGTTACGCTTATGAAAGAATGAGGAAAAAGCAGGAGCTTCTCCCGGACAGAGATGCAGATGCAGCTTTGTATATCCTTGATCCTGTGCGGTTCAACAAAGCTTGTGATGAGATTGAGAAGAGTGGACTATTTACTGAAAGGGTCAAAAAGTCACTGAGAGGAGAAAGGATCCACACAACAATCCCTAACCTGTCCATTGAGGAAAACCGGAAGGCTTTTGATGAATTCTGTAATCTGTATCAGGATATCCCACTCACGCCGCAGATGATCCATGTACCAGACTGCTTTCCTGGAAATAATACGAACAAGCCGGTGTCTTTACGCAATATGCAAGAGAATTTTCGCCGAAATCAAAAGCTGAATATTCACTTGCCTCGAGCTGTATATACCGCCAAATTGAATCCGAGGATACGGGCGCAGAGCGGGCTTTTTGTCGCATTCAGTTTGAAATCACGTCCCGCTATATGGGAGGGAAAAGAAGATGACTTCAGAAATCATCTGGAATGTCCAAATGCAGGAATATTTTCCTATCAGGCTCTTGAGACGATTCAGGACTACTATGTGAACCTGAACAGAAAAAATCCTTTTCTGATGAAAATCATCATACCTGCTTCACTGAAAGAGGAAATGGGAAAGATGCTCTATCAGTTTGGTATTTCCAAAGAAAGAATCTATCCTGAACTTCAGAATTACCGCAATAGATAACAGAAATAATCCATAAAGTCACGACTGTTACACATGCTACATCAGTCTGGGCAAAACCTGTCTGAAATCACTGTGGAAAACTCCGGGCGGTACGCAGCCCACCCGCTATAAGGAAGAATCTCGCGGGAAAACACAGTCAATATATAGGGGTTGTTGCATGATGCCGAAAAGTCCGGTGGTGCGACAGCCCCTTCACTCTTCCCCACCATGCCGCTCGCCAGAGCGGCAGCGCGAGGAGAAATACGCGCAGGTAGTTTCATAGCGAAATATCCAGCTCTTCTTCCAAGGAAATCATGCCACCCATACACGCCACAACTTCACAGTCCATTCCATAACTGAATCGGACAGCAATCTTACCGCCTGGCTCCTGAAAGCAATAGACTGTAGTCTGCCTGGGCGCGGATGGATGCAAACCGTTGCAACTGTCAATTTCGGAAGATCCATCAACAACATCCACATCGACAGAGCAATTATTTTCTTTTCTTTCCACCCAATCCATATACCAGGCGGCAGCCAGGGACCCGCTCCCGCAGGAGGATTCATAGACCAGTGAGCCCGCATCGCGTACATAGACGACCGGCGTCAGGCAGTCCCCCTTCAGGAACATCATTCCGAAGGCGTCCCATCGATCGCCGTATTCCTCAACCAGGCGGCGGATCAGGTCCTCGTCCGGATCCATATTCTGCAGGATGACATGGGTGATTCCTTCGCTGACAACCATGGGATAGCCCTCGGATGTGTACAAAATTTCATTCGGGAGCGGCATCTGTGCGTAGGAGGTCCCTTTTTCCAGGTCGCAGTCCACCTCGAGCGGCTGCGCGCTGCCGGAGATCTCGATCCTGAGACTGCCGGCAGGCTGAGAAGCCACAGCAGTATTCTCTGCAGCATTCCCCCGGCTGTGATCTGCCGGAGCAGATTCCCGGCATCCACAGGAAGGCTCCGCCGCTTCCACTCTGTCATCTGCAGCCTGCAGGCCGGCGGCACTGTTTCTCTCCTGCCAGAGCAGGTAGCCGTAGCTTCTGGCCGCGTTGCCGCAGAACTCACCGCCCATCATCTCCAGGCGGCCAGCGCCGCCCAGACGGGGCGCAGTCTCAAATCCGGCCTGCTCCGCGCGGAGCTCCGGGATCCCGAGTATCTTTGCCGCGATCTGCGCCCGCTGCTCTGCCGGCACCGGGGTCCGCACGATGGCTGTGCGGTTTCCGGCCGGGTCTGCCATGATGAGTTTTATTTTCATAAGCATGCCTTCCTTCCAGGGACCAGGAGGACGGTTCTGTGGCTCCCTCGGAAATAAAAAGGAGCCGGAGAACCGTCCCCTGGCTCCTCATGATTCATAAAATCCAGTCGTCGTTCCGTCTTACTCGTCGATCGCGCCCTGCCCGGCGAAGCGGGCGAGGAACTGCTTTGTGCGCTCCTCTTTCGGATTGGTGATGACATCTTCAGGGCGGCCCTCCTCGACGATGTATCCACCGTCCATGAAGATGATGCGGTCCGCGACGTCGCGGGCGAAGGCCATCTCATGCGTGACGATGACCATGGTCATCTTCTCCTGGGCCAGCTGGCGGATGACCTTGAGGATCTCGCCGGTCAGCTCGGGGTCAAGGGCGGATGTGGGCTCATCGAAAAAGAGCATCTTGGGGTTCATGGTCAGGGCGCGGGCGATCGCCACGCGCTGCTGCTGGCCGCCGGAGAGCTGCTGGGGATAATTGTCCTCCTTGCCCTCCAGGCCCATCTTGCGCAGCATTTCGCGCGCCTCGGCCTCGACCTCCTGGCGGCCGCGCTTCTGGACATGAATCGGTGCCTCCGTCAGGTTGCGGAGGACGGAAAAGTGCGGAAAAAGGTTGAAGTTCTGAAAGACCAGGCCGAAATAGCCCTTGATCCGGCGCAGATCGGCGGCAGAGGCATATACCGTGTTTCCCTCCGCATTGTTGTGAGCCGCCGTCTCCCCCAGATACAGGAGTGAACCTTTGTCCATGGTCTCCAGCATGGTCGCGCAGCGCAGCAGGGTCGACTTGCCGCTGCCGGAGGGGCCGATGATGGCGACGACCTCGCCCTCCTCTACCTTGACGGATATATCGTGGAGGACCGTCAGATCTCCGAAAGATTTACTTACGTTATTAATCTCAAACAGGCTCATGTTTTTTCCTCTTTATGGCGCAGGGTACACAGACAGGATCCGGGAACATCCGCCCGGAAACGGGAAATGCCCGCCAGGCACGCCCGGCATATCCCGATCCTGAATCCGCCGGGCGCTCGCGTATATCAAAGAATTCATTCATTCAAAGTACGACAGTCTCTTCTCCAGGCGTCCCATGGCCCATGCGACGATGAAGTTGAAGACGTAGTAGAACAGACCGGCGACAAACAGCGGCGCAATGCTGGACTGCTGCGCGGCGACCTGCTTGGCCAGGGTAAACATCTCGACATAGGCGATCGCGAAAGCCATGGACGTGTCCTTGACGAGCGTGATCACTTCGTTGGTCACAGGCGGAATGACACGCTTGACCATCTGCGGGAAAACGATCTTCCAGAAGGTCTGCGCCCTGGTAAATCCGAGCACCTCTGCCGCCTCATGCTGGCCGACGGGAACGCCCTCGATGCCGGCGCGGAAAATCTCTCCGAAATAGGCCGCATAGTTGACGGAAAAACCGATCAGGGCGGCGTAGGCACGCCATCCGGCCGACAGCTTGATACCGAACACATAATAAGGCATGAAAAAGACGACGATCAGCTGCAGCATCAGCGGTGTGCCGCGCAGGATGGAGATGCATACCTGCATGAACAAGTTCAGGGGCTTGAACTTGCTCATCCTGGCCAGCGCAAACAGAATGCCCAGCGGCATTGAGAACAGAAGTGTGAAGAAAAAGATAAATAGCGTCGTTCCGAATCCGCCGATGATCTGCTCTACGATTGACATAAAGTCCATTTGAAATTTCCTCTTTGTTTTTACGAAAACGCCTGCAGGGGGATCTGCATTTGCAGCAGGATGCCCACCTGCAGGCGTTCGTTCTTTACTTTCTTACTGATCCCTGCAGCCCTGTTTTCGACCGAAGGATCACTTGTCCCTGCGGCTCTGCTTTCAGCCGCAGGATCGCTTGTCCCCTGCGGTTCCATCTGCAGCCGCAGGATCGCTTATCCCGGATCACATATGTGAGGCCATATGTCCCCGAATCACTTGTCCTTTCCGATGATCAGCATCTCGGGCAGGTTGTACTCGGCATAGCCGGCGACGATCTCGTCGACCGTTCCGTCCGCTGCCATCTCGTCCAGGGTCTCCTGGACCATGTCGCGCAGCTCGGTGTTGCCCTTGGCAAAAGCGATGGCGTACTGCTCGGTGGAGAGGGGCTCGTCCAGGATCCTGTACTTGCCTTCGTTGGCGGCCAGCTGGTACTGGGCAACGCCGATATCGACGGCGATGGCATCATAGACGCCCGCGTTCATGTTCATGAAGGCATCGTTGTAGTCCTTGATCGTCTCGTAGCTGGCAAAACTCTCTCTGAGCTTGAGGTTCTCATCGTTGGAGCCGTCGCCGGGATCGTTGACCAGAGCTGTGTCCGCGGAGGAAGCTGCCTGTGCGACGACGTTCTTGCCGGCCAGGTCCGCCTTGGTCTGGATATCGGAGTCCGCGTTGACAGCGATAACGATGGAGTTGTCGACATAGGGCTCACTCCAGGTGTAGTCCTCCTCACGGCCGGTGTAGGTCATGCCGTTCCAGAGGCAGTCGATGGTGCCGGAGTTGATCTCCATGTCCTTGGAATCCCAGTCGATGGGCTGCTTTTTCAGGGTCCAGCCGCGGCGCTTGCAGAGTTCCTCAGCCAGCTCCAGATCGAAACCGGTGTAATCGCCGGACGCTTCGTCCTTGTAGCCGTAGGGCGGATATTCCGCGTCGAAACCGACGGTGAAGGTCCTGCCTGCATCCTCTGCCGGAGCAGCCGCCTGTGTGGTGGAAGCCGCATCTGCAGCGACAGCCGCTTCCCCGGTTCCTGCCGCACCGGTGTCAGCCGCCGCTTCCGTGGTCTCTTCCTTGGCCGGCTCCGCATTGGAGGCGGAGGATCCCGAAGAGGATCCGCCGCAGGCTGTCAGTGCGCCCGCCAGCAGCATGCCTGCCAGCAGCATTGCAATGGTCTTTTTCATAAATGATTCCTCCCGTTTGTTGTACCAGTGTTATGTATGCTGAATAACGCACAGACATCAGTACCGGATCTGCTATGCGGCAGCGTCCGTCTGATATAAACACATGTCCCTTGTCTATACAGGCTCCTTCCTGTGCATCTCAGCTGCGCCGTTTGAATTTAGTGATTTATCACGGCGCAGTGATATTATACTGAATCGTGGCTGACAAAACAAGTCAATAATGACGATTTGTATTATTTGTTGTTATTGTATTACAGTATTGGCCCACCTGATATTTCAGGTGTTTTTTGCGAAAAATCGAGTTCTGCAGCGCGAGGCGTGCGCAAAGCGTATCGGAAACGGCGCGCGCCGGGAAAATCGGGCATCGTCCCTCTCTCTTCCTTATTTTGATGCCCTATCATTTCGAAACCATATCGAAATATTTCTCAAGGATCCACACGAGCCACTTCTGATCGCCTGTCATCGTATCTGTGCAGTGGGGCCAGAATTCCTGCCGCACGGGTCCCCCCCAGTTTTTGAGCCATTCGTCCATGGGACGGGGCATAGGCGTTTTGGGCGGGACAGTGAATCCTGGATAGAGCTTTCTGAACACCTCTCTGACCAGATATTTGGTATCTCCGCTTCTGATCCTCTGATAGTCCATGGGGACGGCCATGACCGTGTCCGCATAGGGGCACAGGAGCTTCATGCCCGCCGTGGCTGTGGCGTTGGAGTAGGTTCCCATCGCCTCCATCCGGAAAATCTCGGATACAAACTCATGCCCGTCAATGTGGCCGTCCTTTTCAAATCTCCGGAAGGGCTCCAGGACCAGCTCATAGTCCCTGAGGACCATGTAGGGCAGGACATAGGAATAGCGGTTGATGAAATCACCGATCAGCCAGTCCTGTGACAGCAGGCCGTTCATACCGCCATAAATGACATCCGCATTCTCACCGAAGACCAGTGTCTCGATGCCGTCCTTTTTGGCCTGCAGGGCCGCCTTGTAGATCTGCACCTCAATCGAATGGATCGGGGCTCCCTTGTGCTTCATCAGAGTCTCCGAAAGCGCTTCAAAGTCCTCCCAGTACACCTCTACGATCCGGTGCTCCAGGCCGCATTCCTTCGCGTAGACGGCCGCCGCGCCCGATTCATCCGTCACTTCCATCCCCGGCACCACGC
>OCTW011598736.1_pt1 | contig 12306 bp, 10 predicted proteins | sample 1539671 | NCBI WGS metagenome assembly OCTW01 (sample SAMN02144230, study PRJEB22623) | gut metagenome | biome: sheep rumen | host: Ovis aries | place: New Zealand | reverse complement strand
GTTATTATCTAATATTTGTTCGCATTTCTTATAATTTAAATATTCTTCACTGTTTATTATTTTTTCTTTTAATTTTTCTACATCATCTATTATATTATTCATCAACTTTTTCTCCATTTAAACTCCATGATTTAGCATCAGTTATTTTTACATTTATAATTTTACCTAAATCTTCTTTAGAACATTTTACATTTACAAGTTTCATTGTATCTGTATAACCAGAATATAAATTATCTCCTTTAATAGATGGTCCTTCAATTAAAACAGGTACTACTTTTTCTAACAATCTATTATTACTTTCATTTGAATATTTATTAACAAGCTCATTTAATTTATATAATCTTTGTTGTTTTATTTCTAATGAAATACTATCTTCCATTTTTGCTGCAGGAGTATTTTCTCTTGGAGAATAAATAAAAGTAAATGCTCCATCATATTTAACTTGATTTACAACATCTAATGTTTCATTAAAATCTTCTTCAGTTTCATTTGGAAAACCTACAATTATATCTGTAGTTATTGAAGCATTTGGAATTTTTTCTCTTATTTTTCTTGCTAAAGTTAAATAGCTATCTTTTGTATATCTTCTTCCCATAAGTTTAAGTATTTTATCACTACCTGATTGAAGTGGTAAATGAATATATGGCATTACATTATCATATTTAGCAATTACATCTATCATTTCATCTGTGAAATCCCAAGGATGTGATGTAACAAATCTAACTCTTTCAATACCTGTTTTAGCAACATCTTCTAGTAATTTATCCATTGAACTTCCATCATTTAGATCTTTTCCATATGCATTTACATTTTGACCAAGTAGTGTTACTTCTTTGTATCCTTTTTTTATTAAATCATTTACTTCTTTTAATATATCTTCTTCTTTTCTACTTCTTTGTTTTCCTCTAGTAAAAGGTACTATACAATATGTACAAAATTTATCGCATCCATACATAATATTAACAAATGCCTTATATTTATTTTCTCTTTTTACAGGAAGATTCTCAACTATATCTCCTTCTTTAGAAAATACTTCTATAATAAGTTCATTATTATCCATTGCTTCAGATAATAGTTTTGGTAAATTTTGAATATTATGTGTTCCAAATACTACATCCATCCATTTATAATTTTTTTCTATTTCTTCTACAACTGATACTTCTTGTGCCATACATCCACATAAAATAGTAATTATCTCAGGTTTAGTTTCTTTTAAATGTTTAATTCTACCTAACATACCAAATACTTTATTATGAGCATTTTCTCTAATTGCGCAGGTATTTAAAAGAATTAAATCCGCATCTTCTAATGTATCAGTACTTGTAAATGACATATCTTCTAAAATAGCACTTATTGTTTCGGAATCTCTAACATTACCTTGACAACCATATGTAATTAAATGATACTTTTTACCAAGTCCTAATTTTTTAAGTTCATTTGTCATTATATATTCATCTGTAAGAATTTTAACTTGTTCTTTTGTTCTTTTTTTTGCTTCTATATAAGAAGGTTTTATATTAGTATGTTTTAACATCATCAACACCTCTGGTAAGTATTATATCAAAAAAAATTAACTATTTAAAGTTAATCTTTTTTGATTATTTACTTTATTTTGTTTATATTGTAAAAATTCAATGTATTCTAAAACTTTATTTTTATTTTCATCACTTAATTTATTAAATTTAGTATTTAAATCATTTAAAGATATCTTAGTATCAATATTTAATACTTTAGCAATATTATCTGAAATTAAAACTGGCATTTCTTCTTCCTCATTAAGCCATTTAATAAGTAATTTTTTTGAACAACCTACCATATCTGAAAGTTTTTTCTCTGTAATATTTTCTTCTATCATTATATGTTTTATTTTATTTATAAATTGATTAATGTATATCTCCTTCCGCAAAGTATTATATCAGAAAAAGAAATTATTTGAAATCAAATTATTAATATTTTTATATATAAATTTTAAATAAAGATTTTTTCTAATTTATTGCAATTTTATCACTTCTTATATTATCATCATTTTCACTTAATATTTTCATTTGTGATATTGCAATTTTATTTAATCTTTCTAATCGATTTGATTGATTAAGTTTATCATTAATAAATACTGAATTCAAATTTTCTAAATTTGCTAAACATATTAATTCATTTATGGATGCATAATCTCTAATATTTCCATTTAAATTAGGATGCTCTTCTCTCCACTGTTTAGCAGTTACTCCAAATAATGCCATATTTAATACGTCTGCTTCTTCGGCATATACAAAATTTATTTGTTCTCTAGTCAATTTAGTTGGTATTAAATTATGTTTTATTGCACTAGTTTGGATTTTATAGTTAATTTTTGATAACTCTCGTTTAGCATTCCAACCCATTTTACTTTGTTCTTCTTTCTTTAATCGTTCAAATTCTTTAATTAATAATAACTTAAATTTTGGACTAATCCACATTCCAAATTCAAAGGCAATATCTTTATGCGCATATGTTCCACCATATCTACCAGTTTTTGATGTAATACCAATTGAATTTGTTTTTTCTACCCATTCTTTTACACTTAATTTATAACTATTTAATCCTGCTTGACTTTTAATTATGGCGAATTCGCCATAATTAAAATTTGGATTATGTAGTTCTTCCCAAATACCCAAAAATTCGATAGTATTTCTATTTCTTAACCAATCAGAAACAAAGAAATTTCCATCTTTAGATTTTATCATATCTGTTATTGATATATAATCTTCATCTTCTATTTTCATATAATTAATTATTTTATTTCCAACTTTTATTTCCATATTGTTTTTCTCCTTCTATCATAAAATTATCAAATATTGATATTAATTTACTAATATCACAATGTATTATTATTTTGTTCATATCACATCCTCCTTTTTAAATAATAAAAAAAGGAGGATACTCCTTCATTTCCAAAGGAAGTATACTCCGCATGCATGCAATCTTTATATCTTACCCTATAAAGAAAACCCTAGTCGACCAAATTTTCATATTAATTATCGGTAAGAATTAATACATACTAATTATATACTAATAAATTTTATCAGTCAATAAATTATATTTCTATTTTTATTTCTTTACCTTCATCTTCATATTTTCTATATTTTACATTACAATAATCAAGCATTTTTTTAGAAACAATATTACCTTCTGTTCCATTATATTTATCTGACTTGTATACTATTTCTTTAATTCCACATTGTATTATAGCTTTTGCACATTCATTACATGGAAATAAATCTACATAGATAGTTGAACCTTCAAGATTTGAACCTTTATTATTAAGAATTGCATTTAATTCTGCATGACATACATAAGCATATTTTGTATTAATAAAGTCTCCTTCTCTATCCCATGGCATAGCGTCATCATCATAACCATTAGGTGCACCATTATAACCTACTGCTAAAATCTTTTTGTCTTTTGAAACAATGCACGCACCTACTTGTGTATTTGGATCTTTACTCCTCATTGCTGAAAGTTGCGCTATTCCCATAAAATATGCATCCCATGATATATAATCTTTTCTTTTATTCATAAAATAATTCTCCTTTAATTAATTATAACAAAAATAACCTAGATATGCTAGGTTATTCTAATATTTCAAAATCATCTAAAAAATCATCTATTGTAAGCATTTTATCATCTATTTCTTTTAATGATACATCTTCTTTTTTTATTTCTTCAACAGTTTCTATTTCTTCTAAATCTTTTTTTGATTGTAACTCAGGTGTTATAAATACATCTTTTAATTTTGATTTACTAATATTTGAACCTGTTGAATGTCTATCATTTATAGTAATTTCAGAATTTTTAATAATATTAATTCCATTTTGACTTACTAAACCAAATTTATCTTTTGGATTAGTTATAAATACTTTTATTATTTTATGTGGATTAGTTTTTACTTCTCTAATTATTAGAAGTCCCCTTCTTGCTCTTGATGATTTTTCTAATTCTTCTATTTTTACTCTTTTAGCTGTCATTTTATTTGTAAATATAGTTACATATTCATCATTTGCATTAAATAATAAACCACTAACAACTTTATCTTCTTTTAATTTTATTGCTTTTACACCAGAAGATTTTAATCCTGTTGTAGGAACTTCAGATGTACTATACCAAAGTGAATATCCTTCATCTGTTACTATTAATATTTCTTTATTATTCGAATCTGATACACTAACTACTTTATCATCATCTTTTAATTTTATTGCAGTTATTTCTTTTGAATATCTTGATACTTTAAATTCTGATAAATTTGTCTTTTTAACCATACCATCTCTTGTAAATATTGTAATAGCACAATTTTTTTCAAAATCAGTAACAGGAATACTAGATATAATATTTTCTTCAGATTTCATAGTTATTATATTACTAATATGTTTACCTAAATCTTTCCATTTTAAATCTGGTAATTCATATACTGGAACATATAGATAATTACCTAAATCAGTAAATAAAAGTAATGTATCTAAAGTATTAAGTTCATATAATCCAATTACATAATCATTTTCTTTTAAATTAATATCTTCTATATTAGATGATGAATAACTTTTCTTAGATACTCTTTTTACATACCCTTCATTAGTTACTACAACAATTACATCTTCTTTTGGTATCATACTTGTTGTATCAATTTTTATTTCAGTTACTTCATCTTTTATTTCAGTTTTTCTTGTCACTGCATATTCTTTCTTTATTTCAAGTAATTCTTTTTTCATTTGACGAAGTAATACTTTTTTATCATTAAGTACTGACTCTAAGAATGATATTATTTTTTCAAGATTTGCTTTTTCTTCTTCTAATGATACTACATCTGTATTAGTTAATCTATAAAGTCTCATATCTACAATTGCAGATGCTTGTTCATTTGAAAATTCAAATTCTTTAACTAAATTATTAATTGCATCTAGTCTATTCTTACTTTTTCTAATACATGCGATTACTTCATCAAGTATACTCATTGCTTTTAAAAGTCCATCTACAATATGCATTCTCATTTTAGCATGTTCTAAGTCAAATTTACTTCTTCTTGTTATTACATCTACTTGATGTGCTATATAAGCATCAAGTATTTCAAGTATTCCAACAAGTTTTGGTCTTCTATTTACAATAGCAATCATATTAAATGAATATGATATTTGCATTTCTGTATTTTTAAGTAAATAATTCAAAATAAGTTCACTATTAGCATCTTTTTTTAAATCAATAGCTATTCTAAGATCTCCTCTAGCAGTTTCATCTCTAGCATCTACTATACCATCTATTTTTTTCTCTATTCTAATATCGTTTATCTTTTTAACAAGATTTGCTTTATTTACTTCAAAAGGAATTTCAGTAATAACTATTTGATGTATATTTTTTTCTTTAATTATTTCATACTTACATTTAATATTTATTTTACCTTTACCTGTTTTATAAGCATCTTCTATTTCTTTTTTACCTTCAACTATAGCACCTGTTGGAAAGTCTGGTCCTTTTACAATTTCAAATATTTCTTCAAAAGAACATGTTGGTTTTTCTATTCTTCTGACAGTAGCATCTATTACTTCTCCTAAATTATGAGGCGGAATATTTGTTGCATAACCAGCTGAAATACCTGTTGAACCATTTACAAGTAAATTAGGAAATTTACATGGAAGTACAGTAGGTTCTAATCTTGTATCATCATAGTTAGGTGCCATATTTACAGTATCTTTTTCTATATCTCTTAATAGTTCATTACTTATTTTAGAAAGTCTTGCTTCTGTATAACGCATTGCAGCTGCGCTATCACCATCCATAGAACCATTATTACCATGCATATCAATATATGGTGTATTTTGCTTCCAATCTTGACTCATTCTTACCATCGCATCATAAATTGATGAATCTCCATGCGGATGGTAATTACCCATTATTTCTCCAACTGCTTTTGCACTCTTTCTATATTTTTTATCATAAGTATTTTTACTTTCATACATACCATAAAGTATTCTTCTTTGAACTGGTTTAAGACCGTCTCTTACATCTGGAAGTGCTCTATCTTGAATAATTTCTTTAGCGTATGCAGCAAATCTATCACCCATTATTTCTTCAAGTGCATAATCATGTATTTTTTCTATAATAGTTTTTTCTTTTTTAGCCATTTTATCACTTCCTATATTTGATAATTATCTTCTAAAGAAAATTCTACATTTTCTTCAATCCAATCTTTTCTTGGTTCAACTAAGTCACCCATAAGTACTGATACTCTTTTTTCTGCAAGAAGAGCATCTTCTATTTTTACTCTTATTAATAATCTATTTGCAGGATCCATAGTTGTTTCCCATAATTGATTAGCATCCATTTCACCTAAACCTTTATATCTTTGCAAATCAACTGGTTTTCTTGATTTTGTATATTCTTTTAGTTCATCATCGTTATATGCATATATAGTTTCACCCTTAGTAAAATCTATCTTATAAAGAGGTGGAGTTGCTATATAAAGTTTACCAGCTTCTATAAGAGGTTTCATATATCTATAGAAGAATGTAATTAAAAGTACTTGTATATGAGATCCATCTACATCGGCATCGGTCATTATAATTATCTTATCATAATTACAATCTTTAATATCAAAATCAGAACCAACTCCAGCACCTATTGTATAAATAAGTGTATTTATTTCAGCATTTTTATATGCATCTTCTATCTTAGCTTTCTCAGTATTTAATACTTTACCTCTTAGAGGAAGTATTGCTTGATATGCCCTATCTCTACCAGTTTTAGCACTACCTCCAGCTGAATCACCCTCAACTATAAATAATTCATTTTTAGTTGGATCTTTCTTTTGGGCAGGTGCTAATTTATCAGATATATTTTTTTCCTTTTTAGTGCCTTTTTCTTTTCTTGCTTCATCTCTTGCCTTTCTTGCTGCTTCTCTTGCCATTTTTCCTTTTAAGGCTTTTGATATAATATTTACCGCAGTTTCTTTATTCTCTTCTAAATAATATCCAAGTTTTTCCGTAACTATATTTTCAACTACAGTTTTAGCAAGTGGAGTACCAAGTTTACCTTTAGTTTGTCCTTCAAATTGTAAAAGTGCTTCAGGAATTCTAAGAGATATAATTGCAGTTAAACCTTCTCTTACATCTGTACCATCAAAATTTTTATCTTTTGCTTTTAAATAATTATTTGCTTTTGCATATTCATTGAATACTTTAGTAAGTGCGGTTTTAAAACCTACTTCATGAGTACCACCATCACTTGTTTTTACGTTATTAACAAATGATATTATATTTTCATTATATGTATCATTATATTGCATTGCAATTTCTACTTCAATTTTATCTTTTTCACCTTTAAAATCAAATACATTATTTAAAGTAGTTTTATCTTCATTTAAGTATTCTACAAATGATTTTACACCATTATCATAATGATAAGTAACATCTTTTTTATCATCTTCATCTATTATTTGTACAGTTAATCCTTTTAATAGAAAAGCATCTTCTTGCATTCTTTCACAAATAGTTGTATATGAAAAATTAGTACTAGAAAATATTTGATCGTCTGGCATAAATCTAACAGTAGTACCTGTTTTATTAGTAGTACCTACTTTTTTAAGAGGAGTATCAACTTTACCTCCATCTTTGAAACTAATAGTGTATTCTGCTCCATCTCTTTTAGATGTTACAATCATCCATTTAGAAAGTGCATTAACAACAGATGCTCCAACACCATGAAGTCCACCTGATACTTTGTAGTTTCCTTCTTCAAATTTACCTCCAGCATGAAGTACTGTATATATTACTTCAATTGCAGGTTTACCTGATTCATGAATTCCAACTGGTACACCTCTTCCATCATCAGATACTGAAACAGACCCATCTGAATGAAGAATAATTTTTATAAATTTACCATAACCATTCATCACTTCATCAATTGAATTATCTACAAGTTCCCAAATTAAATGATGAAGTCCTCTTTTATCGGTCGAACCAATATACATACCAGGTCTTTTTCTTACTGCTTCAAGTCCTTCTAATATTTTTATAGATTTCTCATTGTACTCTGCCACATTAATCACCTCTAATATTTTCCACTATTTGTAATTATAACATATAAATTTAAGGCTAAACAAGTAATTTTACGTTTTAAATGTAAAGAAAAAGACTTTTAAAAGTCTTTAATCACTAAGTAAACTATTAATTTTATCAATTGCACATTGTAAATCAGAGCAATTCATTTGTGGTTTTTGATTACCATTTGTAGTTGTATTACCAGAAGTTTCAACATCATCATCATAATATATATCAACTGCTTTTATTTTTCTACTATCGCCTTCAAATGTATCTTCTATATCATTTACTAAATTACTCTTTATTTTATTATTTAATTTTGATGAGTTATTTAATGTAAAAACTAAAATTCCCATTACTACTAAAAATAATATTAATAAACTAAATAATATGAAAGAAGTTGCAAATCCTTTATTATTCATAGTCTCACCTTATTTTTAATATACCATATAATAATTATTAATTCAAGAAAAAACAAGTGTATTTAACACTGTTTTAACTTATTTTATCTAAAATTAATGGAATAATTTGTTTTTTTCTTGAAACTAATTTATCTACATAGAATATTTGATTTATATTTTCTATGTTATATGCCTTTTCAAGTATTTCCTTAGCAGAATCCGTAAATAATAAGTATGAACCATTTTTTAATATATCAGTAATTGCTAAAATAATAAATTCATAACCTTCTCTATTTTTTATTTCTTCAAGTTTTTCTTTATATTCATCAAGTTCATTAAATATTTTATCAACATCTAAAGTAATTATTTGACCAACTGCAAACTTTTTATCATTATAAGGGAATATCTTAAAGTCATTTTTTATTACTTGTTCTTTAGTTAGTCCATCTATAGATGAGCCCGCTCTAAACATATCAAGTGCATATTCTTCATAATCAATTTGCAATATTTGAGATAATTTTTCTACAACTTCTATATCCATTTGTGTAGTTGTTGGACTTTTTAAACATAATGTATCAGATAATATTCCTGAAAGCATAAGACCTGCGATATTTTTTGGTATATCAACTCTAGCTTCATTATACATATTATAAATTATTGTATTAGATGCACCTACTGTCATATTTCTAAAATTGATTGGACTTGCAGTATTAATATTACCAATTTTATGATGATCTACTATTTCAAGTATACTAGCTTCATCAAGTCCTAAAACACTTTGTGACTTTTCTTGATGATCAACAAGCATTACCTTTTTATTATTTTTCTTTACTATTTCGGTAATTCTTATCAATCCCAAACATTCTTCATTATTATTCAATATTGGATAATTATTATGTTTTAATCTTTTTGTAGATTCAACAAAATCATCATAATAATCATTTTCATGAAATACCTTTGATTTATCTTCTTTCATAATTGTTATTATAGAATTTGATAAACCAATTAACTTTGATGTATGAAATGTATCTTTACTTGTCCTAATTACATTTATTTTATTCTCTTTTGCAATATCTAAATGTTCTTTTTTTATATTTGAATCACCTGTAATTATTATTAGTTTTACTTTACTATTCACTGCTTTTTCTATTATTGAGTGTCTATCACCTACAATTAATATACTATTTTCATCAAAGTCTATATTTTCTATAATTGTAGTACTTTTATATGCCGCAACTAATATATTACCTTTTATTTTTTCATCAAATTTTAAAATAGGTGTACCATGTAAAGTATTTATAATATTTTCATAATAAGCATCTAAAAGTTCAAAATTTCCATTTATTAATTCTTTTGCAATATCTTTTATTGTAATTATTCCTAAATATTTATTATTTTCGCCTACTATAGGAGTACCTGTAACTGATTTTTCATTCAAATAATTATATACATCTATAATTGATTTTTTTTCATTTACAAATAATCCTTTATGATATTCAACATCTTTTAATTGAAGTTTAACATCATTTAAATACCTTGGTTCTGGCTCATTAAAATAATTTAATACGTATCTAGTTTCTTTTGAAATATGTCCTAAAACTCTTGGTTCTGTATTTAAACCTTGTTTATTCTTTAAATATGATAAAGTTATTGCTGATGTTACGGCATCAGTATCAGGATTTTGATGACCAAAAATATATATTTTATCCATATCACACTCTCCTTTTATTATATTAATTTTATTACTTAATATAATATTTTGTCAATAAACTTACAATTTAATTTACTTAGAATATACATATGCATAATCTTTTTCACATGATGAATCTTTTGTATTTGGATCTTTGATACTTCTTGTTTCTATAATTTTATGATTTGGCACTTGTATTATTTTTCTAGATTGAAATCCTTGTATTTTTCCATTATCTTTTAATAAATCTAAATATTTTTCTTCTAATAAAATTAATTTATTTAATTTTTCTTCTTCTATATGTTCTAAATCTAAAGATAAATTTATAAAGCTAAAAGTATTTGGTTTAAAAGTTGTATATGCTTCATTTAATCCTAAATTCCAATATGAAACTTTTTCATTGTTTCTAACTTCATTATATCTTTTCTTTATAAATGTTCTTATATATCTTTCTAAAGTTTGCTTTGGATATTTTTGATTACTTATTAAATTAGAAATTTCAATATTTCTTTTTTTACAATATGAATATAATTCATCAAAAAATATTAGTGTTTCTTCATCTAATCTTTCTTTTATACTCTCATATGTACCGCTATTTAAAATATTATTATTTTTATAATCATTTAATATAAAATTTTGATATTTAGAAATATCTGTTTCATATAATTTTAATAATAAATTCAAAAAATACTTATCTAATCTATTACTTGAAAAACATGTTACATTCGCACCATATGAAAGTAAATCAAACACTTCACACATATTATTAATATATGTAAGTACTTTTCTATCTTCTAATTTATATTTTTTAAAATGTTTCAAAGAATAATTCGGAAATATATTAATTTTATTATAATGATTTCTTATTTTATCATTACCTTTCATAACACTTATTGCTGAGTCTATATCTTGATATACTGACATATAAAACCCTCCTTGTTTGGAGAGTTATTATAACATATTTTTTATTTTTAGTCTTTATATTTTGAACTAATACCTAAATATTCTTCAAGTGTTAAACCGCTTTCATATACCTTTTTAGCTATTTCTTTTCCTAAATATCTTATATGCCATGGTTCATACATATAACCTGTTATATCTTCTTTTCCTTTTGGATATCTAATTATAAATCCATATTTATAACAATTTTTTTCAATCCAAATAGCTTCTTTTGTTCCGGCAAACGATGAATCTATTATATTTAAGTCCATTGCAAGTCCTGTTTGATGTTCCGAATGACCTGGCCTTGCTGAATATGTATCTGCTTTTTCTTTACCATCTTTTTTAACATAATTATTATATAATGATTCTTGTGTTGAATATGATCTATATCCTGATTGAATCCATAGTTTTATATTATCTTTAGCTGCGGCTTTTTTCATTTCTTCAAAAGCATTTAACGCATCATCACTTAGCTTTCCTGGATCATAATTTTTTGGAAGAGAATATGTTTTATTTGCTATTAAAATACCATTAACATATGTAATCCCATTTTTTTCTTCTATTTTATTTTCTTCAGACTTTACTGATATAGTTGCAGTTGCTGAAATATCTTGAAGAGTATGTTTTATTGTTATTTTACCTTTACCTGTTTTTTTAGCAACTATTTTCTTATCCTCATTTAGCATAAATATATCACCTATTTTAGTATATTCAAACTCTCTTACAGTAGCAGTTTCTGGAACATATTTAATATTTAAATTAATAATACTTCCTTTATTAACTGTAGAGTCACTTATTTTAATACTATCTAGTTTTATATACGTAATAAAATATCTTACATAATTATTATTTGGTTTTATAGTTACTGTATCTTTTACTTTTTCAGAAAGTGATATTTGATTAATTGTACCATCTTTCTTTTCTCCATATATATCAACAATCTTATTTTTCTTTAAATAATTTGGTAAATTAATAGTAACTTTACTTGCCTTTTTAACTACTCCTGTATTTTCTATAAATAGTGATTTTGTTCTTGGAAAATTATCATATTTTAACCTTTTATTATATACTTTTACCTTTATATTCATATTCTTTTTAATATTTTTACTAGATAAATATACTTTAGTTTTTTTATCTTTAATTACAATAGATATATCATCAGACTTAATCAAATCTATTGTTTTATTATATAATTTTAATTTATTATATT
>OCTW011607663.1_pt1 | contig 12316 bp, 14 predicted proteins | sample 1539671 | NCBI WGS metagenome assembly OCTW01 (sample SAMN02144230, study PRJEB22623) | gut metagenome | biome: sheep rumen | host: Ovis aries | place: New Zealand | reverse complement strand
GGCGGTTATAGTGCATAATAGAAGATGTAGCGTTATGAGCCTACAACACTTATTGTGCCTGTCTGCGCAGAGGAATCTCGGTCACAATAAGCTGAACTGAATACATGGTCAATCAAATGGTACTGAGAGTTTGGTTGTCGGACGGGATACTGCCCGAATGACAGGCTAACTATGTTCATTTGCGTAAATCTCGTCTTAAATCAACGATAAGGAGAGATTTACCGATGAGCGATAACAATGACGGACTCCATGTAAGGCTCTTCACCGAACGTGAGGAGCCGGAGGACTATGAACGTTACATACACGGGCCTGAGCCTGATTCGGACACGATCGGCAAAGCATTGAAGCGTTTTTCAGATGACAGCGTTATCACTCAGGGACAGATCTCACTGCTGACGGGAATTTCGAGGTCATGTCTTTATTACTACTGCAAAGACCAGAGGAAAATCGGCTATGAAAACCTTATTTTGCTCTGCGTTGCGCTCAGGCTTCACCATTTAAGGCAGGAATATCTGTTCAGCCTGACTCCCCATAAGGTTCGCAAAAGCGATCCAAGATACAATATACTCCGCATTTTCCTTGCAAACTGTGCATTTATGGAGAAATACACGGTCAAGGCACTTAATGAGTGCATTAAGGCTGAGGGCAAAGAACCGCTTATCTCTAAAAAGAGAGCAGGCGGGAATGAGTAAGTTTCAGTATACACACTTCGGTGACGAAGTTCCGAGAGAGGTGGAGAAAGAATACAACCGCATGGGGCGGAGGGAGCATTACCTGGAAGAACAGGACGCTGCACACGATGTTATGTACCTTGACCACAAGGACATTAGCAGGATACCCGATTATCCTGCCGATGAGCTGTCTCCGGCTGATCGGCTCAGAGAAGCAAGGCTTTGCTATCTGTCCGTAGCATTGGAGCTGATTAGAATGGACTATCCCTTTGAGTATCAGCTTATCAGGGACTATTATCTGTCTGAAAAGGCGGTATCTATGATGTACCTGGCTAAGAAATATGCTGTGACACCGAAAAAAGTGGAGTACAGGATCAATAAAGCAAAGAGACTGCTTAGGGAGTACATCATAGCGCACGAAAATGAAGAATGATTTTTGTGCATAACAACGATTTTTTCTTTTCAGCCGAAAAAACACACTCAAATCATGAGGAAATCTTCGTTTTTTTCGGTTATAGAGTAGAGGGGTGTGAGCCGTGACAGGAAATCACGGTTACGGCACTCCGAACTCCTTGCATTTGGTATCAGGGACGGCAAGACAGTTTATGCCCATTTGCTGTCTGCCGTCTGTGGTACTGATATTTTATCAAGACTTCATGTTATACTCCTATTTTCATATTGATAGGCGATGTCCTATCGGGAGATACCCTGTGTCATGCAGGGTGTCTGCCAATAGTATATCACTATTTGGGCATAAAAATAACGGATAGACGATGTACTGCCGTTCTTACGGCATAGTATCTTGAAAACTGAATATTCATCAAGGCTATAACCTACGGGAAAGAATCAAGGAGGCTCGGCTTATGACTGACTATGAAGCCTATGACAAGATCTTTAGCAAATACCCCGATGTTGTGTCAATTAAGGACGTAAGCAAAATGCTTGGATTAGGCATAAGAAATACCTACCAGTTAGTGGCTGACGGCAAGCTCCATTCTCTTAATTGTTGTAAGAAAATCATAATAACTAAGGTTGAGGTCATAAATTACGTTCTACAATGCGCACAACAAAGGGACGACAAATGAGCATTATGATGACAAGTTAGTAGAATCGCATACAAGACTTTTGGAATCACTTGAAAAAGCCGTTAATTCGCGCTATAATGGTGTTACCAACTGAAAAAATGCAGACTTTCTACCAGCTTTCATAATGCAAGGAGGTTATTTACAATGAAAGCAAGTCTGCCCTTTAAGTACATTACCGCTGTTAAGCGTGGTAAACACTATGTGATCTTTGATTACAGAGATGATGAAGGCAACAGAAAAAGAAAATGGGTTGGCACAGGACTTCCCGAAAAGTGTAAGAAGAAAGACCTGACAACAAAGATAGATGAGCTGGTGTCAGAGTTCTACAAGGAGTACATGGAGAACAATATCGAGAGAGCCGAGGCTTATACCAAGGCAAAGGAAGCTGAATCCGCCAGAGCCGCTGAGACAGCTAAAGACGGATACACGTTCTTAGGTTTCTTTCAGATGTGGCTCGAAGCAATAAAGCCTACGGTTGCTGAGAATACCTATGAGGGCTATATTCATACTTCACACCGCATTATCACTTATTTTGACAAGGTTTATCCGGGAATCAAGCTCACTGATCTGACTGCATTGGAACTTCAGCACTTCTACAACGATATGTATTCAAGCGGTCTCTCGGCTAACACGATCAAGCATTATCACGCCAATATACATAAGGCACTCAAATATGCAGTGAAAATGAACCTGATCTCAGTTAACGAGTCGGAAAAGACGGAACGTCCAAAAATGGAAAAGTATGAAGCAATGTTCTACAACGAGCAGGAGCTTGGAATGCTGTTCAACGCTTTCAGAGGAGACCGCATGGAAATCGTGGTGCTTATCGCAGCTTACTACGGACTTCGACGCAGCGAGATCATCGGTCTCAGGTGGGACGCTATCGACTTTGAAAAAGGTACGATCACGATCCGTGAAAAGGCTTATGTTGTCCGTGAGGATGACGGAAGCCGTGTCACAAAGTTCCACAACCAGCTGAAAACAAGAGCAAGCCATAGAACACTTCCTCTTATTCCTTTTATTGGCGATCTTCTGAAAGATAAGAAGGCTCAGGATGAGTATCTTGCCAAACTTCTGAAACATGATTATTGTCACGATTATGACGATTATATCTGCACAGACCACTTCGGTAAGCTGATAACACCTGTTTATGTGACCGACCACTTCGCAAATATGATTAGGAAGCACAGGCTCAAGAAGATACGTTTTCACGACCTCAGACACTCTTGTGCAAGTCTCTTGCTTGCGAACGGTGTTCCTATGAAAGAGATACAGGAATGGTTAGGACACTCCACATTCCAGGTCACGGCTGATTTTTACAGTCACTTGGAGTACAATTCAAAGGTGAACTCAGCTAATGCGATAGCTAATGCACTCGGAACAGGATCTGTTTCAAACAAAGCAAAAGCTGATACTTCGCCCGGTCAAACTGACAGCAAAAAATAAAAAAAGAACCGAGCCATTAAAAAGCCCGATTCTTAGCTAAAAATCATGGTGCCGATGGCGGGACTTGAACCCGCACACATCGCTGCGGTAGATTTTGAGTCTACTGTGTCTGCCTATTCCACCACATCGGCACATATTAAGTTTTCTTCTCTGCCGAGAAATACAGAATTAAAAAATCTGAAAAATCGGTAGACAAATGGTAGAAAAAACAAGGCAACTGAAAAGTTCTTTCTACCACGTTCACCAAATTATCCCGTAGTTACGCCGTTTGAGCGATACCCCAAAACAGCCGAAACTCAAAACCTCAAAAATGGGTCAAAGGATTTTGAGTCTGCTGCGTCTGCCAATTTCGCCACAACGGCTTAACAGATAATTATTATATCACACTTTTCAAGAAAAGTCAAGTGGTATTCGGTAAAATAATATACCGAAATATTTATGCAAAATCACTATTAAAAACGCATAAAAAATGGTTGATTTTTATGACGGAATATGTTAGAATTATTAAGACGAGGTACGATCTGCCGCCGCGCAGGTACCTTATTCTTGTAACGGGAGGTTTATAATAATATGGTTATACAGGATTTGAAAGTTCTTATCTGCGACGACTCGATGTTCGCCAGAAAAAAGATGAGCATGACTATCTCAGCACTGGGCATCAGCGCGGTATACGAAGCTGCTGACGGTGAAGAGGCTGTTGCTAAATATAAGGAGAATAAGCCCGATGTAGTTTTCATGGACATTATCATGCCGAGAATAACAGGCATTGAGGCGCTAAAGCAGATAATCGAGTTTGACCCCGATGCTAAGGTCGTTATGGCTTCAAGTGTCGGCACACAGGGTCATCTGAAGGAGGCATTGCGTGCGGGGGCTGCTGACTTTTTGCAGAAGCCAATATCTGATGAGGATACAAAGGCTATCCTTGAAAACGCCGCTAAGGGGGTGCTGTAATTGTTTGCACAATTTTTTGGCGGATATCTGCTGAATAAAAAGCTGGTCACATCTGATGACCTTACACAGGCTTTTGAAGACAAAAAACATACAAGAATGCGTCTGGGCGTGCTGGCGATAAATGCGGGTCTTATGACCGCAGATCAGGTCGAGCATGTAAACATCACTCAGCAAAGCGTAGATAAAAGGTTCGGTGACCTGGCGGTAGAACTGGGATATGTCACCGATGACCAGGTCGAGAAGCTGTTATCTCAGCAGCCGACCGAGTACCTGCTGCTGGGTCAGACTTTGGTGAACAACGGCGTGCTTACCAACGCACAGTTCGAGCAGGCGATAAAAGACTACAAGACAGATAATGAACTTACCGACAGCGACCTTGAAGGCAGCAAAAACGAAAGCCTGAGCAAGCTGGTCACCGAGTTCTATCACCTTGAAGAAGCTGTCAATGCCCGAATGCTGACTGATTATGTGACTATGATGTTCAAGAATATCATACGATTTATTGACGGTGATTTCACTCCGCTGGAAGCAATGGTCATCAGGGAATTTGATGCAGAGAACCTTATCGAACAACGCATCACAGGCACTTATGATGCCGTTACCTGCATCACCGCCGACAAGGACGTTTACTTTGAGTTCGCTAAGCGCTTCGCAGGTGAAACTTTTGGCGATATCACAGGCTTTGAGAACGAAACTGTGGGCGAATTCCTGAATGTTGTCAACGGACTGTTTGCAGTCAACCAGTCCAACGAAGGCGGCGCGGAACTGACTATGACTCCGCAGAAAGCCATCACAGGCAGCAAGATAACTTTTGAGAAACCTGCGTACTGCATACCTGTTGTATTCAGCTTTGGCGAAGTAGATTTCATAGTTTCGGCAGAATAAAAAATCTTAAGGACGGGCAAATGCCCGTCCTTTTTGTTGGCAGTACGGTATAATGATACACAGATCCTTCCGGCATTGAGAACGACAAATTCAGTGCAGTTTGGTCTATGTGAAAAAATGAACTATCAGCATCATCGGCACGATTAGAGTTTGATAATGTCGATAGTTCATGGTGATACCCCTTTCTTTTCTAAAAATTTTCTTAGACCTTCTCTCGTTCTGTGAAGAGTGGTTTTTACCTTACTGTTTGTGAAACCCATTTCTTTTGCTATCTGCTCTATACTTTCACCGTACCAGTATCGCTTGACGAACATATCACACTTATTCTGCGTCAGCGCATCAAGAAACTCGTTTATCAGCGCAGAAATTATCTTATCATCGGGGGAAGCACTGCGGCTCGTGTCTGGTATGCCTGTATCCATTAAATGTGGTTTCCGACGACCTAAAAAGGTCGCGACAAAGCTAGGTCAGGAGGATTTCAATCCACGTCCCCCGTGTAGGGGACGACAACATTTCCGGCACTCCTGCGTACAGCGATGCTTATTTCAATCCACGTCCCCCATGTGGGGGACGACATCAGTGGACAGGGCAAGAAACAGCCGCAGAAGCAATTTCAATCCACGTCCCCCGTGTGTGGGACGACCTTACGAGAAGTGGCTGGAAATGACAGAGGAACAATTTCAATCCACGTCCCCGTGTGGGGGACGACCGAGCCATGAATATAAACAATCACGACTTTATGCTATTTCAATCCACGTTCCCCGCGTGGGGGACGACAACCTGAGTCGGTCTTTATGCGCCTGCCTTTTACATTTCAATCCACGTCCCCTGTGTGGGGGACGACCGCCGACATACAATTTAAACTTCTTATTGTACCAATTTCAATCCACGTCCCCCGCGTTGGGGACGACATATGGCGCATGCAACACAGACACATTTACCGACAATTTCAATCCACGTCCCCCGTGTGGGGGACGACCATCAGACGATATAACATCTTTGCGTTCATAATATTTCAATCCACGTCCCCCGTGTGGGGGACGACAGCGTGATGCTGAGGTAAACGGCTTTGTAAAGCAATTTCAATCCACGTCCCCCGTGTGGGGGACGACGAAAAAGTCAAACGATGAACTTATCAATCTTAAGTTATTTCAATCCACGTCCCCCGCGTGGGGGACGACGTCATGTACGGTGACGGCATGGCTGCCTGTTGCGAATTTCAATCCACGTCCCCCGTGTGGGGGACGACGCCCTTGACCCATATCTGTATCAGATCGCCGACATTTCAATCCACGTCCCCCGTGTGGGGGACGACTAGTTGTGCGGGTGTGCCTGTCAGCAGTTCTGCACATTTCAATCCACGTCCCCCGTGTGGGGGACGACAGTACCGTTTGCGTACTGGGCGGCAAGGTAGGCTTTATTTCAATCCACGTCCCCCGTGTGGGGGACGACACAGTTCCTGCGCTCTCGCTACTGTCCGTAGCCTATTTCAATCCACGTCCCCCGTGTGGGGGACGACCAAGTACATCTACAGCAATTGTTGCTGTAACCGATATTTCAATCCACGTCCCCCGTGTGGGGGACGACAAATACTTGATGTAGATATCCATAATAGTATTTTTATTTCAATCCACGTCCCCCGTGTGGGGGACGACGACTAATATCGTTAACGATGATGTGCCTTTTTATGATTTCAATCCACGTCCCCCGTGTGGGGGACGACTGCCTGAGATTTACTCATTCCAAAGTACCGTTCGGCATTTCAATCCACGTCCCCCGTGTGGGGGACGACGTTGATGATAGCTAAATAAAAGAGGTAATTATTATATTTCAATCCACGTCCCCCGTGTGGGGGACGACGGCAAAACATATACCAATAATTTCACATGATGGTATTTCAATCCACGTCCCCCGTGTGGGGGACGACTCATGGAAAAAATCAGAGTGTCGGTGAATGAGCTTATTTCAATCCACGTCCCCCGTGTGGGGGACGACTGCGCCGCATTTTAAAAACAAAACGTGTGTAAGATATTTCAATCCACGTCCCCCGTGTGGGGGACGACTCGGAGCAGGATAAAGTTTTAAAAATCAAAACGGAGATTTCAATCCACGTCCCCCGTGTGGGGGACGACGCTGAGATGCCTCAGCCTGATTTCTGATGAGGGTGATTTCAATCCACGTCCCCCGTGTGGGGGACGACGGAGAATAGCTATGGGCGAATATATAAGCAGAGAAATTTCAATCCACGTCCCCCGTGTGGGGGACGACACTGGTATGATGTGAAGTCAAGGTCGTATCAGATCATTTCAATCCACGTCCCCCGTGTGGGGGACGACTATCGTCTGCCATTAATACACCTCCGTGTAAAAAATTTCAATCCACGTCCCCCGTGTGGGGGACGACTCAGGTGGCGGCTACAATGGGCGTAACTGTTGACATTTCAATCCACGTCCCCCGTGTGGGGGACGACAATTCAGATGCGGAGATGTTTAGGCGCGAGGTACAATTTCAATCCACGTCCCCCGTGTGGGGGACGACATCAGACAGACAGCCGCTACGATGAGAACTACAAATTTCAATCCACGTCCCCCGTGTGGGGGACGACCGTTCATTATGTCGCCTTCTGGGTCATCTATAATATTTCAATCCACGTCCCCCGTGTGGGGGACGACCTGTTATTTCTTTTTCACCGATTGCTTTACCATATATTTCAATCCACGTCCCCCGTGTGGGGGACGACGTACTGACTGCGCTCCTCGATATCCAGCGCAACAGATTTCAATCCACGTCCCCCGTGTGGGGGACGACATATCAGCAGATGTTGCAACAGCCGCAGATGCCGATATTTCAATCCACGTCCCCCGTGTGGGGGACGACAATGCAAAAGCTCATATAAACAACAAAAAAAGGGCTATTTCAATCCACGTCCCCCGTGTGGGGGACGACAAAACCAGTGTGACGGGCTTTCAGGGTTGCAGTTATTTCAATCCACGTCCCCCGTGTGGGGGACGACCTCCCGAGGTTGAACAGCCTCTGTCTCCCGAGGTTATTTCAATCCACGTCCCCCGTGTGGGGGACGACGGCGTTGCCGTAAAGCCCAGAAGCATTCGCGGCTTATTTCAATCCACGTCCCCCGTGTGGGGGACGACGCGGAGGGATACTTCGTGAGCCTTTACAGCTATATTTCAATCCACGTCCCCCGTGTGGGGGACGACGACCACCCCGAGGTTATCAGGGCGGTTTTCAAGATTTCAATCCACGTCCCCCGTGTGGGGGACGACTGCTCGTCAAAAACAAGGTTCAAGCCCGCTACCATTTCAATCCACGTCCCCCGTGTGGGGGACGACGCTTGTCAAGACCTTCATGTGTAAATCTGCGAGTATTTCAATCCACGTCCCCCGTGTGGGGGACGACGAAATGCCACTCGACTCAACGAACATTTTTCCAACAATTTCAATCCACGTCCCCCGTGTGGGGGACGACTTATCCGAAACTTCGTCTAATTCTTCCTGCGTGTAATTTCAATCCACGTCCCCCGTGTGGGGGACGACCAGCCCCGCGTGGAATGCTATGCTCCACAGTGCAAATTTCAATCCACGTCCCCCGTGTGGGGGACGACATTTTATCCACTTTTTGTTTGTTCCGTCCCATTTATTTCAATCCACGTCCCCCGTGTGGGGGACGACCTCACGTCCTGACGGCATATCTTGCACATGAGCCAATTTCAATCCACGTCCCCCGTGTGGGGGACGACGTGACGAACAATCGGCACTGTGGAAACGTTGTCTTATTTCAATCCACGTCCCCCGTGTGGGGGACGACCACAGCCCTTATTGCAGGGGATAGATACAATATCATTTCAATCCACGTCCCCCGTGTGGGGGACGACCAAATCTCAACACGTTCCACCCTTGTTCTTTCAAATTTCAATCCACGTCCCCCGTGTGGGGGACGACTTTGCCGCTGTTCCTGTGGCAAGACTTGCTACAGATTTCAATCCACGTCCCCCGTGTGGGGGACGACCTATCTTCGTGATATGTTTCTCCCTCCTTAAACTGATTTCAATCCACGTCCCCCGTGTGGGGGACGACGTTCCGTTGGTGTATTGCTGTTGGAGATAGGTTTTATTTCAATCCACGTCCCCCGTGTGGGGGACGACGCGTTTTGTCGGCATTCTCTTCCAGCACCCGCAATTTCAATCCACGTCCCCCGTGTGGGGGACGACTTAAACTTTTTAAAAGCCCTATTTTATTATATATATTTCAATCCACGTCCCCCGTGTGGGGGACGACTATCACGTTCAAAGCCCTCAATTTGGGCAATCAGCATTTCAATCCACGTCCCCCGTGTGGGGGACGACCAGATGTTCTGGTTGATGCCTGCGATACCCAGCTATTTCAATCCACGTCCCCCGTGTGGGGGACGACGTTTTCGCCCTGCAAAATGCCTTGTAACATTACAATTTCAATCCACGTCCCCCGTGTGGGGGACGACGCCGCCGTGTACTCCTGCCCGACTTCCGTTGAATTATTTCAATCCACGTCCCCCGTGTGGGGGACGACATTAAGCCCCATCGTTTTCGTATAGCAATAGGGCATTTCAATCCACGTCCCCCGTGTGGGGGACGACAATGCCGGCTTCGGGTCAAGTGGAACAGCGTGGTAATTTCAATCCACGTCCCCCGTGTGGGGGACGACTTAATGCGTTCGACATCTTCATGCTCTGCCTTGCCATTTCAATCCACGTCCCCCGTGTGGGGGACGACAGCCAAAACAGTCGAGTGGGTCTTCACAAGCGTATTTCAATCCACGTCCCCCGTGTGGGGGACGACATATTATTTTCGCCCCAGAGTCCCCCAATTGAGTATTTCAATCCACGTCCCCCGTGTGGGGGACGACCTCCACCATATTTTTCTCCCTACAACTTTCTTGTCATTTCAATCCACGTCCCCCGTGTGGGGGACGACGTGTGCAAAACATGGGTCTTGATGATATCAGCAAGATTTCAATCCACGTCCCCCGTGTGGGGGACGACTTCATACCTTTTGTTTTCTTCTTCGTGATAAATATTTCAATCCACGTCCCCCGTGTGGGGGACGACCTATTTCAGGCGGTTTCTGACAAAAGACAAGCTATTTCAATCCACGTCCCCCGTGTGGGGGACGACAGCAATTTCTGACAAAACTTATGTGCCTTATTACATGGCACTTTGTTCAGATATTGCAAAAACAGACTATGCCTGTCAGCCTTGATGGGCTCAATTGACATTATCTGTAAGAAAATAAAGTGCGAATACCCTCGCTTTTTTATGTGAACTTGGCATTCGCGTCAGAAAATCAGTGGTTCGTCCACTTTAAGTGAAGGCTTTGCGCCGATATGTTCCGACTTTGCTTTTTTGATATCACCGAGATAGTAGAACCGCAGGCTGTCCTTTGTTTCGTCGATCTCTTCGGTAAGTTTTTGTTTCAGCAGACGGCACTGTGCCGCATCAAGTTCACATTCAAACACCGAATTCTGTACTCTTACGCCATAGTCCACGCACAGTTTTGCAACTCTGCGCAGTCTTTTCCTGCCAGACTTGTCTTCGGTGGAAACATCATAAGTTATCAGCACAAGCATATCATCACTTCCACATAAACGGCGGATACCCGTCAAGGTCACCGCGAATATATCTTGCCAGCAAAAGCGCCTGAGCATACGGCACTATCCCCCACAGCATCTTTTCACCGAGAAAAATGTGTTTCAACTCATCGTCCTTGCGTTTCTGCCATGCAGTTATGAACTTTTTTCTGCCGCCGTCATTCAGCAGAACCGCACCGTCCTCGCGCTTTTCAAAGTCTTCGGGCGAAACTATCTTTTTATTTATGGCTGTCAGCACGAATCTGTCACAGAGCGGCGAGCGGAATTCTTCCATCATATCAAGCGCCAGCGAGCGCCTGCCGGGACGGTCGGTGTGCAGAAATCCGACATACGGGTCAAGCCCGACAGCTTCAAGCCCCGAAGCACACATGCCTGCCGCCATCGAATACGCAAATGAGAGCAGTGCATTGACATTATCGCGCGGCGGACGCTTTGTGCGTGAAGTAAAACAAAAATCGTCCTTTTGCTGTAAGATCATATCATCAAACAGCGAAAAATAGATCTGTGCGCCCTCGCCCTCAATTCCGCGCAGACTGTCTGCATCGGCGGCATTTTTAGCCATCTCCGCCGATTTTTTCAGCAGTTGCGAGCAGTGTTCAAACTTTTCTGTGTCTATCCTCATCGGGTGATCTCTCAGCGTCCGTTCGATCGTCTGTCGGCTGTTGAAGAGTTTTGCGCAGATCATATTCTTGGCTATGGCAAGACTATTCTGCTTGTCATCAGCAAATCTGTACTGCTGCCGCCTCAGCAGTACATTTCCGCTGACCTCCCCCTCGACCCTCGCAAGAAATCTTCCGCTGCCGCTCATGAACACCAGTTCTATGCCGTTTTCAGCACACTTGCCCATAAGTGCTGGGCTTGCCCCCGTGTAGCCGAAGGTCATTATCCTTTCGAGGTTGTGCAGCGGCACTCTTCCTATCTCACTGCCGCCGCTTTGTATCACCACATTTTCGCCGTCAAGCGAAAGATACCTGTCAGGCGTGGTGACATACAGTGTATTGAGCAGTTTTCTCATATCAGTCATCACTCCCCAGCATATCACGCATGTATTTTTCGGCACTCTTTTCACTGCAAAGCACAGGCAGACATATCTCTTTCAGCGAACATGCGTTGCAGGCTTTGCTGCGCTTCACTTTCGGAGTATATCTTCGGCTGAACATATCGTGCATCTCGCAAACTGCTTTTTCCACACGACTGCGAAGAGCGGCATCTATCTCGACTTTCAGCCGATGGCGGGTATCACCGTAAAACAGATAGCCCACAGGTATATCACAGCACAGCATCTCTTCGAGGCACATAGCCTGAGCCGCCAACTGCATTATGTCGCTCTCGTCAGCTTTGGGAGCGCCTCGCTTGTATTCAATGGGCGTTACCGAATATCTGCCGTCAAGCCCGAATATCTCTATGCCGCCGCTGTCTTTCCTGAATTCAACAGCATCACACTCGCCGCTTAGCCCCAGCCGCGCCGATGACACCGCCATCGCCCTTGCAGTGACGGTATCTCCGCGCTTTTCATGCAGTGAAGCATCATGCACATTACGGTGCATCACCCGACCGTCTGCGGTTCGGTAATTCTCAGCCCACTGCTGTTCTATATGTATGAGTGCCCACTGTCTTCGGCAGAACATAAAGTGCTGTA
>OCTW013402951.1_pt1 | contig 12319 bp, 8 predicted proteins | sample 1539671 | NCBI WGS metagenome assembly OCTW01 (sample SAMN02144230, study PRJEB22623) | gut metagenome | biome: sheep rumen | host: Ovis aries | place: New Zealand | reverse complement strand
GCTGCGCCGGGGATTGTCGGAGGATCCCCTATCCTCGCCGCGCCGTCGAAAACCCGATGTCACGAGCCGCGAGGGCAACGCCTGGCCCTCGGACCGGGGCATCATGGCACAGGCTCCTCAGAGGCGGCAGGCACCCCTAGCGCCGCCTCCCGTCGCCTGACGCGCCATCCCCTGCGCGCGCCGCGCCCCGCCCGCAAACGGGCGCGCTCCGGGGATAGCGCTTGCCCCGTTGCCCCCGTCCGAGGGAAGGAAGAGCCGACCCTCACCCGAGCCCGAAGGGGGCAGACCATGAGCCAGACCGCAACCATCACCCCGACCGTTCCCGTCCATGAGCTGTGGGAGGCCACCGCGCCCGTCACGGGGGACTACGCCCGCGACTGCGCGGAGCTCGCCCGCGAGGCCCTGTCGCACGTCGGCTTCACGGGCTTCGAGGAGACGCCCTTCGAGGACGTGCTCGCCTGCCGCGAGGGCGACCTTCCCGTCACCGTCGCCGTGCTCCCCGTGCCCGCGGAGGGTTTCGAGATGACGCTCGACGACCTCGAGTCGCTCATCGACGAGGACGTCGTCGCGCACGGGGCGGCGCTCTGCGTGGGCCGCGCGCTCGCGTCCGACGGCCCCCTGCCAGAGCGCCTGCGCTTCGACGTCGTGAGCGTGTGCGTCAACCTAGACGCCGGGCGCGTGCGCGTCCACCACGTCCGCGGGGCGTGGCAGTCGTAGCCATGGCCGCACATAGCACGACGCGGGAGCGCTCGCCACCAAGGCGGGCGCTTTCCTTTTGTGTTGAGTTTGTGCAGGTCAGACGACATGAGGGCACGCGGCCTGGGCCGCGCCACGGCGGAGGCCAAGCCCCTCCGCCGCCCGTCCCGCACGCGCAGGCACCCCTAACGCTTGTGGGGACGGGAGGCGCATTCATCCATGAGCGAAAGCTCTAGCCCATCTCCTTTTCAAGCAGCTTGACCTGTCCGGGAAACAACGCCCTCACATTGTCTATCACTACCTTGCAAGCACGAACATACTCATCCCGATGGACAGGCAGATTTACGCGCTGTGCTCCGTGAGACAAGTCCTGACAGAGCGAGTAGACGAATGGAGCCGTGCTGAACTCATCCTGAGACTTTACGAAATCCTCTAGCTTGCCAACATCAGGGCTATGCGTGCGCCATGCGCACTCAACAACATGACGGATGGAGTTGCCAGTAGTGTAAGAGGGCTCTTCTCGCCCAATCGAAATCAGGTAGATGCTCCTGAGGTGCTCGTCATAAGGCGACAGGACATCCCCCTTCAGCTCGACGATAGCCCCGTCAGCCATCGTCAATGCCTTCATGCCGACGCGGTTTCTCATGAGCAGGTTCATAAACTCCACGTTGTGTGTTAGGACGAGCAACCTAGTCCTGACACTCCTTCCGCACTGGTCTGCCAACATACCGTCGAGGTCCCTTATGCACTGAGCCATCATGAAGACATAGTTGAAGTCAAGACTCGATATCGGGTCATCTATGACCAGAAACAGGTCGTCCCATTTTCCATCGCTTTCAATTACCGTCGGTATCGAGGCGAGGTAATAGCAAAACGCCACCACTGTCTTCTCACCGTCACTCAACACCCTGTTGGGCGTTGAAGGCATGGCGTCAGTCCCGAGCAGCAAAGTGAACGTCTCCCGGTCAAACGAATACCTGTCCCCGAAGAACAGCGAGATCAGCCTCTCCATTTGGTCGGAGACAAGCGGTCTCCTTTCCCTCCGGCTTGTCGCCTCCTTTTCCCTCAGAAGCTGCTGCGCCTCCCGACACTCGTCCAACTTTATGCTCCGTTCGCGAAGGTCGGAATCGCACTCCATCCGAAGCTTCTTCAGCGCCTCCTTGCAGAGCTCTCTCCTTCCCTCCCTAAGCTGCTTATCCAGGTTGTCGAGGGCTCCGCTGACAGCGGCCCCCAAACGCCCGAGATCGTCGGAAGCCTTCGACGCCTCATTGAGGAAGTCGAGAATGGGATCGATTGTCAGCCTCGGCTCAAACGAGGTCGTGATGTCGGACTCTTTGTCCTTTAGCGCCTTCTTCAGCGCGTCAATCATCGACTCCAGCCTGGAGGAATCCGGTGGGTATGGCACCGTCCTCTCCCCGAGCGAGGCCATCAGCCCGCATGCCTTTGACAGCTCCCCGGAGTTGCGAAGAGCTGCTGACTCCCAGACTCTATACGTCGAGAGCATTGCGTCGCACAACCCTGAGAGACGACGAGCCTCTGACCTGACCTCGGACTCCTCGTCCTCGAGGTACTCCGTGTACCGTCTTATGAGATCCAGCGCCGTCTCCCCAAGAGGAGCTGTGCCGCAGAATGGGCACCTCTCCTTGTCTGATGTCCATAGCTCAACACCGGTTGAGTAGAACGACAGATTGGCGTTGATTCCCTCTATGAACCCCTTCTCGAAATGCGATTTCGAGTACACCGTCGATAGCAGAGTCCTGGCGTCTTCGAGGAAGCCCGCGTCCAGACGAAGCGAATGGGTTGTTGTGTCGAAGGCCGATGAGTCCACTGTTCCCAGTTTCTGAAGCTCGTCCCGACGTCGATCGTAGTCATGCCCAGAGGGAAGCTCCATGGCTAACAGCGAGTCAAAGTTGACGTCTTTGTATTCGGTCATAGAGGTTTTGACACCCGCTTCGCGAAGGCTAGTCGTCATCGTCGCAATGGCAGCATCTATTCTTTGCCGTATCTCCTGCCCTTGTTTGGTCAGAATTGTTAAGTTCTCCTGCTCACGAGTGAGATCTACGTTCGCGCCGCCGACGATGTACCCGCTTATGTTGCCATCGACCTCATAGCCCTTCACGACAAGGTTATCGTAGACATAGTCGCTGTTGAACGTATGGAAGACATAACCGTTTGTTGTGGACACGTCGGGTGCCGCCCCTCTTCGGAGCTGAACGTCGAGTTCTCTCGAATCTGGATCGTTGGAGCCCTTGACGGAGAACGAAAAGGCGCCACTTGATGACCCCACCCGGAGGAGGCTATCGCAGTCGGTTTCGCTCCTTGACGCGGATTCCTGCAGCCTGAACAACCTGCTAAGGAAGGTCTTGCCGGCCCCATTCGGCGCATAGATTACGGACCTATTGTTCCCGCTGCTCCATTGACCTTGGAGCCTCACATGCGGCCCGATATTAACAGCCGTTAGCTTTATGTCGCATTTCATAATCCGCCTCGCATTACGATGTGGCTTTACGCACATTTTGCATCATCAATGGTCACCATCGGTGCAAGGCACAAGCCGAGCAGCCAACCCCCTTCGCATCTACCCTCACAACCATGAAAGAGATCTATCGACATTAGGAAGAAAGGCGCACCGAAATCGCTAAAGTTACTGCTCCTTATCGCTTTCGTTAACCAATTCCACAACTAAGTCTTCGTGGTCAATTCCCATGGCGTCGAATATCTCGGCGAGATTGGAAGCCATGCTCCACACGGATAGGCTATGTCTGGCATAGAGGTTGTCCAGCACCTTAACGTACAGCGACCCTTCGTCGTTTTCCGAAAAATAGGTCTTCGCATGACTGGCGACAGCCATGGCTCCTTTACGGAATCGAGCGGCATCCAAGTCGGAGAGGATGGACAGCATGTCTGTGTACATGTTCTTCCAGACTCCCTCGACATGACGGTCGCCGAAGAAGGTCCAGGCGTTGATTTTCCTGCCACTGAGATCTTGAATCTCGTCAAGGGTGAAGCGATTAGACTCGTCGACCTTCATGACGATGGCGTCCACGGGCATCGGCCATAGCTCACAGAAGAGGTCCTGCATGATGGCACATCTTGCCTCCAGCTCTTTCTCCCCCCAAGCATTCTGCTTGGCTATCCAGGCATTCATATGGACATGGCTGTCCTTGAAGCCATCCTCCATGTCGCGCTTCTCGGCGAATGGCCTGTTCGAGTACTTCGGGTTGAAGCCCGTAAGCGTGAGGTTGGCGATGCGGTTCAGCCATTTGGCATGGATTGCGTCCGCAAGCGGGCCGAGATTGCGGCGCCAGACGGGGGTGAGGGTCTGCGGCATGATGTGCTCAATGGTCAGCTTAGGCGGATTCGACTCGAATGCGCCCCTCACGTCTAGCTGCTCCGGACCATCGCCGTTCTCGAGATACTGGAATAGGAAGAGCTTATAGTCCTTCTTTACCCCCGTGAAGAAGTCACGCGACTCGACACTTGATCTAAACTCCTCATCACGCACGAAGCGAGTGATGCCTGACTCACTTTTTGAGAGAAGCACGTGTGCGAGCATCTGATCGTATGTCGAGGCCTCGGCCTTGTTGCGCTCGCGGCAGACGTCGTCATGAAGGGTCATGAAAACCTTGTTGAGACCGTTGGTCGGCACGTTACAGACCCATCTCCTGAACATGTAGGACTCGATGAGCTTGACCGAGCGGCCAACCTCGTCCCATTTGACCTCGCCATTCGCCCTCGCCATGAAGAGCGCGAGCAGATAGGGACTCGTAATGTCAAATCCAAGGAGGTTCAGTCTGCGCATCGCATCGTCCACAACGGCGACCCCGCTCGCTGCCCGAGTGAACTCTCGGTACCGCTCGGAGAACTCGCGCAGCTCGGCCATGAGAGACTTGACATCTTTGCCGTCTGCGTAGTCTTTGAATGCCTCGTAGATTGCGCTCTTGTTCGGAGTCTTGCGGTCCACTACGGTGAGGTAGTGGCGAATGAAGGAGCTGACGTCGTATCCGGTGTTCTTCTCTATACGATTCCAATATTGCGTGTAATAGGTCTCCTGCTCATACGACGGAATGTACATGAGTACGAAGTTTCGGATCTTGTCTCCTTCGGAGAGATCGAGTCCAGTAGAGTTCAAGGACTCGAATACAAGTTGGGGGTTGTCACCCGAATCCAACTTGATGTTGATGACGACGAGGCGCTTGCACGCATCGTATATGTCACGTGGTCCGAAGAAACTTTCCGTGAGCCTCCTTTGCAGATATGCATAGTTGTCTGACACACTGCTCCCATGGTTCGTCTTCATGCCGTAGGTGACGGCGGTCAGCATGTCATTGTCATCCTTGACGAGTTTGAGCCGCAGCTTAGGCTTGCCATCACCCCCGTCGTCGGGATTGTCAATGATGTAGTTGTATCTGATGGAGGCCGCCATGCGAGCGTCCTTCTCGTCGCCCGTCTGCTCTAGAGCATTGGCGATAGCAAGGAAAAGGAGGTACACGGTCGTGATGCGCTGCTGGCCGTCGATGAGGATGCGCTCGTCCCGGTCGCCCTCCATTGACACGATGCTCCCGAAGAAGTGGTTCTTGGTGTCGTTCTTGAGCATCTTCTCGAGGTCGTCAAAGAGCCTCTTGCACTGCTTCTGCGTCCAGTCATAGTTCCTCTGGAACACGGGGACCGAGAAATCGGACTTCATCATTAGATGATATAGATACTCGTCATAACCCTTCATGTCGCTCTCCTATTCGAGGCTTAGGAAGCCAGATTCAAACGCACCCGGGAAGGCAAACATGCGCTCTTTGCCCTTCAGATGTGCATAGATGTAGCCCTCGGAAAACCTCGTTACCCGCCCGACCCCGAAAGCACGGTGAGTTATGAAATCACCCACCTGGAGATTGTCGAGGTCGTCATAAGTCCAGCCCTTGCCATCCGAGGCTTCTTCATCAGCCACCTCTTCCGCTGGGACCTCGTTAGCCACAACCGGAGATTCGACGCTGATAGACCTCTCCTCCAATTCGAGCTCTTCGGGAAGCTCGTCCTCCTGCCCTGACTCGACAAGGCCAACCGCCTCGTCGAGCGCTGCCTGAAAGGCTTCCACGCCCATATATGTGTCGCGCTTCGCCTCCTCCGCGTAGTCCTCGCGAGACAGTGAAGTGTCAAAGAGGCCGATTGCTTCTCCAGCATGTCGATCAATTCCGGTATATGTGAGACTCGAGTCTTCGTAACGCCTGAACATGTATACGGTCTCATTCATCAAGCCTTCGTTGAAGACCCCTATGTTCACCAACAGCTCGAAGTCAGAGACCTTAAGGCCCGTGACGCGCAAGAATAGCTCTGGCTCAAGCTTGGTGATGACGTCCTTGAGGCAAGCCTCACGGAAGTCGGTGAGGTACATGAAGACCGGGATGCGCGTAGCAAACTTGATGAGGATCTCCTGCACCTGCTTGCGCAGGGACTTCATCTCCTTCTCCTCGTCGGTCAGCTCCCTTTTCTCCTTCTGGGTCTTTTTCTTGCCGTCCTTCTTGGCCTTCTTGATGTCTTCGCTCTTGTTGACGATGGTCTCTAGGACGTTGTTTCCAAGCTTACGGAAGGCCTCGATACTCATGATGGCCTCCATAGCGCGAGGGTCGGCCATAACGCGACGCAGCGTCGCATCGTCCACGTTGACCAGAAGCGCCGACTCCCAACGTCGCGCCAGCATCGTCGCGGAGGTCCCGCTCATCGTCATCTCGAGGATCTGCGCAGCCGAAACCTGCGTCATTACGGCCCCATCGTAGGCAAGCACGGGCAGGAACTGGATGAACTCGTCAACGACCTTCTCAGGGTTCTCGCCCGACGTGGCCAGCTTGGTGGAGTAGTCGCTCACCATGGCAAGAGCCCTGTCGAGGGCGAAGTCGAAGACATAGACCTGTTCCTTCATGACCTCTCGGCCATGCTCCCCGTCCACCTCCCAAGGCGACTGCACGCGGAAAGCCGCTTGGAAGTACGTCTCGGGCGATCGGAGGTTGCGCAGCATGAAGATGCCACTCCAAGGCTTGACCGTGACACCCGTCGTCAGCTTCCCGCAGGTGAGCGTGATGGACTTGGTCCGCAGGGGGTCTCCCATGGCTTTGCGCACTGGTGGCAATGCGTCGAGTCCGATGCCCGCTTTGGCCCCCGCTGCGACGATAACCCTGTAGTCGTGGTAGAAGGCATTCTGTTTCTCCGCAAGAAGGTTGGCCATCGCCTGACAGGAGGCGACATTGGGGAGGAACCACAGGGTATGCGAGAGCGAGCCCAGGAGTCGGATGTCGGAGAACGGCAGGGGAGGTTTCTCCGATCCGAGCTTCAGATCGATCTTGGATTGCACTCTGTAGCTTCCGCGGATGAGATCGAGCCACTTCTGCACGTACTCTTTGAACCTGAACTGGACATCGTCACCTTTGCCCACAGTAGAGAAGAACACGTTGAGGTCGAACTGGTTGAACTCGCCGTCGCGGGCTATTTTGGTGATCTCGTCTGGGACTTTGTAGGTCATCATTACCACGCGGGGCAGCGCGGCGTATGGGTTGGGCTTGCCGGGGTGCAGGCGCGGCCATGCGAGCTTGGCCTTCTGCTCGTCAGAGTAGGTCCAGGAGAAGATCTGCTCCTCGATGAACTCGCCTGAGTTGAGTGCGCGGAACGGCGTCCCGGAAAGGAACAAGTAGAAGCGCGACTGGATGGGGAGGTCGCGCTCGTCAACGTTGTTGCCCTCGGCGACCTTCGCCTCTTCTCGTTCAGTTAGCTCGACGTCTTCATCATCCTGCTTCTTGAATAGTGATTGAGCCGTCTCACGCCACGCGCCAAAGTGATACTCGTCAAAGACCACGAGATCCCAGTCAGTGAGGTGGACCCACTCGTTGCGAGGCTTGATGCCTCCCGTCTGACTGTCGTAGCCAAGAAAGTCCTGGAACGAGCCGAAACATACGATGGGTTTGGAGGGGTCACAGTTCTCGTACTGCCTACCATCGCGCGAGACGAACTGCCATCCCTCGAAGTCGATGTGGGTAAGGAGGTCCTCTTCCCAGGCGTCCTCGACGGCAGGCTTGAACGTAAGCACGAGCACGCGGTCGAACCCCATGCGGCGCGCAAGCTGGTAGGTCGCGAAGGTCTTACCGAAGCGCATCTTGGCGTTCCACAGGAACCTGGGACTTTGAACCCCCTGGGCTTCCATCTCTGTGTAGTACTCAATAGTCCGAACAACGGCAGCCTCTTGTTCAGGTCTCATAGCGAAGTCATTCACGCGAGCCTGCTCATAATGAGTGCGATCACGGACTTCGAGCCAAGCGTTTCGGACCTCCTTGACACTGCACCTATACCACTCTCCGCCTACGCACTTGACGCCATGAAGCTTCAGACGGTCATGCACTGCATGATCCATGAAGGAGGTCCCGTCTGGACGCATGGCGGACTCTACGAAGACGATCTTGTATGGCTTGCCTTCGCCAGGCTGGATAACCGGGAACTGCTGCGCGACGCGCTTCTCCGCTCCAATGGTCGTGTAGCCAATCTTTAAGAGCCCCTTGTGGTTGGGATTGGTGTCCTCATATGCATAAATCTCAGGGAGAGAAGAGGGACGAAGCGGAAAGGTTACGCTAGGCATCGAAATCGCCCTCCTGCTGCCTAATTCGACTGATAGCATTTAGCGTGGATTGATCAAGTCGCGATGGATTAAGCAGCTGGCCAACGCCGTTATCCCTCAAGAAAGAAAAGGTCATCCCTTTGCCGCTAAATCTAAATTCAACCGAGAGCTCCATGTAACTCATTTTGTGTGATGCGTATTTTTCTATTGCATATCTGTTTTCAGCAAGCTTCTCTTCACCCACATGGTCATCAGTAACGAGGCATCGGTAAAGGACACAGCCATACGGCTTCGCGATATACAGGTAAACTACATCACCTCTTTGAAGGCTTCTTGTTTTCTTCATCACGAACGAGTCGTGGTCTTGCAAAAAGCTCACCAAATCGAAGTTCTTTGTGTTGTACGAGACAATCCAAGAATCGGCCATATTGAGTTCCTTAATCTGAAAGCGGCTTGATTAGGGTGTTGATAAAGTCGATCTCGTTTTCGGTAATCCCGTACTTGGCATAGAGCAGCTCATCTGTCCATACTTGCGAGAAATCCTGCTGAGGAACGTAACCATATACCTTCTGGGTAATATGCTGCGTGCTCTTTAGGAGCAAGAGCATGAACCGGAAGAATTGGGTTTTCATATAGGCAGCCACATTCTGGGCGGTTGTCTCATCATCGAAGGGGCCGACTACCAGATACGTTTCAGTGCAGGCAGTTCCTGGCCCGGCCACAATCGGTTTTGACAGGATCAGGTGAGGGTAGTCATCCTGTCCCGGACTGGCATACGGTTCGAAAACCTTCCACTTACCAATCCACTTCGGGTTCTTTGTAATAGCTGACTCTTTGATGTAGCCTTGGCGCCTGAAGCGATAGAGCTCAACAGACCCCGGGAAAGGTTTTGGTGCAAGGTCATCGAAGTTTGTCGCCAAGCCAAACGGCTTTCGTGCCGACACAAGCAAATCCATGGTTGGCTCTTGATGGGACCTGACCTTGCGCATTATTTCAATAGCCTGGTTATAGCGAATGAATGTCTCTGCTCCAGGCTCGCGGAGTGGTCGCGTGCTCTCGTCAAGAATCTGACCATTCTTATGATTGATTACGTGGCAGTCGCCAGTGTAGTCTCGATCCCAAAGGAAGTAGCAGACGCCACCTCGAATATTCACCCCTGGAAAGCAATCAGATGTTTCTGGAAAGTCGTGAAGGATACTAAGGTGTCTTTCCGAAAGCATTTGCTCGCGGAAAGCGTCGAGACCTTTTCCACCAGAATACCAGCGTGCTGGAACGATCATGGTTAAATAACGAGGCTTGAGCTTAATCGCCTGCTCAATGAATTTCTGGTAGATAGGACTTGCGCTTTTCTGGGCACCGCCATCGCTCAATTGGTAGGGAGGATTACCCACGATTACATCGAACTGCATATTATCGAACAGCCTCTCTCGCCCAATCCTATGGATGAATTCGTAGGCGTAGGTTTCATCGCTTTCACGGTTGTCTTCGAGCTCGACTTTGCTCGCCCCGCAGAACTTGCACCTCTCTCTGCCTTTTCCGCCTTCCCAGGAATGTTGGATATTCCGATACCTGATGTTTCCCTCGCTTGTATCAAATCCGACAACCGAGTAGCGCCCATTTGCCCATTTGGAGCAGTACAAACTCCTCCGAGCAAGCAGAGATGTCAGGCTCGTTATGCCCATACCAAAGAGCTGCTCGTGAAAAATATGGTCTAGGACAGGCTGCAGGCGCTCAAGATAGGCATTGTCCACCGCACTAAGTTCCTGGCCATTTGCGCGTTTGTAATCTATAACTGCCATACACTGATCAAAACCTGGCATCTGCGCGCGAATGAGCCTTTTTGCTATCTCTCGGAGAAAGACGCCCGTCTTGCAGCATGGGTCAAGAAACCTAGCATTTGGGTTACTCCAGAGCGATTCTGGCAACATGTCAAGAACTTGGTTTGCCATCTCGGGAGGCGTAAACACCTCATCATTCGAGAGGTTTGCTAGACACGACAGGACATCTGGGTTGTAGACAGCAGCGTAAAGATCAGCCATCGATATCCACCTCCCACCAGTTTCTAAGCGGGTACTCCCGCACCGTTTTGGGGACGAGCTCGTTTCGGCTCTCGTCAAACTCGGTGGTCATTAAATCCATCAGCGTCATTTGCTCGTCTTTCTTCTTATTTGCGGCAAGCATGTGGTCGAGCTGATAGTCACGTCTCTTGATGCGCTCTCCACGCACGAAAGACCATTCGCAGAAGGTTATCGGAGAGCTCGTCTCATCGAGCATTGTGAGAGCGTCTCCGCAGAGGATGTTCTTCAAGAGCACGAATCGAATCGCATGCTCGAAGCGATCGGGAGTGTCCTTAGGCGCATCGTCCATCACAATTCCAAGCAACCGCTCTCGACACTCGTTTGCATTGTCTGAAAGCAAGTCGACACCATAGATGCTTGACACTGCGAGAAATGCGTAATGCTGCCACTCGTCTATGTTCCGCCTGTACTTCGAGTCAACAACTGCCAATTTGCGGCGCAAGACCTCCGAAAGAAAGTTACCGTCGCCACATGCAGGCTCGAGGAAACGCGACTCGATGCGTTCCGTCTCGGCCTTGACCATGTCGAGCATGGCGTTGACCTCGCGCTCGTTTGTAAACACCTCGCCATGGTCTTGGACTCGTTGGCGGGACTTTATCTGCACATCATCCACGTGGTATCACCTCCGATACATCCATAGCACACCACCCGGACACTATTCGTCATCCTGGCAAAAGGCCTCGATCCAGCCCTGTATGAGAGCAGAAGCGGTCGTGTTGTGTTTAACGGCATAGAGCTTCAGCTTCTTCTTTTGTTCATCGGTCATTGAGATGGTCATGATGACCCTCTTGGCGGGCTGCTTCTCTACTGGTTCCAACGTCTTCTTGGCCACGAAACCACCTCCGTCATATAGACCTGTAGTTCAGTGTATCAGTACTTCAGTATCAACAAGCTTCTTCCGCCCCATAGCCACGCATGCCCCGGGACCCCTCCCAGCCGCCCCGCACGGCGCCGGTCAAGGGCCCCACGGAACCTCACACAAATCAAAGGGCGATTGGTGGAGGTTGCCGCGGAGCACCATTGCCCAACGCCTACCACGGGGCGGGAACCCTTGGCCTCCAAGGGTGGCAAGCGCGCACGGAAGGTCCGTGCGGCACCGCCACCCGAGAGGAGACAAGGACATGGCAACCACCAAGAGCACCAAGCGCAACATGAGCAAGGCGGAGCGCCAGCAGGCACGCGAGAGGGCGCAGGAGCGCGCGCAGGCGGCGCTCGACCGCCTCGGCGAGGGCGTCCGCGAAGTCTACCAGTCCGAGCGCTGGGAGTCATGGCTGCGGAGCCTCTCCAGGTTCTACGACTACAGCCTCGGCAACACCATCCTGATAGCGATGCAGATGCCCGCGGCCACCCACGTGGCCAGCTTCAGGAGCTGGAAGCGCGACTTCAACCGCTACGTCAAGAAGGGCGAGCGCGGCATCGAGATCCTCGTGCCCATGCTCGTCAAGGACCGCGACGAGGAGGGGCAGGACGAGGAGCACCGCCGCCTCGTGGGCTTCCGCGTGGGCCACGTCTTCGACGTCAGCCAGACCGACGGCGAGCCGCTGCCCACCCTCGTGGACGAGGTTGCCGGGGGCATGGAGCGCTACGCCGCCGTGATGGAGGCCGTCCGCTCCGTCTCCGCCTACCCCGTCGAGCTCGTGGCCGACATGCCCGAGGGCGCCAGGGGATACTTCCGCCGCGGCGAGCTCATCGCCATCCGCGAGGGCATGGGCGAGGGCCAGACCGTGAAGACGGCACTCCACGAGCTGGCGCACAGCCGCCTCCACGACGGCGACCCGGAGGGCATGCCCGACCGCGCCATGCGCGAGGTGCAGGCCGAGAGCGTCGCCTACGCCGTGAGCGCCGCGCTGGGGCTCGACACCTCCGGCTACTCCTTCGGCTACGTCGCCAGCTGGGCCGTGGGCAAGACCGACGAGGAGATGCGCGCTTGCCTGCAGGTGGTGCGCGACGCCGC
>OCTW011526428.1_pt1 | contig 12321 bp, 10 predicted proteins | sample 1539671 | NCBI WGS metagenome assembly OCTW01 (sample SAMN02144230, study PRJEB22623) | gut metagenome | biome: sheep rumen | host: Ovis aries | place: New Zealand | reverse complement strand
TCTTTTACTTTTAAGATTATTTCAACTCTTTTCTATCTTCCTCAATTTCTTTTAATGTTTGTGTTAAGCTTTTTTGTAATTTTTCTAATATATCATCAGCATAATCTCTTGCACCTTGTGTAATTTGCCTTGAGCTTTCATTAGCTTGTGCCATAATTTGATTTTTTTGCTCATATGCCTTTTTAGTAATTTCATGCTCATCAATCATAGATATAATTCTATTTTCAGCCTCTTTTACTACATCATCGGCTTCTTTTTGTGCCTCTGTTAAAATCTTTTCTCTTTCTTCTTTTACCCACTTTGCCTGTTTTAATTCATCAGGTAATTTTAATCTAATTTCTTTAATCAAATCTAAAATTGCTCTTTTGTCAGTAATAACCTTATCTGAAAGAGGTATTTTTTTACTATCTTCAATTAGCTCCTCAAGCTCTTCTAATAAATTAAATATTTCCATCTAAATTTTCGTTCCTTTCCTGCATTGCCCAGTGTTCTCTTATTAATTAACCATTATTGTCTAATTCTAAGAAAATAAGATTAGCTCTACCATATTTTCTCTTGTCTATAACATTTATCTTATCGTTTAATATTTTCTCTATTTCATTCAAATCTCTGTCTATTTCATCTGTTTCAATTATAATAATACCATTTTCACTAACAAGATTATTATCCAATAATGCTTTTATAGATTTAATAGCCACATCCAATTTATATGGAGGGTCAATAAAAACAATATCAAACTTAATTTTCCCAGTGTTTTTTTCAATGCACTTTTTATAATCACAATTAAATACATTAGCTGAATCAATTAAATGAGTTTTATTCAAATTCTTTATAATAATGTTAGTAGCTTTTTTATTATTATCACAAAATACAACATATTTAGCACCTCTGCTTAAAGCTTCAATTCCAAGTGCTCCGGCTTCCTGAAAATAAATCAAGTACATTAGAATCAGCAATTCTATTTTGAATAATATTAAATAATGCTTCCTTTACCCTATCTAATGTTGGCCTTGTTGTAATTTCATCTATTGTTTCAATTTTTGTACCTCTTGCTTTTCCACTAATTATCCTCATATTTTATATTTTAATCATTTTTATGTTATTGTCAATAAAAATCAAGTAAATGTAATAATTTATTAATCTATCTGTAATATATTTAATACTTTTGGCTTAATTTTAACATTTTTATAATATTTTTAACATTTTTATAATAAAAATTTTTTCTTTTTTAAGATAAAAGTATGTAATCATTACTGACTACTCCTATTGGCAAGTCTATGGGGTTTCGGCACTAATTTATAACGTAATAGGTATAAAATGGATCTCTTCGGTATTGTAAAGCCTGATGGGTTTCGCCACTAATTATAACTTAATAGATATAAAATTTAGATGACAAAGTGTAATATTAAAAAAACAAAAAACAAGGGATACATTATTCTTACGTATCTCTTGTTAAAATATAATTTAATAATCAAACATATCAATTAAAATAATTTTATTAATAAATTAACTAATAATATACTCTAAATCAATTGTTTCTAAATGTTGTCATCCTTATTTATCTCTTTTAATAATTCTAATTGTGAAATTAAAAGTGACTCCATTTTAGCTTTATAAACATCAAATTGTTTTTGAACATTTTCAAGCTCTTTTTTCCTGTCTGTAATCTGTTGCTCTATTCCCATAGTTGATTCTCTAGCTTTATTTTCTGCTTCTTTTATTATTTGTTCAGCTTGTTTTTCAGCTGCTCTTTTTACTTCATCTGCAGCTGATTGTGCCATTACTAAAGTGTTTTGAAGTGTACTTTCAATTTTGTTATAGTGTTCTAGTTTACTATTTAATTCCTCTATTTTATTTTTGTTATCAGATGATTGTCTAAAAAGCGACTCATAATCTTTTATTACTTCATCAAGAAAATCATCTACTTCCTCTGGATTATAACCATTTATTGCTTTTTTAGAAAATTTTTTATTTTCAATATCTAAAGGTGTAATCATAATTCCTCCTAATTATCTCGGTTATTGTTTTAGTTATTGCTATTTCTTAACCAAGAAGATACACTAATTTTACTTTTTGATTCTTCTTTTGTGTCATTAGATATATCATAATTATATGGAGCAACCAAAATTATTGCACTAGATATCTTTTCCATATTTCCATCAAGCACACGAGCAGCACCACTTATTATATCAATAATACTTCTTGCTATATCTTTATTTACTGATTCTAAATTAACGATAATTGATTTTCTTTCTCTTAATAAATCACATACTTCATATGCTTCATCAGCTACTGTTGGTTGTAATATTACCATTTTTACAGATTGAGAAGCTCCTAAATTTTTTGATGTTTTCCTTCCAAATATACTCTTTGATTCATTTTCCTCATCTTGTTCTGGTGTATAATACTCTGTAGCCTCATCTTCATATTCCTCATCGTCTTGATTCTCAACATTCATGTTTAGCATATTTAATATCTTATTAACAACATTCGACATTTTTCTTTTTTCCTTTCTAGAACACTTCATTCGCTCTATTAATCTCATTAGTTTTATTCACATTGTAAGTATCTTACATTTCAAGTAGAATGTCAAGTCTTTTTTTTATTTGTAATCATAATTTAACCTTTTTGTAATATTCTTGTAATATTTAATTTTCTTTTTCTACTTCTTTTATTTGTTCATCTGTTGGCTTTTCTAATATTTCGTCAAACAGAGAAATCGACTTTTTATACCCATCTTCTACATTTATTTCATTTAATTCTTTTATAGAATAGTTTGTAATAATTGTAAAGTCATCTGTTTGTTTAACAATTTTTACAAGTACCTTTTGAAAATATCCTGCTCTATTTCTTATTACATAATTCAAGTTATCTTTAGCTATAATTGATGATGTAGGAACTTTATATCCTTCTTCGCTCCACCAAATAATATCGAATGAAATTTTTCTATAATTTAGTAATTCTTCAATTCCATCAGAAAAACTTATTGTTATTGTTACATCATCATTTTGTTCCTTTGTAATATACTCAACTTTTGCTCTTATCTCTCTTGTACTTGGCAAAATAATTTTTATATAATCCCCTATTTTAGCATTTTTTGCCTCATTACTATCACTTGTAAATACTAAATAGCATTGATAATTGTCTACAATTTTGCCTTCTTCTTCACTTTTTGAAATTATCTGACCTGTTGTTAAATTTAAATTATCAAGAAATTCTTTATTATACTTTGAAAAGTCAGTTGATACTAGTACACTTTCAAGACCATCTATTTTGTATGACAAAATTCCTGAATTTGGGGCTTTTATGTATTCAGACCCATTTGACAATCTGTTTTCATAATCTTTTTTTTGATTTAATAATTTCTTTAGTTCAGATTCATTTGAACTTGTATTAGAAATTATCTCAGCTTTTTTGTTAATATCACTATTAATACTTTTCTTTATTTCCTGTATCTTTTGTATGTCTGTAACTTTATTTAATTTCTTGATTTCTCTTTCTATTTGCTCGTCTATTGATTTTGTTTCACTTGAATATGTTATTTCCTTATCATTTTTTATTGAATCATTTATTTTCTCATTTAGCTTATTTATTTCATCTTTTATTCCATTTTCCGAATTTGAATAATATCTAAAAATATTTTCGTTTTTAGCTACTTTTTTGCCTTCATCTATTATTGGAATCATTCCATTTTTATAATTGTCACCTTTTACTACAGTTTCATTTCTAATTATATACCCCGTTTGCGTTTCTTCTTGGGAAATCTTGCCTTTCTTTATAATAAATGTTGATGATGTATTTTTTGTTAATTTGATAATAGTATAAACAGCAAAAATAAGTATTATTAATATGAAAATAGAAGTAAATAGCACCTTTATTTTTTTTATTCTTTTCTTATTTTCTTCTTTTTTTACCATTTGTAAAAGATTAATTCCTTTCTCACTTAACAATTAATTTGAATTGGATAATATTAATAAGTAATTGACAACGTCCATTGTATCTATTGTATTTATTTTAGAATTTTTTGCATTTGCTCAATTCATTATAGTGTTCTTTGTATTCATTGAATTTATGTTAGAATTCTTTGTATTTATTCAATTCATTATAACATTCTTTGTATCTATTGAATTTATGATAATGTCAGCATTACCTTTATTACCTGCATCAAGCCATACTGCGTTTTTATAAGCTCTAAACCACGTTAATTGCCTTTTTGCATATCTTCTTGTTTCTTGTTTTATTTTTTCAATCATTTCTTCCTTTGAGCAATTTCCATTTAAATAATACATCACTTCTTTATACCCTAAACCTTGCAAAGCCGTAGGAAATTGATCATATTTCTCTAATAGATTTTTTACTTCTTCTATTAGACCTTCATTTATCATTTTATCTACTCTTTTATTTATTCTGTCATATAAAAGTTCTCTATCCATTGAAAGTACAAAGATTTTATAATTAAACTCTGGCTCTTTTCTTGATTCTTTTTCAAGCTCGGTTTTATTCTTACCTGTTGATTTGTATATTTCTAAAATTCTAATAATCCTTTTTTTGTCATTGATACTTATTTTCTCTGTTGCTTGTTTATCTATCTCCATAGCTTTTTTGTAGAGTGTTTCGTTATCCAGCTCATTTAATTTTTTTCTGTAATTTAAATCAGTTTTTATTTCATTATATTCTATGTTGTAAATAAGTGAATTCACGTAAAGACCAGTTCCACCAACAATAATTGGCATTTTTTTCTGTTTCAGTATGTTTCTTATCTCATTTGTTGCATCTTTTTTATAATCACTTACACTATATCTTTGATCTGGTGAAACAAAATCAATCATATGATGTACAGCTTGTTTTCTTTCTTCCATTGTTGGCTTTGCTGTACCAATATCCATATCTTTGTATATTTGCATTGAATCTGCCGAAATAATTTCACCATTAATTTTATTAGCAACCTCAATTCCAAGTTTTGTTTTCCCTGAAGCTGTTGGTCCGCAAATTACAATTACTGTTGGCTTGTCCTCCATATAACCTTGTATAATCAATTATTTATAAATGTTAATCCAATAATTGATTAATTCCTTTCTCCCTAGATTTATTGTTTTATTTTGCTTATATCAATTTGTATGTTATGTAAGTATGATATTTCTAAAATAAGTATCACAATTATTAGTAACACGCTCATACATATTTTTTTATTAAAGCTTTCCTCTTTAATTTCTTTAAATGCTAGTTTATTAATTAAATTTAAAATTGTTGTTGATGTAATCATTACATTAATTGGAAGAATAGTTGATATTATCACAAATTTAGAATGTTGGTGTATTTCTGTTGGAATATTCTTTGATGAAAAAGCATATATTATTAGTAGTATTAAGAAATTTATGATTTCATTTACTATTATTAGAATAATTTTTCTTTTTAAATCATACCCTTTTAACATTTTCCAGCTTAAAATTATTGAGAAAATATTGAAAGCGATTATTGCAATTATGATTATAGTTTTCATTTCATCTTCCTTATAAATTTTATTTTTACATTCTTCTTGAGAATTTTTTCTCTATATCATTTTTTGTCATTTTTATTACTGTTGGTCTTCCATGTGGACAACTAAATGGATTTGGTAATTTTAATAATTGTGACATTAGGCTGTCTACTTCTTCCTTTGACAATGCCATATGTGCTTTAACTGCTGCTTTGCAAGCAATTGTTGCTAAAAATTTATCTTCTACTTCTTGTTTTGCTGTTCTTGCAACAGTATTTATTCCGTCAAGAGTTTCCAAAAATATTTCTCTATTATTAAAGTTTAGGCAAAAACTTGGTACCCCAACTATTTTTACAGTATTTTCACCAAATTCTTCTATGATAAATCCAGCTTTCTCAAACATTTCTTTATTGTCTCTGTAAATTCCCATATCTCTATTATTTAAAGTAATAACATCTGGTAAGAGCATTAATTGAGAATCCTTTTGACTTGTTGAAAAATAATTTTTCTTTACTTTTTCATACATTATCCTTTCATGAGCTGCGTGCTGATCTAGAATATATAATTCATCTTTCATTGTTAAAATAATATATGTTTTAAATGCAATTCCAACAAATTGATATGGTGGTATTTCTTCGTTAGCCTCAAACAATGACTCTTCATTTTTTGAAATTGGCTCCATTAGTGTAAATTCACTATTTTTATTTTTCTCTGCATATTCTTTTTGAGCTGTTGCAATATCTCTTCCAAATAATTTTTTATACATTTCTTCAAAAGAAGGTTCTTTTAAATCATATTCTTCATTATTTTCTTCTGTTTTATGTATTTCATCGTTTATTGAATTATTGCCTGCGTTTTCTGTTGCTCCCTTGTTTTCAATGTTTTCGCTTCCTGCTATTTCTGCTGTTTCCGTGTTTTCAAGATTTGAGCTATATGATATCTCTGTGTTTTCTGTTGCTTTTTTATTTTCGATGTTTGAGCTATCAGCTTTTTCTACTTCTTCTGATGATTTTGTATTTTCAAGATTTGTAGTATCTGATTTATTAGCTATTTCTTCTATGCTAACATTTTGACTATCTTCTTGATTAGTCTCTTGTTTATCATCTTGTTTAACTTCTTGATTAATCCATTGGTTACCATCTTGTTTAACTTCTTGATTAACCTCTTGACTATCATCTTGTTTAACTTCTTGATTAACCTCTTGACTATCATTTTGTTTAAAATCTTGATTATCTTCCTGTTTATCATTTTGTCTAACTTCTTGATTATCATTTGTTGTATTTTGCTTAATTACTAATTTTGTATAATTTCTTAAATTCTTCAATATTTCTTCTGGCGTTTTTGCTTTTGTAACTTCATCTATAAAACTCTTTCTTGTATTAAAATCAAGGTCGGAAATTGTATTTTTAAAATCAGAAAATTTAGGAGTATTATTTTCATATTGAGTATTATTTTCATTTTCAGTTTGCTTCCATTTTTCATCTCCAAATTTATTCCAATTTTCATTTTTTGTTTCAGAATCGTTTTCATTTGCAGTTTCGTTATTATTTTTATATTGTCCATTTTCATAATTTGGTTTAATTGACCATGCCTCAAGGCTTGACTTTTTTGAAATATCTTTTAAAATTTCATTTGGTGTTGCACTTGTATAATCTTTTACTGGGTCTGAAACTAAGTCACTTTTTAATAAAGTTTCCTTGATTGCGTGATATACTGCTTTAAAAACAATACCATCTTCTTGAAATCTTACTTCAAGCTTTGTAGGGTGTACGTTCACATCAACTTTTTTAGGATCCATATCAATATTTAGAATTAAAAATCCATGTTTTCCAACTGTAACTAATCCCTTAAATCCTTGTTCAGCCGCACTGGTTAGTGTTTTATCTTTTACAAATCTTTTATTTACGAAAAATAATTGATTGGTTCTATTTGAACGAGAAATAATAGGCTTTCCAATTACTCCAGTAATATGGTATCCTTCAAATTGATAGTCAACAGGTAAAATGTTATCATATATTTCTTTTCCATAAATGCTGTAAATTACGTCTTCTAATCTTCCTGTTCCACTTGTTTGGATAACTACTTTTCCCGTATTTATTAATTTTATGGCAACACCTGGATTTGCTAGGGCAATTCTAGTTATCGTATCTTCAATATATCCTGATTCTGTAAAATCCTTTTTCAAAAATTTGTATCTTACTGGAGTATTGTAAAATAATTCTGTAATAGTAATTGAAGTTCCATCTTTAGCACCAATTTCATTTTCTGATAATATATCTCCGCCTTTAATAGTAAGCTGATTTCCAAATTCCTCATTTCTTGTTTTTGATATCATTTGAACATTAGCAATAGAGGCTACGCTTGCTAATGCCTCACCTCTAAACCCCATTGTTTTAACATCATCTAAATCATCAGCGCTTCTTATTTTACTTGTAGCGTGTCTTTCAAAGGCGATTTCCATATCATCTTTTTCAATTCCATTTCCATCATCTGTTATTCTGATGTATGAAATTCCTCCATTTTTTATCTCTACTACAATGTTTTTTGCATTTGCATCAATTGAGTTTTCTACTAATTCTTTTACTACTGATGCAGGTCTTTCAATTACCTCTCCTGCAGCTATTTGATTTATTGTTAAATCATCTAATAGAACTATTTTTCCCATTATTGATACTTTTCCTTTCCTCAAATCAATTTATATCTAAAAATTGTGTTTATTCTACGAATACAGTTTTTTCAAAATTTCTTTTATTATTTTTATTTTCTAATTACGTAAGTTATTCTACTGTTACTGATTTTGCTAAATTACGTGGTTTATCTACATCAAGCCCTTTTTCCTTTGCAATGTAGTATGCAAATAATTGCATCGGAATGATTGAAATTATTGCTGAAATCATTGGAGAAATATTGGCAATTTTTATTACTTGATTATTGTTTATTATTTCTGGTATTGCTTTTTCTGTGTTTGTAATTAATATTGAATCAGCTCCTCTTGCTATTACTTCTTCAATGTTACTAAATGTTTTACTATTTATTTCATCATTAGTTGCTATTCCAATAACTGGAACACCTTTTTCAATTAATGCTATTGGCCCATGTTTTAATTCTCCTGCTGCATTTGCCTCTGAATGGATATATGAAATTTCTTTAAGTTTTAGTGAACCTTCCCTTGCTACAGCATAATCTATTTCTCTTCCAATAAAGAATATGTCTTTATTTTTATAATATTTATGTGCAAGTTCTTTCATTTTTTCACTGCATTTTAATGTTTCTTCTACTTTTTTTGGCAATTTTAAAATGTCTTTTTTCAATCTTTCCACTTCTTCTTTTAGTTTGTCATCAATATTAGCATTTTCTGTTTCTTCTTTTAGTATGCCATTAATATTTGCATTTTTTGTTTTTTCTTTTAGCCTGTCATCAATATTAGCAGTTTCTATTTTTTCCTTTAGTCTATCATCAATATTAGCAGTTTCTATTTTTCCATTTAGTATTTCATAAATGTAAATTCCCAGAATTGACAATAGAGTAACTTGGCAAGTGTATGCTTTTGTTGAAGCTACTGCAATCTCTGGTCCAGCATGTGTATATAAAACATAGTCTGCAATTCTTGTAATAGAACTTTCTATTACATTAACAATAGCAATTGTAGTGCACTTTTTTTCTTTTGACAACTTTAATGCTGCAATTGTATCTGCAGTTTCACCTGATTGACTTATAAAAATGCATAATGTTTTTTCATCAATTAATGGATTTCTATATCTAAATTCTGAAGCCATATCAACTTCTGTAGGCAATTTTATATAATGTTCAAAAAGATTTTTTGCTACAAGTCCTGCGTGCATTGCTGTTCCACAGGCTACAATGTAAATTTTATTGAACTCTTTGAAATTTATTTTTTCAAGTGGCAGACTAATTTTATTTGCGTCAGTTAGAGCAGTTCCAATAGTCTCTCTTATTGCTCTTGGTTGCTCAAAAATTTCTTTTAGCATATAATCTTCATATCCATTTTTTTCACATAATGATGCATCAACTTCTACATTATTGGGTTTTATTTCTTTTTTATTTAAATTAAAATCATAAAAATTAATATTTTCTTCAGTTAATTCTGCTATCTCATAATCTTTAATAAAGTAAAATTTATTTGTATAGCTCAAAAGTGCATGTATGTCAGATGCAATAAAATTTCCATTTTCATTGCTACCTATTACAAGAGGACTATCTTTCTTTATTGCTATTAATCTATCTGGAAACAAATTAGTGATTATTCCCAGAGCAAAACTACCTTGTAATGTTTTTACGGTTTTGCTAATTGCTTTCAAATATATTTCAGAATAAATTTTTTCTATTTTTTTATTGTTTATTTGCTCTGATATCTTCTTATCTTTATTATATATTTCTCTCTTTGTTCCTTCTAATTGTAAAATTTCAATAAAATAATAATGTAATAAATTTGGAATTATTTCTGTATCAGTTTCAGAGAAAAATTTATATCCTTTATTAATTAACATGCTTTTTAATTCATCATAATTTTCAATTATTCCATTATGTACAACCGCAAAAGTTTTCGAATTATCTAGCTGAGGATGTGCGTTCTTCTCTGATGGTTTCCCATGTGTTGCCCAACGTGTATGAGCAATTCCTAAATTTGCAGTTATTCCATATGCATTGCTTATATTATTCACACCAGTTGTTTTATTTATATTCGTTGCTTTGTTATTTTTATCTATTTTGATTGTATTGCGATTTTTGTATATTGGGCTAGCTTTTAATTTTACATGTATACTTTCTTCTGAATTGACTATTAATTTTTCTTGAATCTTCTCTTGTAATTTTTCTACTTTTCCTTTAGTTTTTATTACTTCAATATTTTCATCTCTTTTTTTGTTAATTATAGCAAGTCCAGCAGAATCATATCCTCTGTATTCAAGCGAAATGAGTCCATTTATAAGAACTGGAACTGCATTTTCCTTGCCAATATAACCAACAATACCACACATATATTAATTCTCCAACATTAATTTTAAAATTTATGATTATAATATTATTTAAAACAAGCTTACTTTAAGGTTTCAATTATATTACTTGATTCTCTCACCAACATATTTTTCAATTTCATCAATTGGGATTCTTACTTGTTCCATTGTGTCTCTATCTCTTACTGTTACTTGATTATCTTCTAATGTATCAAAATCAATGGTTACGCAGAATGGTGTGCCTATTTCATCTTCTCTTCTATATCTTTTTCCTATTGAACCTGTTTCATCATAGTCACAATTAAATTTTGATGATAGCATATCATAAATATCGTTTGCTTTTTCACTTAATTTTTTTGATAATGGTAAAACTGCTAATTTAAATGGTGCAATTTTAGGACTAATATGCAATACTACTCTTGAATCACCTTCACCTAATTGTTGTAATTCATATGCATCACAAAGAATTGCTAATAGTAATCTATCAACACCTACTGATGGCTCAATTACATAAGGAATGAACTTTTCATTTGTTTCAGGGTCTAAATATGATAAATCTTGTTTTGAATGTTCAGAATGTCTTGATAAATCATAATCTGTTCTATCTGCAATACCCCATAATTCACCCCATCCAAATGGATAATTAAATTCAATGTCTGTTGTTGCTTTGCTATAAAATACTAATTCTTCTTTTGAATGTTTTCTAAATCTAATGTTTTCTTCTTTTATTCCTAAATCTAACAAGAATTGTTTGCAATAATTTTCAAAATATTCAAACCACTCTAAGTCTGTGTTTGGCTTGCAGAAAAATTCATATTCCATTTGTTCAAATTCTCTTGTTCTAAATATAAAGTTTCCAGGAGTTATTTCGTTTCTAAATGATTTTCCTATTTGGCCAATTCCCATTGGAACACGTTTTCTTGATGTTCTTATTATATTCTTAAAGTTTACAAATATTCCTTGGCAAGTTTCTGGTCTTAGATAGATTTGAGCGCTTGAATCTTCTGTAACACCTTGAAATGTTTTGAACATTAAGTTAAATTGTCTAATTTCAGTAAAATTATGTTTACCACAATTTGGGCAACAGATGTTGTTATCATCAATAAATTTTACAAGCTCTTCATTGCTCATTCCATCTGCACAAATATCTTTTCCATTTTTAGCTGCCCAGTTTTCAATTAACTTATCGGCTCTATGTCTTGTTTTGCATTCTTTACAATCAATTAATGGATCATTAAATGTTGTTAAATGTCCTGTGGCTACCCATGTCTCAGGGTTCATTAAAATAGCAGAATCTATTCCCACAGAATCTTTTCTATCATGTACAAATCTTTTAATCCAGGCATTTTTCAAATTATTTTTTAACTCTACACCCAAAGGACCATAGTCCCATGTATTTGCAAGACCTCCATAAATCTCTGAGCCTGGATATATATACCCTCTATTTTTGCATAAACTTACTATAGTATCCATATCTTCAACCATAATCATTCCTCCTGTTTATTTATTTTATTTTCTATTTTTCATTTTTATTTCTTGTTTTTTATTTCTTATTTCTTATTTTTTATTTTTTATTTTTTATTTTTATTTTTTTTGCATTATTAATTATAAGCATTTTATCCTAAAAACTTGTTTTTTTCAAGATATTAACTTGATTTATTTCCATATGTTTTTACTATCTTTTAACAACGCTTATTAAAAGTTCTCAATAAACTGTAACTTTTGCCATAATATTAAAAAAAAGTTTAATCTTTTGGATTAATTATTGCGTCAACTTCAGGATCTTGCTTTATTTCATCTGTTAAATAAATTTGAGATTTTGGGCTTTGTTTTAAAACAGTCAAAGCAATATCTTTATCTCCTCTTAGCCTT
>OCTW011598774.1_pt1 | contig 12322 bp, 7 predicted proteins | sample 1539671 | NCBI WGS metagenome assembly OCTW01 (sample SAMN02144230, study PRJEB22623) | gut metagenome | biome: sheep rumen | host: Ovis aries | place: New Zealand | reverse complement strand
GACGGTCTTGGACTGCCCATTTGCAAGCAGATGGCACTGAAGATGGACGGCGACCTCGACCTGGACAGCTCTTACACCAAGGGTGCGCGCTTCGTGCTCGACCTGCACGACTAATGAAAATTTAAAAATTAAAGATTTAAAAATTAAAGAGTTAAAAAGGTGGAGGTGGTTCTGGTCAGACATACGAGCGTTGACGTGCCCTCGGGCACGTGCTATGGCCAGACCGACGTGCCCGTGGCGGCCACCTTCGCTCAGGAGGCTGCTACGACGAAACGTGAACTGCAGCAGTATGAGCCCTTCGACCGCGTGTACAGTTCGCCGCTGACGCGTGCGCGCCTGCTGGCAGCCTTCTGCGGCTATGCGCGCCCCGTGCTCGACAGCCGCCTGAAAGAGATGGACATGGGGCAGTGGGAGATGCAGCGCTACGACGACATCAGCGACCCCTACCTGCAGCAGTGGTATGGCGACTACCTCCACCTGCCCACCCCCGGCGGCGAGAGCTTTACAGAGCAGCTGGCGCGGGTGAGCGCATTTCTTGACGAGCTGCGGCGCCAGCCTTATAGGCGCGTAGCCATTTTCGCCCACGGCGGCGTGTTAGGCTGTGCTGCCATCTACAGCGGGCTTTACACTCTGGAAACAGCTTGGGACCACCTCACCCCCTACGGCGGCATCATCAAGATTAACCTGACGTAAACCGCTCTTCGTCCGTTACGAAAACCTGAGTCATAGACTTTGGCATGTTTACGACAATAAAGAAAAGGGAACAGCGCACTGTTCCCTTTTCTTTATTGTCTGTCCCCTGTTAGTGGGCTATCGTCCCTTTACTTCCTGATCATCTTGCGCCCCTTAACCACGTAAATGCCTTTGCTTACAGGCTCTGTGGGCAGCTGACGGCCGTCGATGGTGTAGTAGGCACCGGCTGCCTCGGTGGCGGCCTTCACGCTGGCCACGCCCACAGGCTCTGAGCCTTTGTATTCGGTCATGTCGCCCCACACGTCGGTCATGTAGGTTGTCCAGCCCTTAGCCTTGGCAGCTGCCACCTGAGTGGTGGTCATCACATTGGTCTCAGCATTCTCGTGCAGGGCCACGAGCTTGCCCTCCTCCACCGTGGGCAGCAGGCTGATGAAGTTGTCCATGGCCTCGTCCTTCAGTCCGCAGGTCTTGCAGGTAATGCTCTTCAGCGCGGTGTTCTTGCTCAGGTCGAGCTGCTCCCACTTGTTATTGCTCACAGTGAGCGTCTCCAGGGCTGTGAGTGCCGAGAGGTCGAGCGACGTCAGGCCGCTATAGGTGACAGAGAGCGACTTCAGTGCCGTGTTCTGGCTCAGGTCGAGCGATGTCAGTGCCGACACCGTGCCGCCGCAGGTCAGCGACTCGAGTTTGGTCAGAATAGCCATGTTGAGGTCTGAAATCTTGGTGTTATAGATGTTGAGCGACTTTAGCTGGGTGTTGGCCGTGAGGTCGAGCGTAGCCATCTCTGTACAGCTGCTCAGGTTGAGCGTCTCCAGGCTGGCGTTGTTGGCCAGGTCGATGGTGGTGATGACCCGGTTGTTGCTCAGGTTGAGCGACTTCAGCGAGTAGCATGTAGCCAGGTTCAGCGTCTCGGCCTTAGAACCGGTGAAGTTGAGCGTCTCCAGCGACATCTGCTTCTGCAAGTCAAGCTGCAGCAGGGCCGTGCATGAGTTGGCACTGAGCGACGTCAGCTTGTTGTTGGCCGTCAGGTCGAGGGTCTGAATCTGGTTGTTATAGTTGATGTTGAGGATGTTGAGCTTGGTGTTCTTGCTCAGGTCGATGGCGGTCAACTTGCTGTTGCTGCTGACGTTGAGCTCCTTCAACTCGGTGAAATTGCCGATGCCCGTCAGGTCGGCTATTCCCTTATAGGCCATGTTCAGCACGGTGATGTCGTAGATCTCGTCGTCGCTGATCTTGAAGTCCTCGCCATACTCCTGTGCCAGCAGGAAGGCGCGCAGCTGCTCGTCGGGGAAGTTCGTCTCGTTGATTTCTATGTCATCCTTGGTGGCTACGCCCTTCTCGTCGACCATGTCGCCCCACATGTCGGTTTGCTTCACTGTCCAGCCCTTAGCTTTGGCGGCAGCCACCTGTGTGGTGTTCACCACGTTAGTCTCCGATGCGAAGTGTGTGGCCACGAGTATACCGTTCTCCACCGTAGGCAGGTTCTCTATGAGCTGCGTCATCGACCTGCCCTTGAGTCCGTTGCCCTTGCAGGTGACGCTCTTCAGCGCCGTGTTCTTGCTCAGGTCGAGCCCCGTGAGCTTGTTGCTGCTGCAGGTCAGCGTCTCCAGCAGGAGGTTGCCCGAGAGGTCCAGCTCCGTCAGTCCGGTGTTGGTCACGCTGAGCGTCTTCAGGGCGCTGTTCTTGGTGACGTCGAGCTGCTGCAGGGCGGCGCTGCCGCAGGTGAGCGACTCCAGTGCCGACAGCTTCGAGAAGTCGGGCGTAGCAATCTTGGTACTGGCAATGTTGAGCGACTTCAAGGCCACGCAGCCGTCGATGTTCAGGTCGGTCAGTGCCGAGCAGCTGCTTACGTTGAGCGTCTCAAGCTTCGTCAGGCCACTCAGGTCGAGCTGCGTGTACGTCGTGTTGCGCGTCAGGCTCAGATACTGCAGCTCTGTATTCTTCGACGGGTCAACGGGCGCATAGCCGTAGTTATATGACAGGTACAGCAGTTTCTTGTTGTTCGACAGGTCGAAGGCCTCGGTCAGTTTCGACAGCGAGTTGCAGATGAGCGTGTCGAGCTCGGTGTTCTTGGTCACGTCGAGCGACGTCAGCGACGTGGAGCTGCAGTTCAGTCGTGTCAAGGCAGTGTTCTGAGCGACGTTCAGTTCGGCAATAGCGCTGTTGCTGCTACAGTTCAGGTCTTTCAGTGCCTGCAGGCGGCTCACGTCGAGCGATGCGAGCTTACAGCCGCTGCAGTTCAGCGTCTCCAGCGCCGTGAGAGCCGTCACGTCGAGCTCCGTCAGGTTGTAGTTGCTGTTACATACCAGCGACTTCAGGGCTGTGAAGTGCTCAATACCCTTGAGGCTTTCAATCTTCTTGGAGTTGACGGCCAGCGACGTGATTTCGGCTATCTCTGCGTCGGTAATGGTGAAATCGGCGCCCCACTCCTGGTCAAGCAGATACAGACGGAAATTCTCGTCGGGGAAGTTCGTCTCATTGATTTCCACGTCGGCCCATGCCGAAGTGCTACCTACCAGCGTCAGCGCCAGCGAAAGGAGTAAATGTCTTGTTCTCATAAGCTAAATGGTTAAAAATTAGGATTAATATAATTTCAGAGTATTTTCTATCAGCGTCTTCAGGGCTGCATATTTAGGCGAGGGCGCTGCGTATGACGCTACGCGCCCCTGCCTGTCTATAATCATAAAGCGTGGTACGCCCGTGATGTGGTAGTCGCGCGCAAAGCCCCGTGTCCAGCCGTCGGCAAAGATGACATTGTCATGAAGGTCATGCTTAGCGCAAAGCTTGTGCCACAAGTCTTTCTCTACCGACACGCCTATGCACACGCTGAGAAACACGAGGTCGGGGCTGTTCAGCTCGCGCTCCAACTCCTTCACCGCCGGCATCAGTCGCAGACAGGGTGCACACCATGTGGCCCAGGCGTCGATGACCACCACCTTGCCCTTGAGCTGGCTCAGGCTCAGTTCGCCGCCGTCGAGCGTCTCACCCTTGAAGTCGATGGCCTGCTGGCCGGGTTTCGACCATGCCAGCTCTTGCTCCACCGCCTGCAGTTCAGCTACGACCGCCGGCGTCAGCAGTGAGTCGGCCATGGCCTGACGCACCAGCAGATATTTCTCATAATAGCGCTGTCGCCGGGCCATCTCGCAGAGATAGACTGCCTGCAGCGGTGCCGCCTTGAGCAGCGTGGCCCTGGCTGCGTAGTCGATAGTATCGGGTGACTCGGGGGTGAGGGCGGCAGGTGCGGGGTTCTTCGCAAGCGAAGCGTCCCTTCGGGCCGAGCGGAGGGTGGCAGGTGCCGTAGCCGCCTTATGGTTGACGTATGCCACCAGCATATCGGCAGCAAAGGGCAGACGCAGCAGGTCGGCACTCTGGAACACCTCGTCGGCGCGACGCTCTTCGTCCGTCGTCAGCTTGATGCTGTCGGCAGAGCCGTAGTGGTTTTGTACGTAACAGAGGGCTGAGGCCAGCAACTCGGCATCTATCTTCAGCCGCATCAGGCGCGCAAAGGGCGTGTCGCCCTGAAGACGGGGCTGCAGTTGCAGGGCCAGTTGCTGCAACTGTCGGCGCTCGGCCTTGAAGGGGGCTATTGCCACCGTCTGTCCGCCGCGTACCGTCTGATAGGCCCAGGCATGCAGGCGGACGGGGGCTGCTTGCTGCTCCCACAGCCTCAGCAGCGGTGCATCGGCAGTGGTGCCGCCGAGCATGGCCAGCGTGTCGGACGTATCGCCGGTCATGGCCAGCGTTTCAGGCTCACTGGCAGAATAGCTCATCAGCGACGCCATCGTCAGGCTGATTGTCAGAAATGTTTTTTTCATCTTATTATTGAAGATTGAAGATTTGCGTTAGAATAACGTTGACGTATAGACGTAGCTGCCGTATGAGGTATGCACCTGGTTCATATAGCAGGCGCGCTGCACACGGCCGGTGCCTTCGAACGTTTTCTCAGCAGGCTGCACACGACCGGCACTCAGCGGGTGGAGCTGCAGGCGGTAGCGGCCGTCGCGATGGGTGGCTATGAGCAGATAGTCAAACCACAGGTCGTTGAGTCCGTAGGGGTCGTATTTGACGAACTCCATGTAGCTCACCTCCCATCCGCTGTCGATGGTGACCTCTTCCATGCGTTCCGACTGGCTGTCGAGATTGCACGACCACAGTCGGCCGTCTTTCACGAAATAAATGATATTGTTGTTCTGGTTCAGGGCGCGATGCTCCGCCTGCAGCACCTGCAGGTCGGCTTTCAGGGCCGTGCGGCTGTTGATAGGGTTGATGGCCACCGACGAGGGATTGCCCCTGAGGTTGTAGAGCCAGCACTGCTGACCGTCTTTCTGCTGCATCAAGGCCAGAGCCCCGTCGCCCTCGTTGGCGCCGGTCTTGCCGCCCATGAAGAGTAGGTTCATGTCCATGTTCGTAGGCGAGTATGCCCCTATGCGGTCGTTGAAATAGTCAATGACCGGCGAGTTGCGGCTCAGTGTGCAGAACGAGCTGTTGTCGTCGTTGAACAGCAGCGGCAGGGTGATGTGTGTGCTCACCTTATAGGGCGAGAGCGTATAGTCACCCAGCGTCTTGAGCACAAACTGCTTATACTTGTTATAGGCCGAGTTGAACATGGTGTAGACCACGCCGTCGATGCAGACATGCACGTCGGAAGGTCCTGCAAACATGGTCTGCACACGGCGCTGCGGCGGCAGCTCTATGAACAGGTCTTCGTAACGGCTCAGAATCTGGCCGGTGAAGTAGTCGAGAGCCACCACGTCGCCACTGCTGGCCACAAAGACGGCGCTGGTCAGCTCATCCTCGAGCAGTGCCTCGCTGAAGGTCCAGAACGACGGCGTGTACATCAGTCCCAGCGGCGAGCCGGCCATGCGGCGCCCGTTGGCGGTGTGTATGATGTCTGCCTTCTGCTTGTCGGCAGCAAAGAAGTCGATGTCGGTGCTGTCGCCGACGGCTTTGAGCACCCACCAGCCCGTGGCCATGTCGGTAGTGACGTTGACCAGATATTCCTTATAGGCAAAGATGCCCGTGGCGCGGTCGGTGGCACAGAAGCGCAGCTTGTAGGCACCCACGCGCAAGTTGACGGCATAGTCGAGCTGCAGCTCACGGCTGATGGTGTCTACCGCCGCTGCCGTTGTGGCCGTGGCGGGTGTGATGGTCCAGAAGTAGGTGTAGTCGCGGCCGACGGGTGTCACCTGTGGGGTAATCTGCAGATGCTCGCCATTGGGCGTGAGTTCATACACGTCGTCGATGCCGCTGACGGTGATGTCGAGCGGCGGGCGGTAGTCATAGTTTCCATCGTCGCTATAACACGCCGCCAGTGTCAGTGGCAGGGCTGCGTAAACCACGGCCACCACTGACTGCCTACACATTATATATATATGATGCATCATAACTCTCAATCATTTAATTCAGTTCGCTGGGGAAACTAATGAGCGCGCTGTTGGGGTCGGCCTCGTCTACGCGCATGGGCGCCAGGCCCGCGGCAATGTTGGCAGGGTCGGCATTATAGAGTGCGAGCGCCTCAACGAACTTCATCTTCCAGTAGTTGCGGAAGGAGGCGTCCTGAGCGCGTGCAAACCATGCGTCGTCAACCTTGTCGCCCACCACCTGCATCATGAACAGATGTTTGGTGCGACTGTAGTCGCCAAAGGAGCGGTAGAGCGTGTTCCATGACTCCGTGGTCCATGCCGACGGGCGCTCCAGCATGTCGGAGATAACGATGGTGCGCTCCTGATACTTGTGTTCGCCGGGGCCGAAGTCGGCATTGCTCTTCAGGCGCAGTCGCAGCCTCACCTTCTGAGTAGCCAGCGAGGGGTGGCGCAGCAGGATGATACCTATCGACGACTGCACTTGGCCGGCAGGCACGGTGAGCAGCGAGGCATACTCGCTGCTGTTGAAGGCCACGTAGTGGGTGCCTGCCACGGCCTGGTCGGTGCGCGGCGTGAGCGTGGAGTCAACGATGTAGTTCAGCCTGTCTCTGGTGTAGGTCACGTCGTACTCTTCTACCTGTTCCAGCTCCACATGGCGGTCGCCGTCGGTAGGGCCGCCGATGACGGATATGGGCAGATAGATGGTCTGGCGCTGCACGTCGGCACTGCTCCACACAAACGAGAACGTGTAGTCGTCGGCGCTGGCCATCTGTGCGCGGGCAATGTCGCTGAATACCATTCCCTCGTCTTCAGCGCAGCCGACGGCCGCCGTGCTGAGCGACGCGATAAGTGCTAAGCGATAAGTGCCGCGTGCTAAGCGATAAGTGCCACGCGCTAAGCGATAAGTGCCGCGCGCTAAACCCGTCAGTGAATTCTTGATTATATTCATGATCATTATTCTTTCTGGTTCAGTTCTTATACACCGCCTCCTGCATGGGCAGTGGCACAACATACACCTCGGGACCGCCCTTGGTGGTAGAGAAGTAGATACGCAGGGCGGCCAGCCGCTTGTAGGCATAGAATGCCTGCCCCTCGCCGTAGAACTCGCGGTTATACTCCTTGGCCAGCAGCGTCTTCAGCTTGTCGGCGGTGGTAATCTTCTCGGCGGTGGTATTGCGGGCGGCGCACATCGTCTTGTATAGGCTGTCGGCCTCGCTCAGGGGGCTGCACTCCAGCATGATGAGATACATCTCGTAGAGGCGTATCAGCGGAATGACATTCTGCGACAGCGCAGGCATGGAGGTCGTCTGTTGGTATTTCACGAAGTAGTTGTGGTACTCATAGTAGTAGCTGTCAAACACGTTGTCCCACATGTTGACAAAGCGGATGTCGGTGGTGCCGGCGCTGTAGAGCTGGCTCTCCAGGTTGGCGCGCGTCTTCTGGAAGGCGGTGGCGGCTCCGAGGGTGGCCGAGAGGTCGTCGACCTTGAGCTGGAAGATATGTTCCGGCGAGAGGGTCTTGTCGCCGCTGGTGCAGTCGTTGAGGGTGCCTAGACGGAACATCGGATTGCCGTCGGCGTCGCGGGCGTCGACCACGAGGCGGGCGTAGCTCAGGGCCTGCTCCTTGTTGCCAATCCATAGCAGCACGCGGGCCTTCAGGGCACAGACGGCGTAATAGTTCATGCGCGTCTGCCGGTAGCCCCAGAAATTGTCGGTCAGCTTGGAGGCGGTGTTGAGGTCGCTGATTGATGTGCTGACGATGGGGTCTGACGCTTTCATGAGCGTTTCGGCCTCGGCGAGGTCGCTGAGCAGATGGTCCACGAAATCGCTGTAGGTCAGGAACTCGTTGGGGCGGTTAACCACCTGAGTGACGTAGGGCAGCAGCTTTTCGCTGGCTGCCGACAGGTCAGTGGCGGCCTCGGCGGCGCCATCAGCAGTAGCGGCGCCATCAGTAGCCGTGGCGGCGCCCGCCTCGGCGGGCATGGGGCCGAAGAGCCTCAGCACGTCGAAATGGCAGAAGGCGCGCAGCGCCAGGGCTTCGCCCTTGATCAGGTTGTAGTCGGTGGTTGAGAGCACGCCGTTATCGATGCTCCCCAGGAGTCCGTTGACGTCGGCCACGACCTTGTAGAGGTTGTTATAGATGGCAGCCATAGTCGTCTCTACCGTCTGCGCCCGATAGTCGAAGCGGTTGAGGTAGTAGCCCTGCGAGTTGGCGGCGGTGTTCCAGTGCAGCGCCATGTCTTCGGTGACGCCGCACACGAGCTCGCGTCCATAGAGGTCGGTACTCTTCATGCGGATATAGGCGCCGGTGAGCACGGTGCGGAACCCCGTGGCATTGGCAAACATCTCGCTCTTTTTCTTCTCCGTCTCCGGCGACACGTCGAGCCAGTCGCTACAAGAAGTGAGCGCTACGCCAGTAATTGCTACGCTAGTGAATAGCGCTGCGGCTATGCCGCGAAGCGACTTCCGTATGGTAGTATATGTAATCATAAATCTTAAATCTTAAATCTCAAATCTCAAACCTCAAATCTGTTAGAAGCTAGCCGACAGCGTAAAGGAGAAGCGGCGGGAGTAGGGATACGACAGTCCGCGCTCCTGCTTGACGGTGGAGACGTAGAACAGGTCGCTCAGGTCGGCACCTACAGTGAACGACTGCATGCCGAGGTGGCGCTGCAGCCACGGACGGCCATGCAGCTCATAGCTGAGGTGGACGTTCTGGCATGTCAGCGTGCGCTCATCCTGCACAAAGCGGGTGGTAGCGTAAGTGGCGCTCTCGTTGGTCAGGCCCTTGAACATGGTGCGGTCGCCCACCTGCTTCCAGCGGTCGGTGAACACGCGCTCGTCGACGTTGTACTGCTTGTCGGCATTCTCTATGCGGGTGGCCAGCGTCTGGTTGTAGAGCTGTCCGCCAAAGCGATAGCCGAAGGACACGTTGACAGTGAAGTCGCGCCAGCGGACCATGCTGCTCAGGTTGCCGCGGTATTTGGGCTCGCTGACGCCGCAGGCCACGCGGTCGGCAGCATCCCAGGTGTAGGTCACCTCGCCGTTCTGCTTGACAAACAGCTCGCGCCCGTTGCTGGGGTCGATGCCCAGCGACGGCACGGCCCAGATGGTGTATTGCGACTCGCCCTCGCGGATTACCTTGTTGGGCGTGATGCCCTTGGTGAGCAGCAGCTTGGCATACTCATTGTTCATGGCCTGCGAGAGCTGCACCACCTCGTCGGCATTGTGGACCATCGACCCCGTGAGCGACCATGCCAGGCGCTTGGCTGTGTTGCGCAGGATGAAGACGGTGGCCTTCAGCTCGAAGCCGCGGTTCTCTACCTTTCCGATGTTCTCAACGTAAGAGGTGAAGCCGTTAGACAGCGGCAGGTCGAGGGCGGAGAGCAGGTTCGACGTCTTCTCCAGGTAGATGTCGGCCACGATGTTGATGCGGTTGCCCCAGGTGTTGAGCTCTATGCCCGCGTTCCACTTGTTGGTCTTCTGCCACTCCAGGTTGCTGTTCTCCAGGGCCTGCTGGTAGGCTCCCGTCCACTGGTAGTAGCGGCTGTTCATATAATAATTATAGGTGGCAATGGCCTGATAGGAGTTAAATTTCTGCGAGCCTGTCTGTCCGAAGGAGCCGCGCAGCTTCAGGCGGTCAATGAACTTGACGGCACCCATCCACTTCTCGTTGTGAACGTTCCAGCCTATGCCTACGGAGTAGAAGGGTGCAAAGCGCTTGTCGGAGCCAAACTGCGACGAGCCGTCGAGACGGTAGGCCAGGTCGGTATAATAGCGGTTGTCGTAGCTGTAGTTGGCACTGCCCACGAAGCCCACGCTGCGCGTCTTGCTCTCGCTGCCCGAGGGTTTGCCGCCCTTCTGATACTGCAGGGCCGTAGGCAGGAAGTCCAGCTCGTCGTCGGCAAAGCCTTCGGCGGTGAAGCTGTAGTTGCGCGACGTGTTGGAGATGATGTTGGTGTTCACGCCGGCATAAACGAGGTGCTTCTCGGCTATGAGTTTCGAATAGCTCAGTGTGAAGGCCGCCTCGTAGTTCATCGTCTTGCCCGTGCCATAGCGGTAGATGCCTCTTCGCAGCACGCCTTCGGCCGTCTGATAGGCGTCGCCCTGGAACATGGTGTGGCTGGCGGGGCGGTAGTAGTCGCTCTCGCTGTCGCGCCAGGTCAGTCCCAGCCGCCCGCGGGCGATGAGGCCTTCCAGCGGGCGCCACTCTATGGAGAAATTGTTGGTGATGTCGGTATAGCTCTGGCTGTCTTTCTGGTTCAGCGTGGCGTTATAGAGCGGATTGGCGGGCAGGTTGCTATAGGTGCCCCAGAAGTTGACGTCGTTGTCAAAGAGTTTGATAATCTGTCCCTGCTCGTCGTAGGGTTTCCAATAGGGGTTCAGACGCGTGTAGTCCGAGAATTCGCCGTAGGGGGAGTTCTCTGCCTTGGTATTGCCGATGGTCAGGTCGTTGGTGAAGATGAGCTTGCGCGTGCGGTACGACAGGTTGATGCCGCCATTGAAACTGTTGCGCGCCGAGCCTTTCATCACGCCCGCCACACCGTTATACTGCAGCGACAGGGCGTAGCGGAAGCTGGTGTCGCCGCCCTCCAGGCGCACGTTGTGGCGGTGGCCCACGCCGGTGCGCAGGGGCTGCGCCATCCAGTCGGTTTCCACGCCGCGCTCCACGTCTTGCAGCAGCCGGGCGTACTTGTTCTTCAGGTTGAAGTCGCGCTGGGGGTCGCTCATGGTGTAGTAGCCAGCCATGCGCTCCAGCTCCAACTTGTCGGCCGCGCCGAGCAGGTGGTAGTCCGTCAGGTCGGGTGCTTCAATGTTCAGACTGCCGGTATAGGTCAGCTTCAGGCGTCCCATGGTGGGTGCCTTGCGGGTGATGACCACTACGCCGTTGGCACCGCGCGAGCCGTAGATGGCCGTGGCCGATCCATCTTTCAGCAGCGTGATCGACTCCACATCCTCCTCGTTGAGGTCCATCATGCGCTCCAGGCTGATTTCAAAGCCGTCGAGCACGATGAGCGGGGTGTTCAGGTCGGTGTTGCTGTTGTCCTGGATATCGGTCAGCGACGGCAGGTTGGCATTGCCGCGAATCTGTATTTCGGGCAGACGGTTGGGATTGGAACCCCACTCATTGTTGGTAAGCATGTTGAACGACGGGTCTACCTGGCTGATAGACGAAATCAGGTTCTTGTTGCCGAAGAGTTTCAGGTCTTCCTGCTTGATGACCGTCACCGAGCCGGTATATGCCTCCTTGTTCTTCTGGAAGATGCCGGTGACGATGACGTCCTTCAGCACGGTGTTGTCTTGCTGCAAGGTCACCTTCATGCCGTTGGCCAGGGTGGCCGTAGCGGCCTTCATGCCCACGTAGGTCACCGTCAGCTGGCGGCCGGCATGCTGGGAGCTGAAGCGGAAGGTGCCGTTCACATCGGTAACGGCAAACACCTGAGTGCCCGCCACGCGCACCTGGGCACCCACGACGGGTTCATTCTCGGCATCGACCACCGTGCCCACGCACTCGGCAGCGCCAGCGGCTTTGGCCTGCGATGCGGCGCCGGCTGCGGTAATGCTCACAAACCGGCCGTCGACGCTATATTTCAGCGGCTTGTCGCGCAGCACATAGTCGAGCATCTCGAAGATGCCGACATTCTGCTGGCCGCCACTCACACGGTAGCGCTCCACATCGTCGTAGGTAAACAGGAACTTATAGTCGGAAGCCTGCTCAAGGCGTAAGAGCACCTGAGACAGCGGCTCATCATTAAACGTCATCGACAGCCGGGCATCCGAAGACTGGGCCGCCACGGCCATCCATGCCAATGCTGCCAGCAGACTCAACAACAATCTCTTCATTTTCTTGTCGCTTTTTTTATAATTAATACGAAATTAGCGACAAATAGGTTACGCTTTTTCAGCTTTTCTTACTATCTTTGCCCGCGAAATGGGAGAGACAGAGCGTTTTGACAGCATTTTCAGGCGCTATTATCAAGAGCTGTTCGCCTTTGCACTGCGGTATGTCAGGAGCGAAGACGACTGTCACGACATTGTTGCTGCCGTCTATGAAGATGTGTGGCTGCACTTCTGCCATATCGACGAAACCACCATCAGGCAATATCTGTACACCAACGTGCGCCACCGCTGCATCGACTACCTGCGCCGGCAGCAGTGCCACCAGCGCTACATCAAGGCGGCGGCCATCCTGAGCCAGCACTATATCGACGAGCAGCAATACCTGGAGCAGGAAGAGCGCCTCAAGACTGCCCTGCAAGCCATCAACGC
>OCTW011534639.1_pt1 | contig 12325 bp, 14 predicted proteins | sample 1539671 | NCBI WGS metagenome assembly OCTW01 (sample SAMN02144230, study PRJEB22623) | gut metagenome | biome: sheep rumen | host: Ovis aries | place: New Zealand | reverse complement strand
AGTTCTTGGCTGATGCACTGAATGCCTTGCACTCACCGTCGATGCATTTGTCTATCCAGTTGTTCAATGCTTCCTTGTAGTCGCTCTGCGAGAGATGCAGTATGTCCAGGAACTCCTGATAAAGATCATATGCAGGCTTGAAGTCTGCGCATTCCTCACGATCTAGTATCATTTCGGCTCTATAATAAGGGAAAACGCAAGTTTTTTTCTTTGCTAAAAAATTGCGAAAAATCATCAGAAATTCACTTTAGTTACCTTTTCACAGGTGTTTTTGAAATAATAAATATTGTGATATAAAAATGAAAAGTAGGTGATTTTATGGGGCTATTTGACTCGAAATATTTAAGAGAATATAAATCTTTAATGCAGCAAATAGATGATTTGAATGAAAAAAATGAAAAAATACATAAAAGAGATTTTTTAGAAATATAATTCAATACAATATTCTACTGAGAAAGTATCAACTGAAGACGGAAAATATAAAACTATATTAAAAATAAAGATTACAAACAAAAGTAAAGAAGATGTTATGAAAGATCTAGGTTTTAGTCAAACTGAAATAGCAAGTGTCAATGAACTATTAAGTGACGAATATGATTCTATATGGAGAAACTTAATATATGGATCTTTGAATGGGAATAAGCAGATAGTAGAAATAGCCAAACAGCAAGTAGGAAATATAGGAGGAGAACCTTATTGGAGATGGTACGGATTTGATCATAGAATTGAATGATGTGCAGTTTTTGTAAGTTGGGCTGCAAATCAAGCAGGAGTACTAAATGATAAGATTCCAAAATTTGCTGGAGTTGCTACTGGAATAGAATGGTTTAAATCTAGAGGGCAATTGCAAAGTAGAGGATATTTTCCATGACCGGGAGATATTATATTCTTTGATTGGGAAGTAGATGGAAAACTAAACCATGTTGGCATAGTGGAAAAGAGTGAAAATGGATTCATTTATACAATTGAAGGTAACTCAACAGATGATGGTTGCAGAGCAAAAAAGTATTCTGTTGATAGTAATGTTATATATGGGTTCGGATTACCTGCATACTAGTGATATAGTAAAAATTGAAATTAAAACTTCAAAATAATACTTTTTTCATTAAATATAGCAAATTTTTCCCTAACTTTAGGCAAAAGTATTGAAAATAACTTTTTTTAATATAATACTACATGCTTTGAGAAGGGTGTTAATCATTTCTTATTTACAAACTAAAATTTGTACCAGAAATTGGAACAATATCATTGTGAAATTTGTCAAATTAATGTAAAATAATACTGTGTGATTTGTCAAATCAATGTAAAATAATACAAGGTAGTCACTTAGGCGATAGTTTTTATTAGGGGCAAACTGGTTAGGTACACAAAAACATTTTTGGTTTTGTCATAAGAAATGGAGGTATAGTTATGGACGAAAATATTATTGAAATGCATGTGGATTTGAACGGAAATGTTACGTATAGAAAATTTTATTCACAAGCATTGATAGTTGTATTTGCTGGAACTAAATTATTGTTTGATCGTCTTTTAGCTATATTTGGATTAATAGTGGCGTCACCATTAATGTTATTAATTGCTATTGCAATTAGGTTAGATAGCAAAGGACCAGTTTTATTTAAACAAGAAAGAATAGGAAAACATGGTAATAACTTTTATGTTTATAAATTTAGAACCATGTCTGCAGATAATAATGTTCATGATTTTAGTAAAGCTGATCAACATACTAAAGTGGGAAAAATACTTCGTAAGACAAGTTTGGATGAGCTTCCTCAACTTTTTTCTATAGCAATTGGAAAGATGTCATTTATAGGTCCTAGACCATGGATTCCAGACTATTATGATAATATGAATGAACATCAAAGACATAGATATGATGTAAGACCGGGTTTAACAGGATTAGCTCAAGCGATGGGAAGAAATAATATCTCAATATTTAAAAAAATAGAATATGATCTTGAATATATTAATAACTATTCTTTATATCAAGATATTAAAATAGTATTCTTAACTATTAAATGTGTATTTTCTGGTAGTGGAGCAGATGCTGGAAAAAATACAATTCAAAAAGAACTTGAAGAACTAAAACAATATAATAATAAATAGGAGGATAATTATGGAAAAAAAATATTCAGTACTTATGTCTGTTTATTACAAAGAAAGTCCTCTTTTTTTAGAACAAAGTATAAATAGTATGATTGAACAAACAATTGAGCCAGATGAAATTGTACTTATTTGTGATGGAAAATTAACAAAAGAGTTGGACGAAGTAATAAATAACTTTCAAAATAAATATGATAAATTATTTAATATTATTAGATTTGAAAAAAATTCTGGATTAGGGCATGCTTTAAGAATAGGCGTTGAAGCGTGTAAAAATGAATTTATTGCGAGAATGGATACTGATGATATTTCTAAAAAAGATAGATGTGAAAAAGAACTTGCGATTTTTAACAAAAGTGAAAATATTGGTATAGTTGGAAGCAATATTGAAGAATTTTCTGAAGATGTAAATATTGTTAATTCTATTAGAATGGTTCCTGAAAATAATACAATGATAAAAAAGTTTATGAAAAAAAGGAATCCCTTCAATCACCCATCTATAATGTATAAAAAATCAGAAGTACTAAAAGCAGGTAACTATAAAGATATTAAATATATGCAAGACTATTTTCTTTGGGTTGATATGATAAGTAATGGAACAATTGGTTACAATATTCAGGAAAATCTTGTCTCTATGAGAGCAAATGATAATTTGTTTAAAAGAAGATCAGGATATGAATATTTAAAAATACAAAAATTGCTTTTACAATATATGAAAAATAAAAAAATAATAAATCTACATGAATATATTATATATTTGTTAATAAGAAGTATTTCATCTATTTTACCCAACTCAATTAGAAAAAATATATTTAAAAAAATCTTAAGGAAAAGTGAGGTAAAATGAATGAACATAAAAAAAACATTATATAAACTATTATCATTTATACCAGATAATATATATTTAAGAATTATGTTTCTTTTAAAAAGTAAAAAAATTCTTCATTTGAAAAACCCTAAAACATTTAATGAAAAATTACAATGGTTAAAACTTAATGATAAAAATCCAGCTTATACAAGAATGGTTGACAAATTTGAAGTAAAAAATATAATTTCAGATAAAATTGGAAATGATTATATTATACCAACTATAGGTATCTATGATAACTTTGAAGAAATTGATTTTAATAAATTACCAAATCAATTTGTTATGAAATGTACTCATGATTCTGGTGGATTAGTTATTTGTAAGGATAAGAAAAAATTAGATATCAATGCTGCTAGAAAAAAAATCAATTCTTCTTTAAAGTATAATTACTTCTATGGTGGTAGGGAATATCCTTATAAGAATGTAAAACGAAGAGTTTTAATAGAAAAATATATGGAAGATGATAAAACAAAAGAATTAAGAGATTATAAGTTTTTTTGTTTTGATGGAAAAGTAAAATTTTTCAAGGTTGACTTTAATAGAAATACAAAACATCAAGCAAACTACTATGATACTAAATTAAATCTACTAAAATTTGGAGAAAAAGTTTGTCCACCTGATTACGAAAAAATCATTGAATTTCCAACATGTATAGATAATATGATTGAACTATCAAACAAATTATCATCAGGTTTTAAATTTGTTAGAATTGACTTATATTGTTCAAACAATAAGATTTTCTTTGGAGAATTTACATTATATCCAGCATCCGGGTTTGGACGATTTATACCAAATGAATGGGATAATAGAATCGGTGAATTGATTGTTCTAGATGATTTAATGGAAGGGTGATAATATATGTCAAGAATAATAATTGGTGGTGACTTAGTTCCAACAAAAAGTAATGAGAACTTCTTTATTTCAGGAAAAATAGATAAAATAATTGATAAAAAATTATTAAATATTTTGAGTAAATCCGATTTTAGAATTTTTAATTTAGAAACTCCATTAACAAATTCGAGAAACACAATTGTAAAGGAGGGCGTGAAATTAAAAGCAAATCCCAGCACTATTTATGGTATAAAAAAAATTAATCCAAACTTGCTTACAATAGCTAATAATCACATATTAGATTACGGAAGTGAAGGCTTAAGGGATACAGTTAAAGTATTAGATAATCAATCAATTAATCATATTGGCGCAGGAAATAACTTATCAGATGCATCAAAGCCATATATTTTTAGACAAGTAATTTAAAATAGTTGTATTGGCAGTCTCTGAACATGAATTTACGATTGCATCCGAGAACAGTGCCGGAGCTAATTCATTTGATCCATTAGATAGTTTAGATCAAATTAGCAATTTAAAAAAAGAAGTTGATTACTTAATTATTTTGTATCATGGTGGAAAAGAGTATTATAGATTTCCAACACCATATCTTCAAAGAGTTTGCCGTAAGATTGTAGATAAAGGTGCTAATTTAGTAGTTTGTCAGCATAGTCATTGCATAGGAGCATTTGAAGATTATAAAAATAGTAAAATAATATATGGTCAAGGTAATTTTATTTTTGATAGAGAAGATAGAATTAATAAAGATTGTAGTCAAACTAGTCTATTAATTGAAATATGTTTAGATAAAAATATTATTAGTATTAATTATTATCCATTAAGAAAAAATTTGAGAAAGTTGAACTTGCAGTTGATGATGACGCTAAAAAGATATTGAATGATTTTAGTGAAAGATCAGAAATGATAAAACAAGAAAACTTCGTTCAAGATAATTTTAGAAATACTTATAAGAAAAGAAGGTAGTAGATATCTCGTACGATTATCGAGAATTGGAGCGTATTTAGTAGCAATTGATAATAGATTATTTAAAGGTAAAATATTCTCAAGAAAAGTTACTTGGTTATCATTAAGGCAAAGATTAACCTTGCAGCAAATGTTACAATGTGAAGTTCATCACGAAGTGGTTTTAGAATATTTAAAAGAATTAAATAAATGATAAAAAAATGAAAGGAGTATTTTATGAAGTATAAATATGTTGTGTTTAGTCCTTATTTTGGAAAATTGCCTAATAATATAAATTTATGGATAAAATCGTGCTCATATAACAATAATTTTAAGTTTATTGTTTTTACTGATGATAGTGTTAACATTAAATTACCTAGTAATGTTATTTTTATAAAAATGACATTTGAAGAGTTTAGAGATAAAATTCAAAGTAAATTTGATTTTAAAATATCTCTTGATGCACCTTATAAACTATGTGATTTTAGGCCTGCTTTTGGATATATTTTTGAGGATTACTTAGATGGATGTGATTATTGGGGTGAATGTGATCTTGATATGATTTTTGGTGATTTAAATAAATATATGCCTAAAGATTCTTTTGATAAGATTTCATTCAGAGGACATTTAATGTTAATAAAGAACACAGAGAATCTTAAAAAAGCTTTTATGCTAGAAAATACATCAAAAATTAACTATGTTGATATTTTTAGTAATCCTATGCACTTTGCTTGCGATGAAATTGGAGATTATGGAATAAATAATATTTTAAAAAAGAATGGATATTCTATATATCATTTCGAAAAAACAATAGCTGATATTTCGACAAAGCGAGTAAATTTAAGAGTTGGACCAATAAAACAAGATGATAGAAAAATAAAAAGAGTATTTAGTTTTGAAAACGGAAAGATATTTAGTTATGATTTGCGTTTTGATAAAGTTGAAATTAAAGAATATTCATATATTCATTTTCAAAAAAGAAAAATGAGTATAAACTTAGATGATTGTTATCCTAATAAATTTATTATCACATATAATTCATTCGAAAATTATGAAGATATTAATAAAGACTTTATTATTAATCACCAACCAAATATAAAGATAAATGGTGCAGTGTTTAAAATAAAATATAATTCATTTAAAAAGAAAATAAAAAGGAACAACTTAATAAAAAAAATAAAAAAGAGGAAAATAAGATAATGAAAATACTTTTTACAGTTTCATCATATTATCCAAAAAATGATGGAGTCTCGAATGTAACAAAATATTTAGCGGAAGGACTTGTGAAATTAGGACATCAAGTTACTGTTATTACATCAAATAAAAATGGATTAACAAGTAATGAAAAATATAATGGAGTAGATATAATTAGAGTAAACTTAAAAACTAAGGCTGGGTTATATTTTGGTGATAAGAATGAATATAGAAAAATGATTTTGTATTATTCTAAAATGGTAGACATCATTATAAATGTAAGCACACAACAAGCATTTACTGATATCATTTTAAGAGATATTCCTAAGTATGAATGTAAAACAATGTTATATAAACATGATATGTTTGACTTTAGATTCAAAAAAAATGATTTTATTAGTTTTAAGACTATAATAAATAAACTATGGAAAGAAATAAGATGGTTCATATATTACAATAAAAATGGTAAATACTTCAAAAGATATGACTGTGTAACTGAACTTCACAAAAAGTGCTATGGATATAACTTTTTTAAAAGAAAATATAATATAGAACAGTTTATTATAGAAAATGCTGCCGATGATGAGTTCTTTAATAAATCATTTTATAAAGATTTTAAAAAGCCTTTTTCAAAATATGTTTTATATGTAGCTAATTACTTTGATATGAAAAACCAAAAATTGGCTATTGACGAATTTCTAAAGTCAAATATTGATAAAACAATAGGTTTGGTTTTAATTGGCTCTTCTGAAAACAAATATTATAATTATTTAAAAAGATATACTACAAATGTTAGAAAAAAACTAAATTTAAAAGAAAATGAAAGGCCAATTTTAATGTTACATAATATTAAAAGGGATCTAATACCAGCTTATGTATCAAATGCATATTTATATCTTATGACAAGTAAAGTTGAAAGATTTCCAATCTCATTAATAGAATCAATGGCTTGTGGAGTTCCTTTTATATCAACAAATGTTGGTATAGTAAAATATCTTCCAGGAGGAATTGTAGCAAATAATAGTGATATCAATTATTATATAAGTCAATTGGCTAATGATAACACATATAGGACATTATTAGGTGATATTGGACATAAATATGCTGAAAAAAGTTTTAAAAAAGACGCTAAGGTTAAGGATTTAGAGGTATTAATAAGTGGTTTAATAAACAAGTGATGAAAGGAAGAATAAAAATAAATGATTACAATTATAAATGATATTATAAATTACTTGGGCAGTATAAATGGGCTAGCAGAGAGAATTATATCAATCATTTTTTTTTATATAATTTTATTAATTATTTGCATGATAATTAGTAAAAAAAATGATTATAAATACATAAAAAAAATTCTTTTAGTTTATTTAATAATACTAATAGTGCTAAGTATTATGTTTGTTCCTAGCCCATCTTTGGATTTATATAGACTTATAAATATTGATATAAATAATTTAAAAATAGTTCCTTTTGAATTATTCATTCAACGACTTCCATCAAAAGTTAACTATACTACATATACATTAATGTTTGTTGCTTCTAGGCTAAATTTCTCTGGATTCCTTCCATTAGTAGCTACTACAATTTTTTATTCAACTGTATTTTATATTATTTATGATTATTCTAAGAAGAATAGTATTTCAGGTAGTTCAGTGGCAAAAACTATATTTTTTTTTATGTCTACTGGTCAGTTTGGGGAAGTAATTTCTGGAATTAGATGCATGAGTTCATTTGGTATTTGTGCATTTATAATTTATAGAGAAATATACCAAAAAAAATCATTTTTAATGGATATACCATTATATATTATTGCCATTGGATTCCATTCTGCTTGTATTCCAATTATTCTTATTAGAACATTTTATCTTCTATTTCAAAAAGAAGATAAAATAATATATAAAGTTATTAACATATTGTTTTTTGGTTTCACTCTTTATTACATGCGTAATTATGGTTCAGAAATACTAAATGCCACATTTGATAAAGCAACAAACTATCTTACAAAAGATGCATACTATTTTTTCTGGGAACAATTGGGAACGATCATTGCTATAGTTATGCTGTGCTTTATGCTTTTATGTATCAAAAAAAATGGTATTTTAAAAATAAGATTAAAAAATATTAGTTTCCATAATTATAAGACAATCAGTTATTTATTTTTATTATTAGTTCTTATTTTTAATTTTATAGAGTTTAATACATTTAATAGATTTTCCCGACTAGTTTTTATACTTTTCTTACCATTTATTTTAGAATTTTTTAATTCATTACCAAAACACAATAATAGATTTTTTATTAGCAAGAATGAATTGTTATATAATGTAACGCTACTAATTTTGATTATTATTGAAACAGGAAGAGCTGGATTAAACATATTAAGATTTTTTTAGGAGGTGTAACATTGAAAGAAAATAATAAAATTAGGAATTCAAATATTGAATTATTGAGAATTATTGCTATTCTATTTATTATACTAAGCCATATAGGTATTTTTGTTACTCATAATTATTTATTGATAAATAAAACTAATTATTTTATTTCTAAAACATTTACTCTTCTAGGTGAAGTAGGAACGAATATATTTATTATAATATCATCATGGTTTTTAATTGATTCAAAAATAAAAACTAAAAAAATATTAGTATTTTTTGGTGAAGTTTGGTTTTATTCAATATTATTATTATTTATATCTATTTTTTTTGACACCAATCTACTTTCAGTAAAAAACATTTTATATAGTATTTTCCCAACTATTTTTGGTTCATATTGGTTTTTTACCTGTTACATTTTACTTTTGTTTTTTTCACCTTTTTATAACAACATAATAAATAGATTTGAAATTACTAAATATAAACAACTTGTATTTTTACTTACCCTTTTATTAATAATAGAAGGAACAATTCCGCAGTCATTACCTAATTTTTTTAATGGATTTGTTATGTTTTCATTTATTTATTTTTGTGTAGGATATATTAAAAAAGCACCAAATTTACTTGTTAGATTTAAAATAAATAGATTAATAACTATAACTACTATTATTTTTGTGATTGAATTATTCATATCTCTTTTAATTTTTGTGATTGGATTATTGTTGGATAATAGTACTATCATTTCCAATACTTCTTACTTTGGGAAAATTAATAGTCTATTTTCATTCTCCATAGCTATTAATCTATTTTTAATTTTTATAAAAATTAAGCCATTTTATAATAACATGATCAATACAATTTCTAGTACTACTTTAGGTGTTTATTTATTGCATGATAACTTTATGATAAAAGACATACTATGGAATAACTTAATTTCTTTAACTATTATAAAGTCACCTTTTTTCTTTCCGTTATCAATTGCTATTATTGTTATAGTATTTTTCACGTGTTCAATTATTGACTTAATAAGAAAGAATACATTTGAAAAAATCTATTTTGTTGTAATTGATAAAGTTTATCCAATATTAGATTTAGTTATTAAAAAAATTAAATTAGCATTTTTTAAGCTTTTGGATGTTATTTATTTTTAACAGAGGAGGAAGCTATGAGAACAAAAAAAGCCATAAAAAATATAACATCTGCTTTATTTTTGCAGTTTGTCCTTATATTATCAAATTTAGTCGTTCCAAGATTTATTGTTTTAACATATGGTTCTAATGTAAATGGATTGGTTAATTCAATTGTAAAATTTTTAAGTTATATTGGTTTATTGGAAACAGGATTAGGTGGTGTTGTAAAAGCAAGGCTATATAAAGTATTAGCAAAAAAAGATCAAAAAGAACTTAACAGATTAATGACCTTTTCTCAATCTTTTTTTTCTAAAATATGTATAATCTTAATCATATATGTAATAGTTTTATGTTTAGTTTATCCGCGTTTTTTTTCAAATGAATTTAATACTTTTTTCTCTTTTTCTTTAATTCTAGTTTTATCTATAAACACTTTTGCTCAATATTATTTTGGAATAACTAATCAGATGCTTTTACAAGCCGATCAAAAAGCATATATTATTAATGTATGTAGAACTATTGTAACAATCATTAGTACAATAGTAATGGTTGTTTTGATGAATTTAGGCTTTAGTATTCAAATAGTAGAATTAGTTGGAACATTAATAATAATAATTGCTCCTATAGTATTTTTCTATTATGTAAAAAAAGAATATAAAATAAAAAATGAAAAAATTGAAAATGACAGTATTTTAATAGATAGATGGGATGGAGTGTCTCATAGTTTAAGCTCATTTGTACATACAAATACTGACATTTTCATTCTAACTATTTTATCAAAATATTCGGAAATATCAGTATATTCAATATATTCATTAGTTACCTCTGGTTTAAGGTCGATTCTTTCAACTTTTACACAGAGTATATCTTCAACTTTTGGGAATTTATACGCTAATGACGAGAAAACAAAACTTGAGATGCAGTTTAAAATATTTGACTATTTTCATTTATTAATTATTACAATTGTTTTCACAATAGCAGGATTATTTATCACGCCTTTTATTAAAATATATATTAGTAATGTTTCTGATATTAATTATATTAGGATTTCTTTTGGAATAATAATCATTGTTTCAGAAGTTTTAACAATGCTGACAAATTCATATACTAATATTATTTATGTTATTGGGGCATATAAGGGAACGAAAATACATGGATGGATTGAATGCATAATTAATATATTCTTATCAGTAATTTTGGTAAACAAATTTGGGATTGTTGGCTTAGCTATTGGAACAGCTATTGCAACTTTTTATAGATTAATTGCCAGTATTTGTTATGTTAATAAAAATATTTTAGATATAAATATTCTTGAATTAACTAAAAAGTATCTTTTGAATATTGCATTATCAATTACCTTTATAGTCGTAAACATTAATATAATAGACTTTTTATTAATCAGTGATTTTGTTACATGGACAGTATATCTAATTGTCGATTTTATGTTATTTTCATTGTTAATAATTTGTATTAATTGTATATTTTTTAAAAAAGATATAGGACTAATCTATAAATATTATATAAAAAACGGAATTAGAATTATTATAAATAATAAAGGAGTTAAAAATGAAAACAAAAGTTGATTTAAATAATAAAACAATTTTAGTTACCGGTAGTGCTGGATTTATTGGATATTATTTATCTAAAAGATTATTAGATGAAATTGATGGCGTAAAAGTAATTTGATTTGACTCTGTTAATGATTACTATGACGTATCTTTAAAAGAATGGAGATTGAAACAATTATTTATGTATGATAATTTCATTTTTGTAAAAGGAAATCTTGCTGATAAAGAATTAGTCAATAAAGTATTTATAGATTATAAACCTAGTGTAGTAGTTAATCTTGCTGCACAAGCAGGAGTTCGATATTCAATTGATCATCCTGATGTTTACATTGAATCTAATTTAATTGGATTATATAACATATTAGAAGCTTGTAGATATAATCCGGTAGAGCATTTAGTTTATGCATCAAGTAGTAGTGTATATGGTGGAAATAAGAAAGTCCCATTTAGCACTGATGATAAAGTAGATAATCCAATTAGCTTATATGCTGCAACTAAAAAAAGCAATGAATTATTAGCTCATTGTTATAGCAAATTATACAATATACCAAGTACAGGATTAAGATTCTTTACTGTTTATGGTCCTGCTGGAAGACCTGATATGGCTTACTTTGGATTTACTAATAAACTAATAAATGGAGAAAAAATAAAAATATTTAATTATGGTAATTGTAAAAGAGATTTTACTTATGTTGATGATATAGTTGAAGGAATAATAAGAGTAATGCAAGGAGCACCTGAAAAAGTGAATGGGGAAGATGGCTTACCACTTCCACCATACACATATATAATATAGGTAATAGTAATCCAGAAAACTTATTAGATTTTGTACAGATATTACAAGAAGAATTAATAAGAGCTGGAGTATTACCAAGTAATTATGATTTTGAATCTCATAAAGAGTTAGTTGCTATGCAACCGGGTGATGTGTCAGTTACATTTGCAGATACAAGTGCATTAGAAAAAGACTATGGACTTAAACCTAGCACTTCTTTAAGAGATGGATTAAGAAAGTTTGCCGAATGGTATAAAGAATTTTATATAGATAGAAGGAATGATAAGAAATGAAAATAGCAGTAGCTGGTACTGATTATGTTGGCTTTTCTTTAGCCACATTACTAAGTCAAAAACATGAGGTAGTAGCATTAGATGTTATACCTGAAAAAGTTGAGAAGATTAATAATAGAATTAGTCCTATTCTAGATGAATATATTGAAAATTCTTTAGAGAAAAAGAGTTAAATCTTAAAGCAACTTTGGATTATAAAGAAGCTTTTGAAGGAGCAAGATTCGTAATTATTAGTAC
>OCTW011492973.1_pt1 | contig 12329 bp, 9 predicted proteins | sample 1539671 | NCBI WGS metagenome assembly OCTW01 (sample SAMN02144230, study PRJEB22623) | gut metagenome | biome: sheep rumen | host: Ovis aries | place: New Zealand | reverse complement strand
GTGGCCATATACGATGCCCAAAACTATATTTTAAGCCGTTATCAGACGGGAACAGCCTTCATGATGCGGGGCAGGAACGTTCCGCAGGTGGGCTTTGTCGATGAGCTGGCCAGCGTGTTGGATATATATCCTTCCTTGGCCAAATGCCTGGGGTTCCCTGCGGAAAACATCGATGGCAACCTGCCGGAAGTATTGGGGGGCAAACAGCGGGATTATACCGTCAGTATGTCCATGTTCCCCGGCATACCGCATATGCTTTGCATCCGGAACAAGGAATATGAATGCCATGTGATGTTTGCCGAGATTCTCGATGAGGACGGACGAGAAGATTTAAGCGAGGCAAAGATAAGGATTTGTCATCGGGATACAGATGATGAAGTGCATGATGAAAAACTGGAAGCCTATTTTTGGGAGATTTTGCGTCAGGTGACCAGGGCGGTAGACAATTATGGTACTCAATGGCCGGAGATGCGGGCGGCGAGACCGGAATGGTTTGATGAACGCGAGCCCGACAAGAAAGGACTCGAAAATTTTGACGTATGGGGAGCTACAGGGCTTTAAGGCTCAAGGTGAAGGATATGAGTAAGTGTGCAGATGCAGACATGGAACAACTGGCCAGAGAAAAACGGGCAGAACAGGAACTATACGAGTTATTATTGCTGCTGGCTGATAAAAATTTATACGATAAGGATTATTGTCAAGGGCTGTTGGAGCTGGCAGAAATAGCAACGGATAAATCCCATGTACCGTACCTTATGGCCAGAATGCAATATGCGGAAGGTGATTATGAAGAAGCCCGGCAATCCATGGAAGAAGCCATGTTTTACCGGGCTATCGACTTTTCTTTTTGGAATTTGCTCTGCAAGATTCACCGTAAATTGGGCAATGTTTCTGAGCAGTATTTTTATGCTACACTGCTAAGTGTTCATGGTGGCAAAGTAGAGGAAAGTCTGCCTATTCCCTGGGATAATCCGGTTGCCTTGCGAATAATTGGTCAGGCCAGAATCAATCCCTCCAGTCTTCCCTTTTATATTCAGCTTTATGGCAAGGATGGGCAGTTGGAATCAGGGTATGGCAATCTGGCGGGAAAGTATCTTCAGGAAGAAGGAGATGCAGAGGGATATAGGGAATTTTGCTGTGTTTACAATCCGCGCCAGTGGAGAAGTATGTGCGGGCAGCTGGCAAAGCTGCTGCATGAAATGCATGTTGAGCCGCAGGGATATTGCGAAATGCCCTTTGATGTGATGAAATGTGTGACGAAAAGGCAAGCGATGATAGCCTGTCCGCCAGGAAAAGAATGTATAGTGCCTTTGGCAGGAACAGTGCATGACCAGCTTATGACTTTTTCTGATGGAGAGAAAAAACGTGTGACCACAGCGGATCAATGGGAATTTTCTTTTTATCGTTTTTCTGCCGGAAACACGGTAATAAATTCGGAACATGATTTGCAGATAGCAAGACCCATTTGGCTGGAGCATAGTGACAAGCGAAAAAAACTGGTGCTTAATATTCTGGCAGACGGTTTGCCATGGCAATATTTAAAGACGCAGAACTATAAAGATGTACCGAATTTGCTGAAATTCTTTTCTAAGGGAATTATTTTTGATAATCATTTTTCAGTGTCCGAATGTACATTTTTATCACTTCCGACAATTGAAACAGGCTGTTTTTCCTATCGTACGCAGATTTTTAATGATCGGGTGGCAACAAAGCTTTCCAAGAAATTCATTACCATATCTGAACAGATGAATATGCTGGGCTATTATTGTATGAATTTGTTGTGTGACGGGACGGGCTGTTATAATGGCCTGCTGCGAGGGTTTGACCGTAATGTGTTTCATCAGGTCACCGGGCATGCTTATGAGGCGGTAGATCGATGCATTGAGCACCTGGCTGCTTTTTCTGAAACGGATAATTATTGTTATATACATGTGTCCGATACCCATCCCTTTATGCAAAACATACAGTTAGCTCCCTATACACAGACGAAATTATCTTGGCAGGAACGAATTATTGACGAGAATGTACCATCGGTGCATAAGAAGCGTAATGTACTGAATATGACGGAAAATCAGTATAATATTCGGCATTTAGACAGATGTTTGGGCTTGCTGTTTGCTTATATAGAAGAACATTATGCAGAAGATGAGTATCTGGTTATCCTGCAATCGGATCATGGCGTTTCTATTTATGATGATTGCAATTATTTACTCAGTGACAATCAAAGTGGTGCTGCCTTGATGCTGCGGGGCTCCGGTGTACCGCAGCTGGGATTGGTAGAGGAATTGAGCAGCGGAATAGACCTTTATTCCATTATGGACAGTTTATTGGGATTTTCACGCAGTTACAGAACCGATGGCTGTTTGCCAAAATGTTTAGGTGGAGCGGGGCGGCAATATACGGTAAGTATGTCCACCTGGCCCGGACAGACATTCAAGCTTTGTCTGCGGGACTTCGAATATGAATTTCGCTTGGAAAGTGCAGCTTTTACTCAATTTAACGGCTTGGTAGATATGCGTGATTACCATGTACACATTTACCGCCGGGATAATCGGCAGGAGGTATTTGACCCAAAGGTGCGCAGCCGCTTTATGGCTGAGGCGGTGAAACATATGAAATCGTTTGTTATATTTCCCTGAGAGCCAGATAGCCGTTATACATATCGGCAACGGTCACCTGCGTAATGCAATGGGCATGACTGGAAATGCAGCCAAGCCATTCCTGGACGGGATGACCAACGTATTTTTTGCATTCAGGCAGCGCATAATCCGGTTGAATGATTACGGAGGGGACGTGATAGGGAGCATAACGTGCCACGACAGAAGATTCGGAAGGCGGCAGATTGGCAGCATAGGCAAAAACCACCAGTGACGGCAGATGATTGGCGGCAGCTAAGTGCATCACAGAGGTATCGTTGCCGATATAGTAATGACAAAGTGAAAGCAGGGCAGAGGATTGCTGGAAGCTAAGCTGTCCGGCAAGATTGGTAAGATACCGGGGAGAAATATGCGCTGCTAAAAATGAGCCTGCTTCCTTTTCATCCGGTCCTCCAGTGATAAGAAAGTGGACAGAATCATCACGTGCTATGATTTGCTGCAAAAGCTGCAGATAATTTTCTATGGGCCACGATTTGCGCCCGTTGCCGGTTCCGCCAAGACCAATGGCAATACGTACTTTGCTGCTGCATGCGGAAAGCAGCTGGTGCATATTGTCCCTGTCGCCTTCCGTAAACCATGTTTCCAGTTCACGATTATGAACCGGATAGTGCAGTAAATTGTCAAGTACAGCCAGATAACGGTCAACCATGTGGGGAGATAATTTTTGGTCAGGATATAATACAGTACTTAAAGCCTGTGCTGCTGTATAAGGAATCTGCATATGAAACAAGGACCAGTCTTCTGCAGCCATGAACAGGAAACGCTCACGGGCACCGGACATATAGGAGAGCAGGCAGCCGGTAAAAAAGGAAGCAAAATTAAAGGTTATGTCAAATGGGTGCTGAAAATTTTTTTGAATGAAGGCAGCACATTCGATGTAGAATAACTCATTGTCTGTGGCGGTGCTGTGTATAAAGCCAAAATGTAATGTTTCATCAACATAGGGGCAGCAAGCTGCAAGCTCGTATACGTTAGGAGAAACTACCAAAATGATATGGGCGTGTTCATAAATGCGTCTGATCTCCCGTAAACAGGGCGAAAGCAAAACAAAGTCGCCAACACCACCGCCAAAGGATATGAGAATTCTAGGGCAATTGATAGGTCTGTCTATAGCGTTGTATATGGGTTCCATTTTTGTCAGCAGTTCATTTGTGGAGAATTGCCCACTTTCTTCCATTTGCTGGTGATAGGAAAGCAGGCCCTTAATAATTTTATCCATTGTTGTCATGATTACACCTCCTGGCGTTTATATATATTATTTCTAGCTTTTATGCTGTATTCCTTCTATGTTGTGTTGGGAGAAAATTAAGAGTTGAAAAGGAGAAAATGCGAGTGGAAAGCCTTGAATATGCTTATGAGGTCTACCGAAAAAATAAATTAAACAGAAAAAGCTGGCTGCACCTGGTGGAAGAATTACTGGCAGCAGGCCGCAGGGAGGAAGCAGTATTATATGCCTCCTTACTGGAAAGACATGGTGGTGGAATAAAAGCACCAGATGGAATTAAGGAAGCTGATTTCTTAGCTACAGAGGCAGGCTGGGATTTCTTTCGCTTGGGATTGATGAATATCAGCAATACCCCGCTGAATATTAATGTTTATGATGAAGAGGGAAGAAATGTAGGGCTGCATTATCAGTCTGGAATTGGCAATTTTCTGCCTGGTGAATTTCATTCCGATAAAGCCTATCGATATTATTGCGGTGTTTATAACGAAGGTGATTTTATCAATGAAACGGCTAGGCGTATCATTGCAATGGATGCTTCCAGAGAGGGAAATCCGTATCGTTATAACAATATTCCCTTTGATGTGATGCGGGTAAAAAAGGGATGCCATTATCAGGCTGATTTTGGAGAACAGGCGGTTGTATTGCCCTTGGCGGCAACGGTCAGCAGTCAAATTATTGATTTGAGCGACGGTGATGCGGAACAAAAACTGGTATTGGGACAATATGAATTCCGGATGGTGAGAGTTAAAGGAAGAATAACGGTTTCTTCTAATAGGGAGTTCCTTTGGGGGGAGCCAATAATATTACAGCACAGCCCCAAAAGACACAAGCTTGTGTTAAATATTCTTTTGGATAGTTTAAGTTATTCTGCTATAAAAAGGCGTGATTTTCAAGATGTGCCGAATCTAAAAGAATTTTTTGCAAAAGGAATTATTTTCGATGAGGCATATAGCCCTGCGGAATATACATTTCCTGTCCTTAATGCTATGGCTGCCGGGAAATATATGCACCATTCGGGGATTATTGAAGAGAGCATATATGCTCCTTATGAGGAACAGGAGCATACAATTTCAGCAAAAATGAAAGCACAAGGATATTATTGTGTCAATGTTATGGGCGATGGACGGGGATTGATGACGGGAACGATGCGTGGCTTTGATCGGCTTATCCTGAATCCATATTTAAAAAATCCAGCCAATATTGGTGTACGCCGTACTATTGACCACTTGTCTGCTTTTAGTGAATGTGACAATTATGTTTTTCTGCATGTATCTGACCCACACCCGTTTTGCAATAATGTACCCACATCTTTGCCAACACAGACGAAAGTGCCATGGCAGGATATGTCATTTAAACATGTTCAAGGTGAAGCAGCTCTTTATCTGAACAGCATGGCGTTTTTAACCCAAGATAATCTTTACAACATACGGCGTATGGATGATGAGTTGGGTATGCTGCTGCATTTTATTGAAGAACATTATGATGAAGATGAGTATGTTGTCAATGTATTTTCCGATCATGGTGTGTCGATTTATGAAAAAGAAGAATATTTTTTTAAGGATACGCAATGCCATATCGCAATGATGTGTCGGGGGGCGGGGGTTCCCCATGGAGGACATTCGGGGGAATTGGTCAATGGTATTGATTTGTATGCCATTATGGCTAAAGAATGCGAATTTGAATCGATACCGGAGGGGACAGATGCGAATTTGCCGCAGGCTTTTGGAGGCCAGGAAAGGGAGATCATTTACAGTAATTCTGTGTTTCCTGGACAAACTTATAAACTATGCATGCGGACAAAACATTATGAATGCCGTCTGGAAACGAAAAAAGAAGTTTCAGATGATTGCAGGGTTAACATTGATGATTTCACGATTGCGATATATAGCCGGGATGAAGAACATAAAATTGTAGAGGATATTCGCATAAAAAATTATTTTATCGATAAAGCAGCAGAATTTTTGTTGGGATTGGTCGATTTGGATTAAGGAATAATCATGAAGGTATCATTATGTGAGCCAAATTGTCCAATATGTGGGCGGCAAGGCCGGAGTGGTTTGCAGAAGGGAATTCGGACATGGAAAATAAATGGCATGAAATATGGGAAAAGCGTTCGGCAAAACTTGCCGGTATAGACAGGACAGATTATCAGGCGGTTTTTGCGGAGTTAAAACGCATTAACGGTTTTGATATAACAGGCGGTGGCATCCCCTTAAACGCATTGATTGAGCAGTATGAAGATACCAAGAAAAAGATAAATGTATTGCGAGGGGGGGACACTCTTCGAAGTTGGTTGCGGTTGCGGAGCAAATCTGTACATGTTCCAGCGTGATGGTGTGCAAGTCGGAGGGATAGATTATTCTAAGACTCTGATTAAAATTATGCAGGAAATCATGCCTAAAGAAAATCTTAAGGAATGTATCTGCGATGAAGCCGTTAATATGCCTGTCGATATAAAATACGATGCAGTGCTTTCCAATAGTGTGTTTTCCTATTTTTCGGATTTTAGTTATGCAGAGCGGGTTTTGCTGAAAATGCTTGCCAAAGCCAACCATAGTATTGCCTTGTTGGATGTGCATGATGCGGAGAAAAAGGAAGCGTTTATTGCCTATCGTAAAAAAAATACAGAGAATTATGAGGAACGCTATAAGGATTTGCCAAAACTGTTTTATCCCCGGAAGTTCTTTGCAGACTTTGCTGAGAAACATCAGTTGCGGATAGAATTTTATCCATCAAAGGTGGAAGGATATTGGAATAACGAGTTCATTTACAATGTATACATGTATAAGCAATGAGGAGAGTTTATGTCGAAAGTAGAAAGGGCGGTATTTCTGGCTGCTGGAAAGGGAACCCGGATGGTGCCATTAACGGATACCCTGCCCAAGCCTTTGGTAAAAGTTCATGGCAGGGCGATTATAGCAACACTTTTGGATGCGGTTATCATGGCTGGTATTAAGGAAATATATGTCGTTCGGGGATATTTAGGAGAAAAATTCAACTGTTTATTGCAGGATTATCCGCTAATTAAGTTTATCGACAATCCGGATTATGAAAAAGCCAATAATATTTCTTCTATCGTAGCGGCGGCAGATTTTTTGCAGAATGCGTATATCATCGAAAGTGATTTGCTGCTCAGTAATCCGTCGCTAATCACAGCCCATCAGGATTATAGCAATTATCTGGCTATTCCCAAGAAAAAAACGGACGACTGGTGTTTTTTTACGGATGAAGCAGGGGTGATTAAGAAAATGGCTGTAGGTGGGGAAAACTGCCAACAGATGGTGGGGATATCCTATTGGACAGCAGAGGATGGAGGCAAACTGGCACAAAAAGCCAGACAGCTCTATGCTGATACGTCTAATCACCAAATGTATTGGGATGAGATTGCCCTATCCCGGTTTCTGCCGGAATTTGCCATAAAAACAAGGCTTTGCCGACAGGAAGACATTATCGAAATAGATACGCTGGCTGAACTGCAGGACTTAGACAGCAGTTATCTAAACCTTCAGCAGGATGGGGGGGCGATAAATTGAGAGAAAAGAAACGGCTTTATGTACGTGAACAGGAAGGCTGGGGGCGTGAAAGCACCAAAAAATACCTGTCTGAACGTTCTCTGCAGGTAACGACAATAGAAAACGGGGTACTTTTGCCGCCAGACAATTGGGAGCCGCAAACCGGTGAGTTTCAGGGGGGGGTTTGCGACAAGGAGGGAACTTTTGTCGCAGGACTCTTTCGCAAGCAACCGCCTCAAGCGGGATTTTACGGTGTTTCCCAAGCTTATCCTGTTTTAGCTGAAGAATTGGATTATATCGCTAAAGATGTGATTTTCGGTGGAATCCTTATTGGTCATTTTGGTCATTTTCTTTTGGAATGCCTGGGACGTATGTGGTATGTACTGGAGCATGATGAGCCGCATAAACCACTGGTCTTTTTGACGGAATTGGAGGTTTGTACGTGGTTTGAGGATTTTTTTGCTTTGCTGGGCATTTCCCGCAAGAGGATTGTTCTGGTGCAGAAGCCAACGCAGTTTAAATCAGTAATCGTGCCGGAAGAATCTGTGCACAGCTGGTACAATTACACGCAGGAATATTTGCTGCCCTATCGTTATATGGCAGAACAGGCTCGAAAGCTGACGAAAAATCAGTCACTGGGAAAGAAAATATTTTTGACGCGCAATCGTCTGGCCAATAGTCAGACCAAATGTGTCAATGAGGAATATTTTTGCCGTTTTTTTGCCAGACAGGGATTCGTCATGGTGGAGCTGGAGACTTTGCCTTTGGCCGAGCAGGTAGCTATTGTAAATAATGCTGAAGAAATTGCTGCCATCATGGGGTCGCTTACCCACTGGGCTTTATTTTGCCGTCCGGGAACGAAATTTACCATGTTGACGCGTACGACTAATGATATATTAGGGTCGCAATGCCTGATTAATGAAGCGGCACAAGTAGATTGGTATATTGTGGATACTGCCATGAATATATTTTATGCGAATCGGGCAGTAGGCGTATGTTTGATTGGTCCTACTATCTTTTGGCAGGAATATGTCAGGGATCAGTATGGGACAATAGAGGAAGATGATAGTTGGAAAAATGCCTATCATGAATATCTGCGGGAATGGTCAGATTATATGCTGCAGCCACAAAAATGGGAAACCATCAGGAAGCTTGACCCGCTGGCGCTGCTCACCCGCATAAATAAAGCATTGCATCAAAATGAGATGGTTCTGCCTAATGAAAAAGATGCAGGATCTGTGAATTTTGTCTGGGCAGATGATGAAATGGCTTACTATTGGGATGAAGGTTTGAACAGTTTGCTGAGCATAAGGCTGGCTGATGGCGCAAGAACGGTATGTTATCCAAGTCCGGTAAGGGAATTTCCTGCACCGCTCTATGGTATGCCGGTAAAAGTTGGCAGGTATTTCGTATTGACACCGGAAAATTCCAGCTCTGTTTTGACTTATGATTGGGAAACGGGCAAAGCAGCAGCTATTCCTTTGCCGGCACCCTTGCCCAGAGGCAACTTCCGTTATGCTGTTTCCTATGGAAATTGGGTTATCATGACAGGTCATGCAAGTGGCAGGATTATTGCCTGTGACCCGCAGAACAAGGAAATCCGTTATTTGCTGGAATTAGCAGCTGAGGAATTGAAAGTCTGCGGCAGGGAAAATGCAGCTGTATTTGGCAAGCCCTGCCTGCTTAACGATATGCTCTATGTACCGATTATCGATACCAATCAGGTATTGGAACTGAATTTAACTGAGGGTAGTTATAAAATCCATCAGGTTGGTGTAGAGGAAGCTGCTTATGGTTTTGCAGCTGCTTATGCGGGAAATATCTGGCTGGCACCCAGTCAGGGCGGCCCTTTAGCAGTATGGAATCCTCCTACGGGGGTAATGCAGATCATTGACCGTTTTCCAGCAGATGTACATTTTGCCAAAGTAGCGGGCAAAATACGCTTTTTTGCCGATATTATTGTGGATGGTGCCTATTTATGGCTTCTGCCTTGGGGCGCAGATAAAATACTGCGCGTAAATATGGAAAACGGTCATATTGAAACGGTGCCGCTGGCTTTGGGAGCACAAAAGCCATGTGTAACCTGCGGTTGTATTGCAGGTGGTAAGTTGATGTTAGGTATTGGCACAAAAATAAAAATTTATGAGCTATGAGGTGACACGCATGAAACGCAATATACTACTGAATCCCGGCCCTGCCACAACTACAGACACGGTCAAACAGGCGCAGGTAGTGCCGGATATCTGTCCGCGGGAAAAAGAGTTTGGACAGATTATGGCAGAGATTTCTGTGGATTTACGGAAAATCGTTCATGCTGACCCGGAAAAATATGCTGCGGTACTTTTTTGCGGCTCGGGAACACTGTGCATGGATGTTTGTATAAATTCGCTGGTGCCTGCGGGCAAGAAAATCCTGTTTGTCAATAATGGGGCATATTCTGCGCGGGCGGTAGACATTGCTAAGGCATATGGCCTGGATTTTATAGACCTGTCCTTTCCCGCAGACAGTCTGCCGGATTTGGAGCAGGTGGAGCAGGTTATGGCTGCTGACAGGAAAATTGCGGTAGTCTATACCACCCATCAGGAAACCGGTACGGGAATTTTGAATCCTGTCCGGGAAATCGGTGCAATTGCTCACCGCTATGGGGCTGTTTTTGTGGTGGATACCACATCGACATTGGCTATGCTGCCCATCAATATCGAACAGGAAAATATTGATTTTTGCATGGCCTCTGCGCAAAAGGGCATACAGGCAATGACGGGATTATCTTTTATTATCGGACGTACGGCGATAATCGAAGCGTCCAAGGATTATCCTGTCCGTTCCTATTATTGCAATCTTTATATGCAGTATGATTACTTCCGAAAAAATGGCCAGATGCACTTTACACCGCCAGTACAGACGATTTATGCAGCGCGTCAGGCACTAAAGGAATACTTTGCCGAAGGTGAACAGGCCAAATGGCAGCGCCATCAGGCGGCTATGGCAGAGATTCATAAGGGCCTGCAAGAATTGGGGCTGCAGGAGGTGATTCCAGAGAAATTGCAGTCTGGTTTGGTGGCTGCGGTAGCTTATCCGGATAATCCTCAATGGAATTTTGATAAAGTTCATGACTATTGCTATAAGCGGGGCTTTACCATCTATCCGGGAAAAATGCAGAACAGGGGCACTTTTCGCCTCTGCGTGTTAGGGGCAATAAACGCAGAAGATATCAGGGAGTTTTTTGCAGTATTCCGCCAGGCTTTGAATGCATAGCAAAAGCGAGGGATGAATATGGATATCGGCGACTTGCTCAATGAATATTCCGAAAAGAAGTTCACGTTCCCCGCATTGAAGAATCCTGAATGCAGCCCGGTGGAAATCGTGCAGACAATGGATGAACTGAAGGAAGTTCCTTTTTATCAGCGCAGCGATACATTAAGCGCAGGTGAAAACATCCGGCAGCTTGCCAATCAGGGAATGGCGCATTGTATTAGCCTGCTGGAGGAACGCGGACTGCCGGTTCCGCAGGCCAATACAGATGACTTAAACCGCTACTTTTTAAGAACGATTATAGCTTTGCAAAATAAAGATTGGCAGGAGGCTCTTCGCAGCCTCTTGATTTACGACAGCTATAGTGACTTTATTTTTTCCACTTATTTATACCTTTATTACTATCGCGGTCTGGCATGGTATGGTTTGCAGGAATATGAGAAGGCAGAAGCAGATTTTCGCCATTATCTTTCCTCGGTGCCTCAGGATGAAACCGCTCATTTCTATAGAGGAAATGCGTTATTCTTTTTAGGCAGGTATCAGGAAATGGCAGATGAATATATTGCTGCCTTGCAGAGACATGCTTGTTTTCCAGAAATCACAGATAACACAGCTATTTTGGAGAATTTACTTAACCATTCATCAGACAGGAGAGAAAATTTTGTCTGGCAGGACAGTCCTTTTGCCAAAACACTGGCCTTGCCGGAGAATCTGGATATTTGGAACATTCCTATCTTCATCAATAACTTTAACCGCTTGGGATGCTTGAAAAAACTGGTAGAATGGCTCACAGAGGCAGGATACAGAAACATCTATATTCTGGATAATGATTCAACTTATCCGCCACTCCTGGAATATTATCGTCAGCTGGAGAAAAGGGGAACGGCGGTTCAAATCATGCGGCTGGGGCAGAATCTTGGCTTTGCGGCACTGTGGGAGAGCGGTATATTGGAAAGCCTGTCTGTGGAAAGTCCTTATGTGTATACGGATTCAGATGTAGTACCTGTAGAAGAATGTCCTAAGGATTTTCTGCAGCGGCTGGTGGATATACTACGGAGATATCCCCTGTTGAAAAAAGTCGGGCTGGGTCTGAAACTTGATGGCATCACTTGTAAAAATGCAGAGGAAATTATTGCACGGGAGCGACGCTACTATATACATGAAATGGAGCCGGAACTCTATTTTGGCGCAGTGGATACGACGTTTGCCCTATACCGCAATTACCGTCATTATCATTTATGTGTAGCGGCACGCACCACAGGCAATTTGATGGCATGGCATCTACCCTGGCATTATGATTACGGGAATCTGCCTCCGGATGAACAGTATTATGCACAGCATGCCAATGCTTCTGCCAGCCTGATTGCTGCGTTGAAGAAAAAAGGACAAAGGTGGGAATGATATGCAAATCAAAGAATTTATAAACTTGTTAAATGCCGACTTCTACACCGGCGTTCCCGACTCCCTGCTGCGTCCGTTATGCGACTATCTGTACAGCACTTACGGTTTGGACAATGAACATCATATTGTGGCGGCAAATGAAGGCAATGCCGCAGCCATCGGGGCTGGCTACCATCTGGCTACGGGCAAAGTTCCCGTCATCTATCTGCAAAACAGCGGCGAGGGCAACATCATCAACCCATTGGCCTCTTTGCTGAGTGAGGATGTTTACGCCATACCTGC
>OCTW011602791.1_pt1 | contig 12331 bp, 8 predicted proteins | sample 1539671 | NCBI WGS metagenome assembly OCTW01 (sample SAMN02144230, study PRJEB22623) | gut metagenome | biome: sheep rumen | host: Ovis aries | place: New Zealand | reverse complement strand
TCCATCCTGCCCATGGCCCACATGTATGGCATGTCGATAGAGTTTATCTATGGCTTTTGTCGTGGCTGTCACCTCTATTTCCTCACCCGCCTGCCCTCGCCGGCCATCATTGCCGAGGCTTTCGCCACGGTGAAGCCTTCCATCGTCATTGCCGTGCCCCTGGTGGTGGAGAAGATTATCCGCAAGCGCGTATTCCCTAAGATACAGAACAACCGCATGCGCCTGCTGCTACAGATGCCCGTCATCTCGAAGAAGGTGAAGGAGAAAATCTGTGAGCAGGTATACCAGGCCTTCGGCGGTCAGGCCTACGAGGTCATCGTCGGCGGTGCTGCCCTGAGCCGCGAGGTAGAACAGTTCCTCGTCTCCATCGGATTTCCCGTCACCGTGGGCTACGGCGCCACGGAGTGTGCGCCGCTCATCACCTACAGCGACTATAAGGACTTCGTGCCTGCCTCCTGCGGCACGCCCGTCGACCATATGGAGGTGCGCATAGCCTCTGCTAACCCGCAGAGTCTGCCCGGCGAAATCCTCGCCCGCGGCACCAACGTCATGCTGGGCTATTACAAGAACCCCGAGGCCACGGCCGAGGCCCTCGACGCTGACGGATGGTATCACACCGGCGATCTGGGCACCATGCAGGCCGACGGCCACGTCTTCATTCTCGGACGCATCAAGAATATGCTGCTCACCGCCAATGGCCAGAATATCTATCCCGAGGAGATTGAAGATCAGCTCAACTCCATGCCTATGGTGGCCGAGAGTTTGGTTGTCATGCGTGGAGAACGCCTCGTGGCACTTGTCTATCCCGACAAAGATGAGGTGGTGGCTTTCTCGGCAGACGAGCTGAACGCCATCATGCTTCAGAACCTCAGCACCCTCAATCAGCGACTACCACACTACAGCCGCATTGCCGACATTGAGCTGCGCGACGAGGAGTTTGCCAAAACGCCCAAGAAGAGTATCAAGCGCTATCTTTATAAATAATCTACTACAATCTTTCAATTTTTGAATTCCTCATTTTTTCTTACTGCTTATGGGACAAATCACTAACATACCAAGTTTCAACGAATTACTTGAGAAATCTATCATTGCCAACTGGGACCAAGACGCACTGACCGACTTCAAGGGCCAGACCCTGCAGTTCCACGACGTGGCGCGCAAGATTGAGAAACTACACATACTGTTTGAAAACTGCGGTGTGGTGAAGGGCGACAAGATAGCCCTCTGCGGACGCAACTCCAGCCAGTGGGCCGTAGGCTTCATAGCCACGCTCACCTACGGCGCCGTGGCCGTGCCCATACTCCATGAGTTCAACGCTGAGCAGATTCACAACATCGTCAACCACTCCGAGGCCAAGCTGCTCTTCGTCGGCGACCACGTGGCCACCATCATCGACCCGCAGCAGATGCCCCATCTGGAGGGCATCATCAACAACCCCGACTACTCGCTCATGGTGAGCCGCACCGACAAGCTCACCTACGCCCGCGAGCACCTCAACGAGCTCTACGGGCGCAAATATCCCAAGTATTTCCGCAAGGAGCATGTCAATTACTACAAGGAGCAGTCGCCCGACGAGCTGGCACTTATCAACTACACCAGCGGCACCACGGGCTTCTCAAAGGGTGTGATGGTGCCTTACCGCGCCCTGTGGTCGAACTTCGACTTTGCCGAGCACGTACTGGGCAAGGTCATCAAGCCCGGCGACCGCGTCATCTCCATGCTGCCCATGGCCCACATGTATGGCATGGCCTTCGAGTTCATCTACGAGTTCCTCCACGGCTGCCACGTCTACTATCTCAGCCGCGTGCCCTCGCCGGCCATCATTGCCCAGGCACTGGCCGAAATCACGCCTGTCATCGTCATTGCCGTGCCGCTCATCATCGAGAAAATCATACGCAAGAAGGTGTTCCCCAAGATACAGAACAACCGCATGCGCCTGCTCTTGCAGATGCCCGTCATCTCGAAGAAGGTGAGGGAGATGATTTGCCAGGAGGTGCTCAAGGCCTTCGGCGGACAGATGTACGAGGTTATCATAGGCGGCGCCGCTCTGAACCAGGAGGTGGAGCAGTTCCTCAAGCGCATCAACTTCCCCTATACCGTGGGCTACGGTGCCACGGAGTGTGCACCTATCATCTGCTATGCCGACTGGCAGTCGTTCGCTCCCGGCAGCTGCGGCCGTGCCGCCCTCCACATGGAGGTAAAGATTGACTCCCGCGACCCGGAGAACGTCCCCGGCGAGATTCTGGCCAAGGGGCCCAACGTGATGCTCGGCTACTACAAGAACCCCGAGGCCACGGTCGCCACTATCGACAAGGATGGATGGTACCACACCGGCGACCTGGGCACTATGGATGCCTATGGCAACGTCTACATCAACGGCCGCTCCAAGAACATGCTCTTGGGGCCCAACGGACAGAACATCTACCCCGAGGAGATTGAAGACAAGCTCAACTCCATGACTATGGTCGTAGAGAGCATCGTTGTGCAGCGCGACACTCGTCTTGTGGCTCTGGTACACCCCGACCTCGACGAGGCCAAGAATTTGGGCCTCAGCGCCGACGACCTGAAGAGCATCATGGAGCAGAACCGCAACGGCCTGAACCAGATGCTGCCGGCCTACGAGAAGATTTCTGAGATAGAAATCCATGACCAGGAGTTTGAGAAGACGCCTAAGCGTAGCATCAAGCGTTACCTCTATTCATAAGGCAGATATCTCTGGTTATGTAATCTTTCTCTGTGTCTCTGCGTTTAAAATATACATCCGTAACTACTCAGTTCATTATGAACATTGAAGCGTTTAAAGGACAAAAATCTTCAAAAATCTAACATCAATCTCGTTTGATGGCATATTTTTTTGTAGTTTTTGTGCCCTTGGCACACCTGCAAATTTCCAAAAATAGATATTCGCGCAGCTATTTTTGAAAGATTTTTGAAGATTTTTGTCTAAAACAACACATGACTGGCGTGACGGAGGATTTGGTTTATCGAGCGCCGCGTGTCGGCCACTAACCGCAACGACACACGCTACAACAGCGTCAACAGCTATGCCATGCTCCACGTGCGCTACCGCCTCAACATGTTCGGCGGCAAGATTGACACCGAGGGACGCTACGACAAGAAGTGGGGCAACCGCGACCGCCGCTAACGTCTCATTCGTCGGTGCTGAGATGGGGTAGGGGATGCTTCACGTCCTCCTTGATGCCCAGGCGCTTCATTTCGTTGGCCTTCTGGAGTATGCCGCGCGTGCCGTCGACGGATTTCTGCATGTCAGCATAGTCGGTGTTGAGTGCTTCGATGTCGCGCCCAATCTTGGCGGCACGCTCGGCGAAAAGCCCTATGCGCGAGAGCAACTGCTCGGCCAGGCTCACAATCTTTTTCTGATTCTCCGTCTGGTTGTGCTGGCGCCAGGCTATCTGAATCATACGCAGAATGGCAAACAGGTTTTGGGTGCTGCTGATAAACACTTTCTTGTCGAAGGCCTCCGTCCACAGCTTTGGGTCGCGGGCCAAGGCTACCTGCAGCGCGGCTTCGTTGGGCACGTACATGATGACAAAGTCGATAGCCATGCGCGGCGGCTGGATGTAGCGGCTGTAGTCCTTCTGCGCCAGCTCGCGAACGTGGCTCCTGAGACTCTGCACATGGCGGTCAAGCATTTGCTGGCGGACGCCCTCTACAGGCTCGTTGACGTAGTCGTAGTAGGCCTTGATACTCACCTTGGCGTCGATGATGACGTCTTGCTGTCCGGGGTAGTGGAGCACGACGTCGGGGCGCATGGCGCGGCCGGTGTCCTCATTGCGCACGACGATGCCCTCGTCGTTGGTGATGGTGTCCTGGATGTCGTAGTCCAGGCCACGCTGAAATCCCTGCGAGTCGAGCAGTTCCTGTAATACCAGCTCGCCCCAGTCGCCGGCCTGCTTGGAGTCGCCGCGAAGGGCGTTGGTAAGCCGTGTGGCCGTCAGGTCCATCTTTGCGGCTTGCTCGCCCACCTGCCGCAGGCGTTCTGTCAGCGACGCCGCCGTCTTGGCGGCTTCGCGGTCGCTCTCCTGGATGGCTTTCTGAAGTTCCAGGAAACTGTCGCCGATGGGCTTGGTGATAAGCTCCATAGCCTCGGCGTTCTGCGTGCGGAGCTGGTCGCTGGTCTGGGTCAACATGCGTGAGGCCAGGTTCTGAAACTGCTCGCGAACCACCTTCAGCTGCTCCTGAAACTGCTCTTGGCGCAGCTGCATCTCGGCAGCCGTTCGCTGGCGCTCCTGCTCGCGCTCGGCGGCCGTGCGCTGGCGCTCCTGTTCACGCTCTTCGCTGTGCTGCGTCTTCATCAGCTCAATCTCGTTCGACAGGGCTGTGCACGTGGCTGCCAGATGGCGGTTCTCAGCCTGCAGGCTCGCCACTTGCTCGCTTTTGCCGTTGAGGTCGGCAGTGGTGTGTTGCAGCGATGTGGCCGTTGCCTCTGCCTGCACGCGAAGCTCCACATAGCGGTGGTTGATAACGACATAGGATACAAGGCCGCCTATCAACAGGCCCAGCAATAATGTGACAAGAATCTCTATCATCATGGTTACTTTGGTTCTAATAGTGCTAACGGTTATTACGTCGCTTTACATTGGTACGCGGGTGTCTCACCCACGGCTGCCGCAAGTGAGACACTTGCGTATCAATAGTTGGCTGCAAAGGTACTAAAATTACAGGGCAAAACGCAAGAAAACGGCTGAAATTACTTGGCGGATGAAAAAAAACTAGTAACTTTGCACGCTAAGAAAAGATTGAAGAATTGAAAGATTGAAGAATTGAAAAATAGAACAAAACAACAATCATGAAAAAAGAAATTGCTCTTTCAGTCATGCTTATGTCGGCTATCAGCGGCATGGCCTGTACTAATTTCATCGTCGGCAAGAAAGCATCTGCCGACGGTAGTGTCATCTGTAGTTATAATGCCGACAGCTATGGCGCCTTTATGTGGCTTTATCACTATCCCGCTGCCAAGCACCAGGCGGGCGACATGCGGAAGGTCTATGAGTGGGACACCAACAAATATTTAGGCGAGATACCTGAAGCCCCGGAGACTTATAATGTGATTGGCAACACTAACGAGTGGCAGCTGACCATCGGCGAGACCACCTTTGGCGGTCGCGAGGAAATGGTAGACACCACGGGCGTCATCGACTATGGCTCGCTCATTTACATTGCCCTGCAGCGCTCCAAGACGGCGCGCGAGGCCATTGAGGTGATGACGTCGCTGGTAGAGAAGTATGGCTACTGCTCTGAGGGCGAGACCTTTACCATCTGCGACCCCAACGAGGCATGGATTATGGAGATGATGGGCGCCTGGGTGAGCGACTCGCTCCGTCAGACGCTCAAGCCCTCGCAGCGCAAGCAGCTCGGGCGTACGGTGTGGGTGGCCATGCGCGTGCCCGATGACATGATCTGTGGCCACGCTAATCAGAGCCGTATCACGACCTTCATGCCTCAGAAGAAAGAGAAGAAAGGTCAGGAGACTGTGCTGTGGTCGAAGAATGTGGTGAGCTATGCCCGCCTGATGGGCTGGTACGACGGCAAGCGCGACCAGGACTTCTCTTACAATGCCGCCTATGCCAAGCCCGACTTCAGCGGCCGCCGTATCTGCGACGCACGCGTGTGGCAGTTCTTCCGCCGCTATGCCGACGGCATGGACCGCTACCTGCCCTGGGCTGAGGGCCGTGATGCTGATGCTGAGCCGATGCCGCTGTGGGTGAAGCCCAATAAGCTGCTGACCGTGCAGGATGTGCAGGCCGCCATGCGCGACCATTATGAGGGCACACCCCTCGACGTGTCGGCCTCGTCGAAAGACAAGAATGACATCGGGGGTGGCATTTGGCAGATGCCTTATCGTGTGACGCCGCTCTACTTTGAGGTTGACGGCAAGAAGTGCTTCAACGAGCGTCCGACGTCGACACAGCAGACGGCCTGGACCTTTGTCTCGCAGATGCGCTCATGGCTGCCGCGCGAGGTGGGAGGATGCTTCTGGTTTGGCAATGACGATGGCAACATGGTGGCCTATACGCCCGTTTACTGTTGTACCACGCGACAGCCCGACTGCTATAGCGGCCGCGGTGCTGACGACATCACGTTTTCGATGGACAATGCTTTCTGGGTGGAGAACTGGGTGAGCAACATGGTTTATCCACGCTACTCGGTGCTCTTCCCCGACCTGCAGCAGGTGCGCGACTCGCTGGAGCAGTCGTACTTTGCACAGCAGGCCGACATTGAGCGTCAGGCACAGCAGCTGCAGGGCGCCGAGCGTGTGAAGTTCCTCACTGACTACACTTGTCGTAAGGCCGACGAGATGATCAGTCGCTGGCGTCAGCTGGCCTTCTATCTCGTCGTGCGTCATAATGATATGGCTGTGCGCCCTGTCGACGAACAAGGCAACTTCAAGCGCGGCAAGCATGGTCTCGGAGTCACCGTTGAGCGTCCCGGCATGCCTGAGGACTTCAGACGGCAGCTTATCAAGCAGACTGGTAATAAATTCTTGAAGCCTTGATACAAAAACAGAGCCCACTCTTGAGAGTGGGCTCAATTTTTAACTTTTGGAGGTGCCTAGCAGATTCGAACTGCTGTAGACGGTTTTGCAGACCGTTGACTAAGCCACTCATCCAAGGCACCGTTTGCTCATTGCGGATGCAAAGGTACGGCTTTTATTTGTAACTGCCAAATTTTTGGCAGTTTTTTTTCAGTTTGCAGCCTTCGCAGCCCGTTTTCCGGCATTTCAGCACCAGGTAAATGCGCCAAGCAGCATAATTTACAGCCACCAGCAGCACCAATCCTGTGACCAAAAACTGCATGTCCTCCATCACTCTTCACTCTTCACTAGCGCAGCGCCAGTGCCTCACCCCTTAAGTTTCCTAAGCATGAGTTTATTGATAGCTTGTATGCGTCGGCTACGCTTTTCAATGCCGTGGCCGATGTCTTCGCGTACATTATTTATATTATTAAAGAGATCACTAAAGGCGTTGAGCACGGGGTTTGGCTGTGCGGTGTCCTCGGTGGCGTTGGGGTTGGTGACGATGCGCAGCCCCAGGTGCTCTATGCTCACGTCTATGTCAGGCCCTGTCATAATGGGGTCGCCGTCGTAGTGGATGGCACCGGGGGCCGTGCGGTGAATGTGCAGGTGATTGGTGCGGAAGGTCTTGATCTTGGAGTTGTTGGTCAGCGTCTTCATAAATAGGTCGGCGGCTATCTGCGGCGCCTCTAAGGCGTCGAAGGGTTCCATGATGATGACGTCCATCTGGCCGTCTTTCATCGTGGCGCCGGGGGCGATATAGGCATTGTTGCCATACTGTGAGGCGTTGGCGCAGGCTATGAGGAACGCCTTGTGGTGGTGAGTGCCCGTGTCGTCGCTCACCTCGTAAGTCTCGGGTTTGTATTTCAGTCCCTCCTTCAGCACATTCTCCACGTAGGTGATAGGTCCGCGCTTGCCAGCCTCGGCAAACTTCAGCGAGATAAAGGCATCGAAGCCCATGCCGCAGGTGCAGAAGAAGGGCAGGTCGTTGATAATTCCGTAATCAAAGGTTTCTATATGTGCCTCGTTGATGATGGCCACGCTGCGCTTCATGTCCATAGGCAGGCAGAGATGTCGTGCCAGTCCGTTGCCGGAGCCGCAGGGCACGATGGCCAGTGCTGTCTGGCTGTGAACGAGTGCCCGAGCCACTTCGTTGACAGTGCCGTCGCCGCCAACGGCTGCCACGATGTCGGTGCCGTCGGCGGCCAGCGCTTTGGCCAGTTCCGCGGCATGGCCGGCATATTCGGTCTTGACAATCTGGTAGTCAAAGCGCTCCCCGTCGAGCACCTGCTCAATCATCTCTGGCAGCGCTGCTTTGGAGTGCGTGCCCGAGATGGGGTTGACGATGAATGCTACTGTCGTTTTCTTACTTATCATGTTGCAAAAATACGAAAAACTTCTCTATTTCTCTCTTTTTATGCAATTTATTTCCATAAAACATGCAAATATTAATAAAAAAGTGCACGGTTTCATAAAAAATGTGTAACTTTGCAGCCTGATTACGAACAAAAATACAAAACTACACCAAAATCGGAATGGGACAGTTACAAGAAAGATACAAGCACTACCGTGAGCCGCAGAAGTTTATGGAGGCTGATGTATACCCCTACTTCCGTGCCATAGAAGGTAAACAGGGCACCGAGGTAGAGATGGGAGGTCACAAGGTACTCATGTTTGGCTCCAATGCCTATACGGGTTTGACCGGCGACCAGCGTATAATCGATGCCGCCAAGGCTGCTTTAGACAAGTATGGGTCCGGTTGCGCCGGTAGCCGTTTTCTCAACGGCACACTTGACTTGCACGTGCAATTAGAAAAAGAAATCTCAGAGTTTATAGGCAAGGACGACTGTCTGTGCTTCTCTACCGGCTTCAGCGTCAATCAGGGCGTGCTGGCTATCGTAGTAGGCAAGGACGACTATATTATCTGCGACGATCGCGACCACGCTTCCATCGTGGACGGTCGTCGTCTTTCGTTTGCCAAGCAGCTGCATTACAAGCACAACGATATGGCCGACCTGGAGCGTGTGCTGCAGCGACTGCCTCACGAGGCTATCAAGCTGATAGTTGTCGACGGCGTGTTCTCCATGGAAGGCGACCTGGCTAAGCTGCCAGAGATTGTAGAACTGAAGCACAAGTACAACTGCTCAATCATGGTTGACGAGGCTCATGGCGTGGGCGTCTTTGGCCGTCAGGGCAGGGGCGTGTGCGACCACTTCGGACTCACAGACGAGGTAGACCTCATCATGGGTACGTTCTCTAAGTCGTTGGCCTCCATCGGTGGCTTCATTGCCTCTGACTGGGACACCATCAACTTCCTGCGTCACACTTGCCGCACGTATATCTTCTCGGCCAGCAACACCCCGGCAGCCACCGCTGCTGCTATGGAGGCTCTGCATATCATTCAGCAGGAGCCCGAGCGCATACAGGCGCTTTGGGATGTGACCCACTACGCCTTGAAGCGTTTCCGCGAGGAGGGCTTCGAGATTGGTGAGACCGAAAGCCCCATCATTCCGCTTTACGTTCGCGATGTTGACAAGACATTCCTCGTGACTGCTCTTGCCTTCAAGGCCGGCGTGTTTATCAATCCTGTTATCCCGCCCGCCTGTGCACCTACCGATACGCTGGTGCGCTACGCCTTGATGGCTACTCACACCAAGGAGCAGGTAGACCGCTCGGTGGTGGCCCTGAAGAAGATTTTCGTAGAGCAGGGCATTATCAAGTAAACTCCTGCGAAATATGCAAAAATAAGAAGGCTCGCAAGACTTTGCGGGCCTTTTTTAATGCTCTGTTCTACTTATCTGCCTTTACCTCCTTACTACTCAACTCATTGTTCAACTTGTGAAAGCTGAATAGTGTCATGCTTCAAACAGCAGGCACGCCCAACCGTTTTCTTCGCGTTGCCCTTGGAGCGTGAGACCTAAAGAGTTGGCTTTAGCGGTAAGCAAGGGGATGTCGTCGGTATAGAATCCGCTGAGGATGAGCAGCGCATGGGGAGCCATTTTCTGGCGGAACAGCGGCATGTCTTGCAAGAGGATGTTGCGGTTGATATTGGCCATGACGAGGTTGAATGTTCCTTCCACTGTATTTAGTATGCTGGCGTCGCCAAGCAGGGTCGTTAGTTCCACCTGATTAATGACAGCGTTGTGGCGGGTGTTTTCTGTGCTCCACTCGTCGATGTCGTAGCCTATGCAGGCCTGTGCGCCAAGTTTCATGGCAGCGATGCCTAAGATGCCCGTACCGCAACCGCAGTCGAGCACGCGGCGCTGGCTGAGGTCGATTCCTGCCAGCGTGGCACAAACCATGCGTGTCGTTTCATGGGTGCCGGTGCCGAAGGCCAGGTGGGCGTCAATCTCTATGGCAGTGATGGGTGTTGGCTGTTGGGTGATGGTTGATGGTGGCAAGTGGCGGCCGTCGTGAATCACGATAGTGCTGCGTTGCGCCGTTACTGCACCGTTTACCTCGCTATCGATGACAATAGGCTCAAAGCCCTCCTGTTCCCATTGCTCATTCCAGTCGCGGTCTTCAGCCTCACTCACGGTGTAAGTGACCGTGGTGCCGGGGAGGGGGAAACTGGCAATGACAGCATCGAGCTGCTCGTGATCGAACGCTTGTTGCTGGATATATCCCGTGAGCCCACTATCGGTCTCTTCAAAGGTTTCAAAGCCTGTTTCGCCGGCCATGGCGGCCAACAGGTCGCTGGCGTCGCTGCTATAGGGGCGGATGAGAAATTTCACCTCGTAATACTTCATAATCCTTGTCTTTAAGCTGAGTAAAACGTTAAATTTGCCGCAAAATTACAAAAAATAGGGAAAAACCTATCATAGTTTAGGGTTTTTCCTTAATTTTGCAGTGAAAATAGCAGTAATTTTGTAGCGTGAACCATTGGCATGAGCTGATGTTACAGGCATTAACAATTTATAGGGAGAAAAAGACAATGAACAAGAAGATTTTAGTATCGCTCATTCTTGGGGCCTTGCCCCTGACCCTGATGGCACAGGACGATGATATGTACTTCGTTCCTTCCAAGAAGAATGTAGAGAAGGAGGCCGCTGATTACGGTGTTCCCCGCTCTACCTACTATTCGGGTATCAATCGCAGCGTTGACGACTATAACCGCCGCGGCAGCTACTATCAGGTGCTGCCTTCGGACACTACGGGCAATGATATCATTACGTTCAGCGGCACAAAGGGTGTCTACCCTGCCCCTGACTCTATCTCTGCTGACGAGGATTATGCGCTGACTCGTCAGATGGCCCGTTACGACGGTTATGAGCCTGAACAGGCCTATCGGGAAGGCTATCGTGACGGGCGCCGCGATTCGTGGCACTCACCATGGTATTACTCGTCGTTCTATCCTTGGTATGACTCTTACTGGTACTGGAACGACCCCTGGTATTATGGCTGGCATGGCGCGTGGTACGACCCTTGGTATTATGACTACTATTGGTATCGTCCCTATGGCTGGTATAGCTGGCATTATGGTTGGCATCGTCCTTACTATTATGGCGGCGTCACCTACTATGGTGGCGGCGGTGGCGGCAGCAGCAAGTATCGTCGTTACGACAATATGGCAGCGCGCTCGCCTCGCGGTTTGAGCAACGGCCGTCACACGACTCATACGTCAGGCACCTTCGGCGGCTCGTCAATACGTCGTGGCAGCTATGGGTCGCGCTCGGCAACGTCGCCGGGCGTCCAACGCTCCATGGGCAGTGCAACGACCAACAGCTATGGCAATTTTGGCGGTTCGCGTAGCTGGGGCGGCAGCTCCTCCAGCGGGTCGATGGGCAGTTTCGGTGGCTCGCCTACCCGCAGTTCCGGCGGTAGCTTTGGTGGCGGCGGTGGCGGTGGTTTCGGTGGCAGCCACTCCGTTGGTGGCAGTCGTTCCTCGCGGCGCTAACATGGCAGGCATAAAGTATTATAAGGATTTAAGCACTACAGAATAAACATGAAGAAGATATATATTGCAGCCTTGGCGATGGGCTCTGTGATACCGTCGCTGGCACAGGAAACCTATGAGAATGCCAAACTCGCAGAAACCGAGCTCAACGGAACTGCCCGCTATGTAGGTATGGGTGGCGCTATGGAGGCCTTGGGTGCCGACATCTCTACCATCTCTACCAATCCTGCCGGTATCGGCCTGTTCCGCAAATCGTGGGTAGGCGGTTCGTTCTGTGTGGTGGCACAGCAGGATGCCGCCAGCTTCTCCAACGGCAAGAAGACTACCTTCAGCTTTGACCAGGCGGGGTTTGTCTATAGCGCACGCACTGGCTATAACTCTTTCGTCAACTTCAGTTTCAACTACCGCAAGAGCCGTAACTTCAACTACATCCTCTCTGCCGCCGACGGACTCTCTGGCGCATCGCAGAACAAGCTGACCTATGCCAAGGCCAAGAACGGCCTGCTCTACGAGGTGGACAGCAAAACCCTGAAGCCCGACTTCGACGCTCCCTATGCGCAGTGTAATCAGTTGGACGACATCTATGCTCGCAACCTGAATTACGACGCTGTAGACAATACGTGGTATGCCTATCCCGCCGACTATTATACCCTGAACCGTGCGCATAAAGGCTATATTAGCGAGTTTGACTTCAATTTGAGCGGCAATGTCAACGATCGCGTGTACTTAGGTATGACTATCGGCGTTCATGACGTCAACTACAAGCATTATGGTGAGTATGAGGAGTTTGCTAATGGCCAGGCCCGGATACGTGTTGACGACGACCGTAGCATTGACGGCTCCGGCTTCGACATAAAGGCGGGTATCATTTTCCGGCCTATCGAAGCGTCGGCCCTGCG
>OCTW011571657.1_pt1 | contig 12332 bp, 9 predicted proteins | sample 1539671 | NCBI WGS metagenome assembly OCTW01 (sample SAMN02144230, study PRJEB22623) | gut metagenome | biome: sheep rumen | host: Ovis aries | place: New Zealand | reverse complement strand
CGGTTTTTCTTTTTCTGCGTTATAATAAAAGACAATGAAAGACGAAGAAACTTTAACCTCTCAAAATGTGAGGGAATCCTATGAATTCCTGGCCAAAAAAGTATTAGAAGACCATGCCAAGAATTATTCGAGGATCATCTTGAATTTCCATAATGAGATTGTCCGTCAGCAATTCAAATTGTCCTACGCTGATTTAGCCAATCTTGACCTTCTTTATTACGAGGCCTTGAAACTGGATGGTTTGGGGTTCAAAGGCAGAGCGGCGGTCAATGAAGCCTTTGATGCTGTCTGTCATCTCAAAGAAGAAAAACCAGAAACGATGATGAATTTTTGGAAATCTTTGATGGTCTGCTTCAGTGAATTGGAAGATGTCGAGCGGCAGCTTTTTTGCACCAATGAGGCCTCTTATTTGGCCACGAGGATGAATCGGGAAGAAGAAGCGGCGGCCCTTAAAAAAGACGTGATTGCCTTAGCTTATCGCTTCGAACAGCCTTATCGGTCCCAACATCTGCCGACTTTTGAGGAATTGATCCTCCAATTCGGGGCAATCAAAGGGAAAGAACTTTTCGCCTATGAAAAAGAAACGCCCAAAGTCATTCACGATCCGGTGGAGACCAACCCCTTTTATGTTCGTTTCATCGACAAAGTCAACGAACGGCTTCACGATTATTTCGAAAAGAACCCCAAAGAATTCAGCGAGCAGAAATTCAATATGCTGAAACGGCGTTATCTAAAAGAAGAAGGACTTCTATGGAGTCCGCCAAAACAAAATGAGGAATGATTTATTAGGTAACAAAAATATTCGATAAAATTGCTAAATATTAAAATAAAATATCTATTATTTAGGTATCAAATAATACCGATAAAAACATTCTTCATTCAAAATCAAGACGATAAAAATCGGTATTTCCGTAAAAAAGAAAAGTGCTAAACTAAACTCAAATATGGAAAATAAAACATCAGCGCCTATGACGGGAGAGGCCTCTTCCAACACGGCAGCACCTTTTAAGCTCAACATCAAGCGAACTTTCATCATCGGCTTCGCCTTCTTCGGGATTTTGCTACTTTGGCAAGTCTACGATTCTTGGTGTCCGACCTTATTGACTCAGCTTTTCAAAGACGCTTTCTCTAGTTCGGAAGAAGAGGTCCAATATCTCGTCGGCGTGATTATGGCGATGGACAATTTGGCCGCGTTGATTCTTTTGCCGATTTTTGGCCGTTTATCCGACAAGACAAAATCACCAATCGGCAAACGTATGCCTTATATCCTTGTTGGCACTTTCGTTTGCGCCGTCTGTTTCCCTTTCATTCCTTTGTTTTTCCATTATAACAATATCGCTGGCACTGTCTCAATGATGGCCATCGTCGTCGTTTTCATGATGATGTATCGCAATCCTGCCGTCGCCTTAATGCCAGATATGACACCGAAGCCACTCCGTTCTAAAGCCAACGGCATCATCAATATCATGGGCTATATCGGTGGGGCTTTTGCCACGGTAGTCGGCATTTTCTTTGTCTTAAGCGAATATTTAGGCACCAAGATGATAATTAATGAGGCAGGGGATAAAGTCCCGGCCCCGCATACTTGGGCTTTCCAAAACATTTGGGCGATTGAAGCTCCTTTCTTGATTGCCTCTCTTTTGATGGTGATCTCCGCGTTGGTTCTTTTCTTCACCATCAAAGAAAATAAGATTGAAAAAGAGATGGAAGCGGAACTCCGTCGTGGCGAAGAAGTGGCGGAAGTCGTCGATAAAGTCGAAGACGACCAGCCAATGTCCAAAGCCAACAAGGCGATGCTTTTCCTCATTTTGGGCGCCGAATTCTTCTGGTTTATGGCCGATAATGGAATCGGCACCTTCATGGGCAATTACACCATTTATTATTTAGGCGCTTCGACAAGAAGTAACATGATTAACACGATTGTCGGCGGCGTTGGCTCGGTTATCGGTTTTGCCATCGGCGGTTTCATCGCAGACAAATTAGGGCGCAAGTGGACGGTCTTCTCTGGTTTAGCCCTTTCTTTGGCCTCTTATGTCTTCTGGGCAATTATGAACTTCACCGTCTTAAAAGGCTCGGCTGGCGACGGCACCTTCCCATTTATCATCTATGTTGTTTGGTTCATCAAAGGCTTTGGCATGTCCTTGGTCCATTTGAATTCTTTCCCGATGGTTGTCGAACTTTGTTCTGCGAAGAAAATCGGGGCTTTCACGGGCTATTATTATGCTTCTTCGATGGCCGCGCAGACGATCACCCCAATCGCTTTGGGCACCCTCTTGCTTTTCCCTGATTTCAATTTCGGCTATCTTCCGGTCTATGCGTTGGTTTGCTTAAGTATCTCTTTGCTGATCTTCTTATTCGTGAAATCGGTGAAGGTGAATAAAATCAAGACGAAAAAAGGCTTTGAGGCCTTTGATGGAGACGATTGATGCCAGCCATTACGACACATTATATTTTCGCGGATTCGCATCTTCCTAAAGAAACGGCATTCCGCAAAGCGACCGTTTTAGCCTCTCAAGGCCCAGATCCATTCTTCTTTTTCGGACAACTCCCTTGGCGTCGTCATGATAAGAAGCTGTATCAGAAGATCAACCATTTCGGAAATGCGTTGCATCGGGAAGACATCACCGATATTTATTATGCGATGATCGAATATGCCAAAACGAGCGAAGACAAAGAATTGCTTTTCGCCTTTATCCGCGGGCTTTTCCTCCATTATGTGCTAGATCGGAACTGCCATCGTTATGTTTATGCCAAAACTGGCTTTAGCGATGACCCCATCTTAGCTAAATTCTATTCTTCTTGCCATACCAAGACAGAGTCGGCAATCGACAAACTTTTGGGGGAAGAATACGGATGTTGGAATGAGAATCCTGATTATTGTCTGTCTTTGGATGACGATTCTTTGATGAAAATCAGCAAGATGATTTATGAAGCCAATCGTGTAAGCGACAAAGATCCTAGCATCCAAGAAGATTCTTATTTCCTTTCTGTGCACGATTATCGAAAAGCCATGAAATTCATCAACAAGCCGCACGCTTTCAAACGTTGGCTGACCAGAAGAATCGGCGCCGAATCGATGGCTTTTTCCCTCAATTACCCTAGGGATTTGAAAAAAGTCTATGGCGATATCGACTTCCTTAACGAAGCTCACCGTGAATGGCCAGACCCAACGACAGGGAAGATGTCGAAGAAATCATTTAAGGAATTGATGGATGACGCTTGGGAAGATTATTTGAGAATATCACCATCTTTGGAGGAGGCTTTCTTGGGGAAAAACACCAAAGAAACCATCCGAAAATGGGTGGACAACATCACCCATAATGGCAACCCCGTCGGAACGAAGATGCAATATATGGACGTTTTCTTCTCTAAATAGAGAAGTCATTCACAAAACAATCCCATTACTCTAAAATTAGGGTATATGGGATTTTTTCGTCGTGGTTTTTGGCAGAAATTGATCATCTATCTCACCGTCATCCTAGAATTCGTGCTTTTTGTGTTGGCGGTCGTCGCCATCGTCAATGGATATTTAAACACCGATGCGGCCGTTTGGACGGTGGTGATCTTATGGGCGATTAATTTCGTCTGCGGGATCGTGATCGTCCAGACCAACGCCGAGGATTCTTATAAAATCGCCTGGCTTTTCATCGTTGGGATGCTGCCGATCATCGGCCCTTTGATGTATCTCGTTTTGGCCCATAAATATCGAAGTTTGCGACAGAAAAAATATTTCTCCGATTATTTCGGAATCATCCGGAGAGGAGAGCAAGATGAGGCGGTCATCCAAAAGGCCGAAGCCATTTCTTTTGGAGCCATAAGAACCGCGAATTATTTACGAAAAGCCACCGATTCTGTCTTATATGATCATTCAGCGGTGACCTATTATCCTTTTGGCGATGATATGTTTCAGCCGATGTTAGAAGACCTTCGGAAGGCGAAACATTTCATTTTCATCGAATATTTCATCATCACCCCAGGGAAGATGTGGGATTCCATCCTCGAAATCTTAAAAAGAAAAGCCAAGGAAGGAGTGGATGTCAGAGTCATATGGGATGATATCGGAAACGTCCAATCCACCCCTGTTTTGTACGACAAAGAATTAAAGAAATTAGGGATCAAAGCCCATGTCTATGGAAGAGTCAAACCATTTATCGACGTCCGTTATTCTCAACGAGACCACCGCAAAATCATGGTCATCGATGGCCATACAGCCTATACAGGTGGGGCGAATATCGCGGATGAATATATCAATGTGAAATCCCGTTTCGGGGTTTGGAAAGATAACGCCATCCGAGTCGTTGGGAAAGCGGTTTATGGCTATACGTTGCTTTTCTTGGCCACATGGCATTGCAAATTCGATGGCAAAAGCGAAATCGATTACAACGACTACAAACCTGAGAAATATATCGATGAAATCGGGGGATTTCCGATTTCTAATGACTTGGTTTTGCCTTATGGGGACATCCCTTATGGCGACCATCCCGCAGGAGAGGGGACCTATCTTTCAATTCTTGGCTCGGCCAAACATTATGTCTATATGACCTCGCCTTATCTTATCCCCACAGGAAAACTCATCACCCAGATGATTCAGGCTTCCATGTCGGGGGTCGATGTCCGTCTCATCACCCCAGGGATCCCCGATAAAAAGCTCGTTTATGAATTAACTCGTTTCAATTATGGGCGGTTATTGAAAGAAGGGGTGAGGATTTTTGAATTCAGCGAAGGCTTCATCCACGCCAAAACGTTCCTAAGCGATGACACTTTAGCCACCGTCGGCACCATTAATCTGGATTATCGTTCCTTATACCTCCATTCCGAAAACGGGACCTTGCTTTTGGGAAAAAACATCGTCGCCCCGATGAAGGAAGATTTCGAGAAAACCCTGAATCGTTGTCACGAAGTCACCCTCGAGGAATGGAAAAAGTGGCGAAGAAAGAAAGGGTTACTTTGGGGATTTTTGCGTTTGATCGCCCCATTCTTATGATGTTATGAATTGTTTTCATGTTTTCTATTGCCGGTGTTACCAGTTTCTGTTCAATCAGATCGCTTTGCCTTTGGTCGCTTTCCCTGAGCCAGAGCTTATCGAAGGGAAGGGGAGTTTGCTGACCCTTCCTTCCTTGCTTAAAAAAAGAGGCTATATCCGTCCTTTTTTGATGATTTCGAAAACCGTGAAAAAAAGCGAATATGGTCAAGAGTTCTTTGCGGAATTCGCCAAGGTGGGGATCCAGCCGATTCTTTATGATTCTATTCCCTCAGATCCGACCTTTGATAGCATCAACAATGCCCACCAGATCGCTTTAAAATCCAATTGCGATTCTCTGCTTGCTCTTGGGGGCGGCTCAGTGATTGATGCCGCGAAAGCGGTGGGGGCCTTATTGGCAAACCCCGGCCTTTCTTTGCCCAAGATGCGAGGCTTGTTGAAAATCAAAAAACGTTACCCGATGCTAATTGCCATCCCAACTACCGCGGGAACCGGCTCCGAAGTGACCATCGCTTCTGTGGTAAGCAACCCAAAAGCCAAAGAGAAATTTGCCATCAGCGACCCCAAACTCGTCCCACAAATCGCCCTTTTGGATGCGAATTTGTTAAAAACCCTGCCTCCCTCTATCATCGCTGACACCGGGATGGATGCCTTAACCCATGCGGTCGAGGCTTTTATTGGGAACGCGCTTACGAAGAAAACCAAATCCGCGGCCCTAAAGGCGGTGCGTCTGATCCAAAATAACCTTCTGGAATTCTATCGGAATCCGGATCACGAAGAAGCGGCTTCGAACATGTTAAAAGCCTCTTATTATGCGGGGCAGGCTTTCACTCGTTCTTATGTGGGATACGTCCATGCCATCGCCCACTCTCTTGGGGGCGAATATCATGTCCCCCATGGCCGGGCAAATGCGATCATTTTGCCTCACATGTTAAGAAGATATGGCAAAAAAGCGGATAAAAAGTTGTCGCTTCTTGCCGAGGCGATTAAACTTACAAAGGACGGGGAGAGAAAAGAAACGAAAGCTCTTGCTTTCATTTCCTGGATCGACACGCTCAAGGAGAAATTGGGCATACCGAAATATTTCTCTCATCTCATCCGTAAAGAAGACATTCCGTCGCTGGCTTTGCGAGCGGCTAAGGAAGGAAACCCTCTTTACCCCGTTCCCAAGGAACTGTCCCAAAAAGAACTCATGGCCTTTTATGAGGAGATTGACCCCTATGAAGATTAAACAACAAACCATCTGCGGCGAGAATTTCATCACCCTGGAAAATTCTTCCGGCTTAGAAGTGGTCTTATGCGAATTCGGCGCTGGCATCTACCAGATTAAGCTTGATGATGTCCCAATGATTGCCGGATTGAAGGATTGTGATTCCTGGCTTCATTGCGATGCCTACCATGGCAAAACGATCGGAAGAATCGCCGGTCGGCTAGGAAAAGCGGAGCTGCATTATCAAGGAAAGACCTATTCTCTTAGCCCTAACGAGGGCAAAAACACCCTCCACGGGGGCGTAAAAGGATTTTCCTTCCAACGTTTTTCTTCTCACCTTTCCCAAGATGAAAAAGGAGCGAGGGTCGATTTCTTTTTGATCTCTCCTGACGGCGATCAAGGCTTTCCAGAAGAATTGAGGCTCTGTGTCTCTTATTTCCTTCCCGAAAACGAAAATTTGCTGAGGATCGAATATGAGGCGACCTCCGCTAAACCGACCCCGGCTAGCTTAACCAACCACATTTATTTCAATCTCGGGGCCCATCGGAATATTGAAAAGGACATTCTTTATATCGATGCCGACGAATCTTTGCATTACGATGCCGAATTAATCCCACAAGGATATGAGAAAACCCCGTTTTTCCTTGATTTCTCGCAAGGGAAACGGATTGGGGAAGATTTGCAAAACCCCGCTTTGGCCGTCCGTGGCTCTTATGGCATTGACCACGCTTTCCATAAGGCGAAGCGCAATTGGAATGAGCCGCATGTCATCCTAGAAAACGACGAATATAAGATGGTAATGACCTCTTCTTATGACGATGTCGTGATTTACACATCCAATTATGGCCCATTTGACAAGATTCTCTCGAATGGGAACCAACAAGAGCTCCATTATGCGATTGCCGTCGAGCCTCAATACGAGGCCCTCGATTTCGCCCGCATGAGCGTCACGGAAAAAGGACAACACAATTTCATTCAATATGAATTCCATAAGAAAGGGGAAAGATTATGATCGAAAAGACCGTCAAAGAATTGCTTTACTACGCCGAAACTCATTTGGATTTAGATCCTGAAGATGAGATTTATTTTGAGAATGTCTTGCTTCATTTCTTCGACAAACAAGCTCCTTACGAAGGGAAAATCGACAAAGAACGGATTCTTTCTCTTTCCGTTCCTGATTCTTTGATTGAGGAAATCGTGGAATATGAGACGAAACAACGTCACGTCGATGAGGCAGAAGCCCTTCGCCGAGCCGATTTCGTGATGGGAACCCTTTCCCCAAAGCCTTCAGAAATCAACCATAAATTCGAGCAATTGAGGGTTATTTCCGATGAAAAAGCGATGGATTATCTCTATCGGATTTCGATTGCCAATTATTATTTTCAAAAAACCAAAGTCGATGAAAACCTCGAATGGGAGGCTTCCTATTCGGATGGCCCGTCATTAAAAATCACCATCAACCTTTCCAAACCGGAGAAAAGCAACAAAGACATCGCCAAATTGCTGACGAAGGTCTCGCTGGATTATCCAAAATGCCGTCTTTGCCACACGAACCTTGGTTATTATGGCGATGATAAACACCCAGCTCGTTCGAGCATCCGTTTCGTTCCTCTTACTTTGGCTGGTGAGAAGTGGTATTTCCAATATTCGCCTTATGGCTATTTTGAGAAACATGGCATTTGCTTTATCGATTCGCATGTCCCGATGCATATCGAAAAGAAGACCTTTGAACGGCTTTTTGATTTCGTCGACCTTTTCCCTTCGTTCTTCATGGGCTCGAATTCTGACCTTCCGATCGTCGGAGGATCGATTCTTGACCACGAACATTTCCAGGGCGGGCTTCCTGTTTTGCCAATTTTCCAAGCCGAAAACAAAGAAACTGTCTTTACTTCCAAGAAAGGCAGCACGTTATCGATTCTTTCTTTCTACGACACCGCGTTACATTTCGAAGGGAAAGACCGTGAGGACGTCATTTCCTTGGCTAGCCGAGTGATGGATGCTTGGCTTCCTTATGAGGATTTGGAGAATGATATCATCGGCAACGAAAACGGAATTCGCCACAACGCCATCACCTCTTTGGCCAGAAAGACGGGAGAGGTCTATCATCTTTACCTCTTGCTTAGAAATAACCGCCAGACCGAAGAATACCCCGAAGGCCTTTTCCATGCCCATCCGGAATATTTCTCGATTAAAAAGGAAGGCATTGGCTTAATCGAAGCCTCTGGCTTGTTCATCCTCCCTGCCCGTTTAAAACGGCAAATCAAAGAAGCGGAGGCCTCTGCCAAACTTTCCGAGGAAGAATACCTGTCCTTATACCCAGATATGAAGGATTTCAAAGATATGATCGAGGCCATCCGTCAGGGAGAAAGCGCAGAGCGATATATCAATGACGTATGTCGCGGAATCTTAGGCAACGTCGCTGTCTTTAAAGAAGATAAGAAAGGCCAGGAAGGACTTCATCGTTTCTTGAAATCCGCATTGGGAGAATCATTATGAAAACATTCGAAAAAGAAGACGCCATCTTCGAAAAATTATATGGCCATAAAGCCGAACGGCATTTTGTTTCCAATGGCCGTTTGGAAATCATCGGCAACCATACTGACCATCAAAAAGGCCATTGTTTGGTCGCCGCTTGCTCACAAGGAATCAAAGGCTCCGTCAATCCATTGGAAGGCGATTTGATTCATTTCTATAGTGAAGGATATGGTTCTTTTGACGTCGACTTAAATGACCTTGAGCCGAAAAAAGAGGAATACGGGACCACCAAATCCTTAGTCAAAGGAGTTTTATCTGGCTTCCAGAAAAGAGGATATCGGATCGGGGCTTTCGAAACGGCGATTACCTCGGATATCTATTCGGGGGCTGGCGTTTCTTCTAGCGCCGCTTTCGAACTTTATGTCGCAGAAGTGGAAAACGCCCTTTTTAACGAAGGAAAAGTCTCTTTGATCGAGAAAGCCAAAATCGGGCAATATGCCGAAAACGTTTTCTTCGGTAAAGCCTCTGGGTTGCTTGATCAATGCGGTTCTTCTTTCGGCGGGGTCTGTTATTTGGATTTCGGCGATTTAGAGCATGTCAAAGTCGAGCCTCTTCCCTTCCCTCGTTGGCCGATGAAGATCGTCCTGGTGAATCCAGGCTCTTCCCACGAAGGGCTTAGCGACCTTTATTCGGAAATGCCAAATGACATGAAAGAAGTGGCGAGCAAGGTCTTTGGGAAAACGGTCCTTAGCGAAGTCTCGCCTGAGCTTTTCTATGCAAAGATTCATACGGCTGAAATCAACGAGAGGGCCAGAGAAAGAGCGCTTCATTTCTTCGGCGAAGACCAGCGTGTCTTAAGAGCCAAAAAAGCGTTTGAAAACGATAATTTCGACTGGTTCTTGGAGTTAGAGAAAGAAACTCAGCTATCTCAGATGGCCTTATTGCACAACGTGATGATCGGGAAACGTTATGGCCAATCCCCTTTAGAAGCCGTCGAAAGAGCTTCTCTTTATCTGAAACGTGGCTCTGCCCGTGTGATGGGGGGCGGTTTGGCCGGTTCTATCATTTGTTTCGTCCCAGACGAAGAATTCGCCTCATTCATGGAAGGGATGAGCCAATCTTATCCAAACGAAAATATCATGGTCGTCTCGATTCCTGAAATCGGGGCCCACGAAGAGAAATAATTTTCATGAAGAAAATCTGCTTAGTCAGTTTGGGATGTGCGAAAAATCTCGTTGATTCGGAGATGATTTTGGCGATGTTCCCCCTCGATCATTACGAACTTTCCGCCGATCCTGCCGGTGCTTCTTTGATTATCGTCAACACCTGCGGTTTTATCGAAGACGCCAAAAAAGAAGCCATCGAGACCATTCTTCAAATGGCCGATTATGACGCCAAATTGGTGGCGGTCGGCTGTTTTGTCCAACGGAATCTCGAAGAATTGGAAAAAGCCATCCCTGAAGTAGATCTTTGGGTTCCGATTGACCATTATGACACCCTGCATCAGAAAATCGGGGAATTGCTCGGAGAAAACGATTTACTTCCGATCTCTCCTTTAAGAAGAATCATCTCGACCTCCTCTTATTCGGCTTATCTAAGAATCTCTGACGGATGTGACAATATGTGCGCGTTTTGTGCCATCCCTTATATCCGCGGAAGGATGAGATCCCGTCCTTTGGAGGAAATTTTAGAGGAAGCGAAAATCCTGAAACAGCAAGGAATCAAAGAAATCTCCTTGGTTTCCCAAGACCCGATGCATTATGGCAAGGATTTCCCTAATCATCAGCCGGATATGCTTTCTTTGATGAAAGCATTAGATGAGATGGGGTTCTATTCGCTTCGCCTGCTTTATCTCTATCCTGAGGAAATCACCGACGAAGAATTGGATTTCATCGAACATTCTCGTTCCATTTTGCCTTATTTCGACATTCCGATCCAATGCGCCTCCGATCATGTCTTGAAACTCATGAACCGTCACGGGAACGTCGAAGAGATGAGACTTCTTTTCCAAAAAATCAAACAACGGATGCCCCATGCCGTTTTAAGGACGACTTTAATCTCTGGCTTCCCGGGCGAAAAAGAAGAAGACCATCAAGCGACTTTGTCATTCATCAAAGAAATCGGTTTCGACCATCTTGGGGTTTTCGCTTATTCGCGAGAAGAAGGGACGGCCGCTTATGGAAGGAAAGACCAAGTCCCTGAGAAAATCAAGCAAGCCCGTCATGACGAAATCATGGAAGCCCAACGAGAAATCGCCTTCCAGAAAAACCAATCTCGCGTGGGAGAGGCGATGGAAGGGCTCGTTATCGGTTATGATCCGATGAAAAAAATGTATTCTCTCCGTTCTTATTGGAATGCCCCCGATGGCATCGATGGCAATATTTTCTTCCGCAGCCAGAAAACGCTGAAAGAAGGGGAAATCGTGACCATCAAAATCACCAAAGCAGGCGTTTATGATTTGTTCGGCGAATGGAAGGAATAAAAAGTTTTTGTAATTGTGCCTTGCATATATTCCGCCGATTATCTATAATCATTTTCGCGTCAAAACAGGCGCTTTGCCCCGCTAGTTAAACGGTATAACGGGACCATGGTAAGGTCCAATCCGTAGTTCGACTCTGCGGCGGGGCACCATTTTGTAGGTTAAAGGTTGATACTTGCTATCAATCTTTTTTGTTTGATTCCATCAATCTTTTTTTACTGTTGTATCCATTTTTATGAGAAGTAATAGTGGCTTTTAATACCAAAAGCAAAACCTCAGTTAAGAAACCTAAGATTGCAAATAAATAGAGCAACTTTGCAATTAAATGGTTTAACTTTGCATTTAAATAATTGGAATAAGTTCCTTCTTAGAGCAATTAGTAAAGCTATTAGGAGGAGAGTTTGATGAACTATGGTAATTATAGAAAAAGTATCCATTATTATGCTTTATCTATGTCGTTTTTCAAAAAACTTCATGATAAAGGTGATATTAGTGATGGGCTATATGAATATATTGAAATAAGACTAGCATTAAAATATGGGATTTTACCTAAAAGCGTCTTGAGAGATAACTTTAAATTAAAATGACATTCATCTAAGTTAATTTTCTTTATTAATCGTTTGTTGTATTGTAAATACATGTTAATTGCTTCGATTGCTATTTTAAGTTTATTGGTATTGGGATTCATTGCGATTATTATATTGACTAGATATCCAAAAGCTGCAGATTTCGAAATTAAAACCAGAACATCTAATTTGATCATTGGTTTAGTCTATTTTTTCTTTTTTATTTTTGGGATTGGCTTGTCTGTTGTCTCACTTGTTGTAATTTTATCCACTGGTGAAAAATCAAATAACCTTGTTTTTGTTATTGTTGGTGGTGGATTTGGTCTTTTTGCTCTTTTGTTTGTCCTTTTAGTTCACTCTCAGTTTGAGGCAATTAAAGGCAATAAAGTTTATGTCAGAAGATTTATTAAAATAAGAGAATACGACATAAAGAACATTAGAACGATTGATTTTGTGATGAATAGAACTTATTCAATTACTGGCGTACCCGCTTTTGGTTTTAACATTGATAAAAATACAGTCGGTGTTGAACAATTCATCACTTTATTAAAAGAGAGAACCGATAAGCTTTTATCTGAACAAACAAGCGAAGAAAAACAAGTAGATGGTACCCAGATAGAT
>OCTW011601040.1_pt1 | contig 12333 bp, 9 predicted proteins | sample 1539671 | NCBI WGS metagenome assembly OCTW01 (sample SAMN02144230, study PRJEB22623) | gut metagenome | biome: sheep rumen | host: Ovis aries | place: New Zealand | reverse complement strand
ATTCAGAAGTTATCAGGTGGTCAACGTCAACGTGTTGCGATTGCGCGTGCAATTATCAATGAACCACGTGTTGTCTTATTGGATGAGCCTTTATCAGCTTTGGATTTAAAACTACGTACAGAGATGCAATACGAGCTTCGTGAATTGCAACAACGACTTGGCATTACATTTGTTTTTGTTACACATGATCAAGAAGAAGCGTTAGCAATGTCAGACTGGATTTTTGTCATGAATGATGGTGAAATTGTCCAGTCTGGTACTCCAGTTGATATTTATGATGAGCCAATTAACCATTTTGTAGCAACCTTTATTGGTGAATCTAACATCATTCCAGGTAAAATGATTGAAGATTATTTGGTTGAATTTAATGGTAAACGTTTTGAAGCAGTTGACGGTGGTATGCGACCAAATGAAGCTGTCGAAGTGGTCATTCGTCCAGAAGATTTACAAATTACAATGCCAGAAGAAGGGAAATTGCGTGTTAAAGTTGATACGCAGCTTTTCCGTGGTGTGCACTACGAAATCATTGCACACGATGAACTTGGTAATGAATGGATGATTCATTCAACACGTAAGGCAATTGAGGGTGAAGTAATTGGTCTTGATTTCACGCCTGAAGATATCCATATTATGCGCCTTAATGAAACAGAAGAAGAATTTGACGCTCGTCTTGAAGAATATGTTGAAATGGAAGAACATGAAGATGGTTTGATTCATGCCATCGAGGAGGAGCGCAATGAAGAAAAATAGTTTCTTCTCGATTCCATATATTTTATGGTTGTTACTTTTTGTTATTGCTCCCGTTATTTTGATTTTATGGCAGTCTTTCTTTGACATTCAAGGTCATTTTACTTTGGATAATTACAAGACTTTCTTTAGTTCTTGGACTTATCTTCGAATGAGTTTTAACTCTATTCTTTATGCTGCTATTATTACTTTAGTGACTTTGTTGATTTCTTATCCAACAGCGTATTTTTTGACACAACTAAAGCACAAGCAATTATGGTTGATGCTTGTAGTCTTGCCAACTTGGATTAATCTTTTGTTGAAAGCATATGCGTTTATGGGAATTTTTGGTCAGCAAGGTGGGATTAATGCCTTCCTTTCATTTGTTGGTATTGGTCCAAAACAAATCTTGTTTACAGATTTTTCATTTATTTTTGTAGCTTCTTACATTGAAATTCCGTTCATGATTTTACCGATTTTTAATGCACTAGATGACATTGATGATAATCTTATTAATGCTAGTCATGATTTAGGTGGTAATAATTTACAAACATTTACAAAGGTTGTCTTTCCACTGTCTCTAAATGGTGTGCGAAGTGGTGTTCAATCAGTCTTTATTCCTAGTTTGAGCTTGTTCATGTTGACACGCTTGATTGGTGGTAACCGAGTCATTACTCTTGGTACGGCTATTGAACAACACTTCTTAACAACACAAAACTGGGGAATGGGTTCAACCATTGGTGTGATTTTGATCATGGCAATGCTTGTGATTATGTGGATGACTAAGGAGAGACGAAAATGAAAAAATTTGCGAATTTATATTTGACTTTTGTCTTTATCATCCTATATATCCCAATTGCTTATTTGATTTTTTACTCATTTAACCAAGGTGGTGATATGAATGGTTTCACTGGTTTTACCATGGAGCATTATTCAGAGATGTTTGCTGATAATCGTTTGATGCTGATTTTGGTGCAAACTTTCTTTCTAGCCTTTTTGAGTTCGATTATCGCAACAGCAATAGGGATATTTGGAGCAATCTTCATCTATCAGGCGCGTCGTAAACACCAACAATCTATTCTTTCGATGAATAATATTTTGATGGTGGCACCGGATGTTATGATTGGTGCAAGCTTTTTGATTCTCTTTACGCGACTAGCTGATTTGTTCCATTTTAATCTTGGGTTTATGACGGTCTTGCTTAGTCATATTGCTTTTTCAATTCCGATTGTCGTGCTTATGGTTTTGCCACGCCTTAAGGAAATGAATGATGATATGATTAATGCTGCTTATGATCTTGGAGCAACACCATGGCAAATGCTTAAAGAGGTTATGTTACCTTATTTAACCCCTGGTATTATTTCAGGTTTCTTCATGGCATTTACGTATTCACTAGATGATTTTGCTGTAACATTCTTTGTTACTGGGAATGGCTTTTCAACGCTTTCTGTTGAAATCTATTCACGTGCGCGTCGAGGAATTTCCCTTGAAATTAATGCACTTTCAACGATTGTCTTTATCTTTAGTGTCTTGTTGGTAATTGGTTATTACTTTATCTCACAAGATAAGAAGGGAGAACGTGATGCGTAGATTATATTCATTTGTTTTAGGACTCATTGCGGTGACCCTTATCTTATTTGGTGTTTCAGTTTACATGCAAAAGACCTCAAGTTCCTCAAGTCAATCTGATAAATTGGTGATTTACAACTGGGGAGATTACATTGATCCAGAATTGATTACAAAATTCACCAAGGAAACCGGTATTGAAGTGCAGTACGAGACATTTGATTCCAATGAATCAATGTACACTAAAATCAAACAAGGTGGAACAACTTACGATATTACCGTTCCATCTGATTATATGATTGATAAGATGCGCAAAGAAAATCTTCTGATCAAATTGGATAAATCAAAAATTGTTGGTTTAGATAATATTGGTCAAGAATACCTTGGTATGAGTTTTGATAAGAATAATGATTATTCAGTCCCATATTTCTGGGGAACACTCGGTATTGTATACAATGATACCATGGTTGATAAAGCACCGGAACATTGGTCAGATTTGTGGAAGTCAGAATATCAGAATGATATCATGCTTGTCGATGGTGCTCGAGAAGTGATGGGAATTGGACTTGGAACACTTGGTTATAGCTTAAATACCAAATCTATGACTGAACTAAACGCAGCTTCGGCGAAATTAGATGACTTAACACCAAATATCAAAGCTATCGTTGGTGACGAGATGAAAGGCTATATGATAAATAGTGATGCTGCTATAGGTGTTACCTTCTCTGGTGAAGCTAGTGAAATGCTTGATTCAAATAATCATTTGCATTATGTGGTGCCTAGTGAAGGTTCAAATCTTTGGTTTGATAATCTGGTTATTCCAAAAACGGCTAAGCATATTAAAGAAGCTTATGCTTTCATTAACTTCATGTTAAAACCTGAAAATGCTGCACAAAATGCAGAATACATTGGCTATGCTACTCCAAATGATAAGGCTAAAAAGCTTTTACCTGATGAAATCAAGGAAGATAAAGCATTTTATCCTCCAACAGAAACCTTTAAACATTTAGAGGTTTATGATAACCTTGGCCAAAAATGGCTGGGTATTTACAATGATTTGTACTTACAATTTAAGATGTATCGTAAATGATAATAAAAGAGTTTGGAATTTTTCCAAGCTCTTTTTTTGATGAGGTCGAAATCAGCTTAAAGTTTTGATAAAATAGTAGTGAGATATTTTTTTTGAAAAAAGTTTGAAATTATTTTGGTATTTTCAATAGGATTAGTTAGGAGTCTAAAATGGAAAGTTATCGTAGAGAGTACGAATTTTCACTGTCCTCAATTTTAAGCTTCGTATGGCGTGGTGTTATTGTAGGCTGTGTTTCAGGAAGTGTGGTCAGTCTCTTTCGTCTCTTGATTGCTAAAATTTTTGCACAAGTTGTAAAATGTTATGAGCTATCACATGAACAACCAGTTTTGCTAGGTCTGATTTTGTTAGTGAGTGTACTAGTCGTCTTAGCTATTGGCTTTTTGGTTAAGTCTGATCCAGATATTAAGGGTTCAGGAATTCCACATGTTGAAGGTGAGTTAAAAGGCTTACTTCATCCGAATTGGTGGTCTGTACTTTGGAAAAAATTTGTCGGTGGTGTTCTTGCTATTTCAATGGGATTTATGCTAGGGCGTGAAGGCCCAAGTATTCAATTAGGCGCAATGGCAGGAAAAGGTGTTGCAAAATCACTAAAAGCTCAGCGAATGGAACAACGTGTTCTGATTGCAAGTGGTGCAGCAGCTGGATTATCAGCGGCTTTTAATGCTCCGATTGCAGGTTTACTTTTCGTAGTAGAAGAAATTTATCATCAATTTTCTCGATTGGTTTGGATTTCTGCACTTGTTGCTAGTTTGGTTGCTAATTTTATTTCTTTAAACATTTTTGGCTTAACACCAGTACTGGCTATGCCAAACGATCTTGCGATTTTACCTTTAAATGATTATTGGATTCTTTTGTTGCTAGGGGCCTTCTTAGGTTTGATGGGTTACCTTTATGAAAAAGTAACGTTGAATGCCAACCTTATTTATGATTTCTTGGGTAAAATCTGTCATCTTCCAAACTATTTTTATGGTGTATTTGCAGCAGTTCTGATTTTACCAATTGGTTATTTTTACCCACAATTATTGGGCGGTGGAAATGGCTTGATTACTTCACTATCGACAAGTCATTTGACTTTAGCAGTTGTTTGTCTTTATTTTATTATTCGTTTTGCATGGAGTACTCTCAGCTATGCTAGTGGGTTACCAGGTGGTATTTTCCTTCCTATCTTGACCTTGGGTTCACTTTTAGGATTTGGCTTTGGTTTGGGAATGCAACAAATTGGTTTTGTCGGAACATCGGTCTTGGTTAATTTCCTTGTTCTTGGTATGGCAGGATATTTTGGAGCCATTTCAAAAGCTCCGCTGACTGCTATTATTTTGGTAACTGAAATGGTTGGAGATTTTCGCCAATTGATGACGATTGCTGTTGTTACCCTAGTTGCTTATATCGTTATGGATGTGTTAAAAGGTGAGCCAATTTATGAAGCAATGTTAGCTAATCTATCTATTCCAAAAGACCGTGAAGTGATTGAACCGACATTAATTGAATTAACAGTGTCAGATAAAATCGCAGGTAAACGTGTTCGTGACTTGACCTTGCCTAAAAATGTACTTATCACAACTCAGATTCATCGTAAAAAATCTGAAGTGGTTTGTGGGAGTACCGTTTTAAATGCCGGTGATACTATTTTCTTGGTTGTTAATGAACCTGAAATTGGTAAAATCCGCAAATTATTAATGTAATTAGATTTATATTTTTGTATCCCCTTTCATTTTGAGTGAAGTTTTGGTAAAATGGATATTAGTAAGAGGATTGTTACTGGTTAAGCAGGCAAAACCTAGTGTACATATGAAGCATTGTGTTTTGGAACATATTACCTTTTGTGTACGCTAGTTTTGCCTTTTCTTTCCGAATTTTTTTGAGGGAGTAGTAGATAATGAAGATAGATAAAGTCTATAATAACAATGTTGTCTTAGCTAAAGGTGATGAAGGAGAAGAAATCATTGTTATGGGGAGAGGTCTTGGATTTCAAAAGAAATCTGGTGATGAAATTGACACATCTTTAGTTGAAAAAACGTTTGTTATGCAAGATAGTACTGCTACAAATGAATTAACGCGTGTTTATATTGATTTGTCACCACTAGAGACAGAGGTTGTTCTTGATATTATTAAGCACGGTCAGGAAGTCTTAAAAACTACTTTTGATACACCTTTTTATATTGCGCTAGCTGATCACCTTCATTATACTCTTCAACGATCTCGTGAAAATTTGATTATTCAAAATCCATTATCATGGGAAATCCGTAAGTTTTTTCCAAAAGAGTATCAACTTGGACGAGATGCTTTGAAGATTGTCTTTGAAAAACTAGGAATCATTCTTCCAGAAGACGAGGTTTCTTCAATTGCACTTCATTTTATCAATGCTCAAAAAGATTCTGGCTTAGTTGAGCAAAGCTATCAGATTTCAAAGATTGTGACTGATATCTTAGGAATTGTGCGCCTGTTTTATGGTAAAATTGCTGATGAGGATTCTGTGAGCTATAATCGATTTATCACGCATACTCAGTATTTTGCTCAACGTGTCGTTAATGGCGTAGTGCAAGGAAAAAATGATAGTTTTTTGTATGAACAAGTTAAATTAAACTATCCTGATGCTTTTTCGTGCTCAGAAAAAATTAAGAACTATATTGAATCATCTTATGATTTTCCAATGAGCCGAGATGAGCAGGTCTATATTACCATCCATATCCAACGCTTAGAAACAAGTAGTAATTAAACAGTATTCTTCTCGTCAACTGTCGAGAAGATTTTTTGTAAAAAAATTGAACCTGAAAATATCTTGAAAAATTTTGAAAGATGCTTTAGAAATAATAAAATGCAACAGATGCTTTTCAATAATTTATGAAAACGGTTTGTTTTTATTAAAAAAACTCCGATAAAGCGCTTGCATTTTGTGAAAGAGCATGCTATACTATGAATTGTTAAAAGGATTGTTACTGATAAGCAGGCAAAACCTAAATAGATACAAGATAGTTTTGGCGTTACCGCATATGTGGGCGCAGAAAATTGTTTCGTATTTATTTAGGTTTTTTCTGTTTCTAAGAAAGAACATTAAGAAAGGAGCCAGCTTATGGCTAAAGATTATACTGAATTGGCACAAGATATTGTTGCTCACGTTGGAGGTAAAGACAATATCATTAAATTAGTTCACTGTGTGACTCGCTTGCGTTTTACTCTAAAAGATGAGAGTAAAGCTGATGATGACTATCTTAAACAACGTGATGGTATTGTCACAGTTGTTAAAGCAGGTGGTCAATACCAAGTGGTTATTGGTAATCATGTACCAGATGTCTATGATACTGTTTTGAAAGTTGCTGGTATTCAAGGTGAAGGTGGAATTGATGTGAATGAAGGAGATGTTCCTCAAGGGAATCTTCTTGATCGTTTTATTGCATTGGTATCAGGTCTTTTCCAACCAATGCTTGGCGCATTGTCTGCAGCAGGTATGTTGAAAGGGGTAGTCGCTATCCTTGCAGCGTTTGGGGTTTCTGATACCAGCGGACTGTATGTTATTTTAAATGCAGCCGGTGATGGTTTCTTCCAATTCTTACCAGTTATCTTAGCATTGACAGCCGCTAAGCGTTTCAAAATGGAACAATTTACAGCTTTGGCTCTAAGTTTTGCTCTTGTTTATCCTGATATTGCAACAAGCTTTGCAAATGGAAATGTTGATTTCTTGGGTATCCCAGTCATTTTCCCAGCATCAACGTATCTATCAACTGTGTTGCCAATCATCTTGACAGTTTATGTTGGTTCTAAAATTGAACATCTCTTTAAGAAAATTGTTCCTGATGTTGTTAAAGTTTTCGTTGTTCCATTCTTTGTACTTTTGATTACTGTTCCGTTAGCATTCTTAATCATTGGACCAGTAATGAACTGGGCTTCTGATTTAATCGGTGTTATCTTCACAGGTATTTACAATATCAGCCCGATTTTATATGGATTGATTCTTGGTGCTTTGTGGCAAGTATTGGTTATGTTTGGTCTTCATTGGGGACTTGTACCACTTGCAATTTTGGAATTACAACAAAACCCTTCAGGTGTAATCCTTGTTGCTTCAATCGCTATCTGTTTCTCACAAGCAGGTGCATTGCTTAATATTATGATTCGTACAAAAGAATCTAAAGTTCGTGAATTAGCTATTCCAGCGTTTATTTCAGCACTCTTTGGTGTTACTGAACCTGCTATTTATGGTATTACACTACCAATGCGTACACCATTTATTATGACCTGTGTTGCAGGTGCCATTCAAGGTGCTTTCCTTGGTTTGTTTAATGTCAAAATGTACGTAATGGGTGGTATGGGACTGTTCTCAATTCCGTCATTTATCTCAAGTGAAAATGGTTCAAACCTTGTTTACTACTTGATTGCCATTGCCATGAGTTTTGTTCTTGGTTTTGTATTGACACAATTTGTTAAAATCCCTTACCTTTACGGAGGTCCAAAAGATGCCTCTGCTATAACTGAAGAAAAAGTAGTAGAACCTGTTAATGATTTAAAAGAATTAAAACAAGAAATCATTGCAAGTCCAATGATTGGTAAAGTGGTTAAACTTGAAAATGTTCCTGATGAAGTATTCGCAACAGGCGCAATGGGGAAAGGAATTGCAATTGATCCAGCCGATGGTATTGTAGTAGCTCCTGCATCAGGTGAGATTACACTTGTTTTCCCTACAGGACATGCTATTGGTATGCGTACTGAAAATGGAGCAGAAATCTTGATTCACGTTGGTATGGACACAGTTTCACTAGCTGGTAAAGGATTTAAAACCTTTGTTCAAGTAGGAGACAAAGTTGAAGCAGGTCAAAAATTGCTTGAATTTGATTTGACAGCTATTCGTGATGCTAATCTCCCAGTTATTTCACCTGTGATTGTTACAAATTCATCCGAATTTGAAGATGTTTTAACAACACAAGATAGTCGTGTTAATGCAGGGGATTACCTCCTAACAACATTAGCTTAAAAATAAAAAGGGCGCGAAAGCGTCCTTTTTAAGTGATTACAGATAAGAAAAAAGCTGAGAAACATCAGCTTTTTAGTGTGTATTTCTGGCAGGGTTAATTAATACACGACTTTCTTTTTGTTTGCTAAATTGTTTACGATACTGGCTTGGTGTTAATTCGTAGTAGCGTTTAAATTGACGATTGAAGTTTGATAAATTGTTAAATCCGACAGCAGTAGCAATTTCAAGAACAGGATTTGAAGTATTAATTAACATATCACAAGCTTTGTTTAAACGTACTTGAATGATAAATTCAGTGCACGAACTTCCAGTATGTTGTTTAAAGACTGCCATAAAATGTGTCTTACTATATCCCATGAATTGAGAAAGATAGTCGATGGATAGATTTTTTTGGTAGTTATTATTAATAAAATCAATTAATTCACGTATCTGTTCATTTTTGCGATAGGTATCATCGGTATTTTTTCGCAATACGTATCGGTAGTAAAAGAGCAGGTATAGAAATTCATTGAGTTTTGATTTGAGCATCAGTTCAAAATGACGTCCTTCATTTTTTGAAAGCTCAAAAATTGTAAAAAGGCACTCTTTAATTTCTTCGTATCCTTCCATTCCTGGTTGAATACGTGGTACGAATTTATAAAGACTGGTCTGCAAGGGTTGCAAATAGCGTAAGCTTACTTGGTCGACAATTGAATAGCCAATCATATCTAAGTGAAATCGGAAAGTATCAGTGACATGTCTTTGGTTTTCTAAAGGATGAATAGAATGCATGCCATTTGGTCGTATGAGGATAATATCACCTGCTTGACTATTAAAGTAATCGTAATCAATGTGAAAACGCGCAGACCCTTCATAAATGTAATTAATTTCAATTTCTGGATGCCAGTGGAAAAGCACGTCAGGACGGCCATTCTCAACCACTGTGCTGTAATAATCATAGGGAAGAAGGTGCTTACTTTCATCTATTTTAATTTCATGAGCTGGATTTGATTGTTTCATATAATAACCCTTCTAATCATATCATAGTATTATAGTACCTTTTTATTGTAGCACAATTGTTTTCAAAATGGAAGCGTATTCCAGAAAAGGTTTTCATAAAATGTTTCAAAAAATTATCAGATAAAAGTATTATAAATGAGAAGGATAGTGTAAGAATGTCTCTAAGAAGGCGATTATAATAAGGGTGTAAAATCATATAGCAAGACCTTTTTTGATCGTGCAACAATATGATTTTTAGTCACAAAGACTTATTTGTTTACATTTTTAAAAGCTTCGCAAGGCAATTTAATCTCCTTTGTTAACTGCGGAGCTTTTTTGGTTGAAAAAGTTTAAGGTGTCAGAATCTTTCATGAAAAGACTGTTTCTTTTAGAAATTTTATCGCAAAAGTAGTAGAATGAAAGGGTAAACATATGTTATTTAGTCATTCAAGGAGGAATAATCATGGAAGAATTGAAAAAAGTTCTCTTAGCTGGGATTGGTTTGACGTCTATGACTTTGGAAAAAGCAGATGCTTTTATTAAAGAATTAGTTGAAAAAGGACGCCTCACTGTTGACGAAGGAAAAGAATTGCAATCTGAACTAAAACGAAAAAGTGAAGATGAAGCACAAGAGTTTTTGGATGAATTAAACGAAAAAACAAAAGCTGTTCAATATGCTACCAAAGAAGATGTTTCTCGTCTTGAAGACAAAATTGATGCACTTTTGAAGAAGTCAAATATCTTACATTAGAAATATTGGTGGGTTATGTCAGGTAGACGTTTAAGAGAAATCATTGGTGCCTTCAGTTCAGTAGGCTTAACTTCTTTAATCGAAAAAGGAAAAGCAGCCGAAGATAAATCAACGCCGCGTAAGCTTCGTTTAGCTTTTGAAAAGTTAGGGCCAAGTTTTGTCAAAATTGGACAAATCTTATCTACTAGGAGTGATTTATTTCCAGAAGCTTATGTTAGAGAATTAAGTAAGTTACAAAGTAACGTGCTTCCCTTACCTCAAGAAATTGTTATGCAGGCTATCTCTGACGAACTTTCCGGGCCAGTTTCAGCTTATTTTGCTGAAATCACGCCAGAACCTTTGGCAAGTGGGTCAGTAGCTCAGACACATCGAGCGCGTTTATTAAATGGACGCGATGTCATTATTAAAATTCAGCGTCCACATTTGCCTGAAATCATTGAAGAAGATTTAACGCTTTTGATTCGTCTGTCAAGACGTGTTCCAAAAGCTTTGCTTCCAATGGTCAATTTGCCAGAGGTTTTGCAACAAATCAAGGAAAGTTTGACACGTGAAATTGATTTTCGTAATGAAGCACAAGCCATGATTGCTTTTGCCGAGTTAAACCAATCAAGCAAGTGTATTGCCAGTCCAGAGGTCTATGATGAGTTTACGACACCTCGCATGTTGGTTGAAGATTACGTGTCTGGTATCCCAATTAATCATTACGAAGAATTAATTAAAGCGGGTTATGATTTAGAAGACATTGGTAAAAAACTCATGCTAAGCTTTATCAAGCAAGTCTTTAAAGATGGTTTTTTCCACGGTGATCCTCACCCAGGAAATCTTTTTATCTCCGATGGAAAAATTTATTTTATTGACTTTGGAATCATGGGGAGACTTGATAATGGCATGCGCGTGGCTCTAAATGACATCCTCTATAGCTTTACCGCTCAAGACGTTGAAGGTATGATGCAAGGAATTTTGTCTGTCACAAGTTTTGACACATCGATGAACAAATCAGCTCTAGCTCAAGACGTCGAACGTATGCTTGCTAAGTATTCAAGCCTTGATGTAGGTGTCCTATCGATTACTGATCTTATCGAGGATTTATTAAATGTCTTTGTTAAAAATGGCTTGAAAGCTTCACCGCAGATTACTATTTTGGAAAAAGCTGCGCTGCAAATTGAAGGGATTTTCCGTGAATTAGCTCCGGAAGTTGATTTAATGACACTTGCTAAGAATTATTTCCTAGAAAATATGGGACCTGACATGCTCAAACAAGCTTTGAATAAAGAAACGCTTTTGATTGAGCTTTTTTATCAGTTAAAAAATGGTAAAAATATCCCACGTCGACTTAATCAACTTTTGGAACAAGTTCTAAATGGGCGAATTTTGGTTAATCATGATTTGTACGATTATACCAACCGTATTAAGGTTTTTAATCGTTTTGTTAATCGTTTTGTGTTGAGCTTGCTCTTTTTTGCAGTATTGATAAGTGCGGCAATTTTGAGTTTTAACCAGAACTTAGAAATCCTATCAAATGGCCTTTTTGTCGTGGCTTTACTGCTCTTTTTATGGGACCTTGTTCTTATCTTGAAAAAATAAAAAACTAACAAGATAGAAGGAATTTCCTAATGACTTAGGAAATTTTTTCTATTTTTATTTTTGTAACCGCTTGCTATAATGACAGTGTATTAAACAAGGAGGATTCGTAATGGCTAAGTTACCAGATAATTTTTTGTGGGGTGGTGCAGTTGCTGCTCACCAACTTGAAGGTGGATGGAAAGAAGGAGGAAAAGGACTCAGTGTTGCTGATGTGATGACAGCTGGTCGTCATGGTGTTCCTCGTGAAATCACTGATGGTGTCGTGGAAGGAAAATATTATCCAAACCATGAAGCTATCGATTTTTATCATCACTATAAAGAAGATATTGCATTGTTTGCTGAAATGGGCTTCAAATGTTTCCGTACATCAATTGCATGGACACGTATTTTCCCAAATGGGGATGAATTGGAACCAAATGAAGCAGGATTGCAATTCTATGACGATTTGTTTGACGAATGTTTGAAACATGGTATTGAACCAGTTGTCACATTGTCTCACTTTGAATTGCCATACCACTTGGTTAAAGAATATGGTGGCTTCACAAACCGTAAATTGGTAGATTTCTTTGTTCGTTTCGCTGAAACATGTTTCCGTCGTTACAAAGACAAAGTAAAATATTGGATGACATTTAACGAAATCAATAACCAAGCAAACTATCAAGAAGATTTTGCACC
>OCTW011453761.1_pt1 | contig 12335 bp, 11 predicted proteins | sample 1539671 | NCBI WGS metagenome assembly OCTW01 (sample SAMN02144230, study PRJEB22623) | gut metagenome | biome: sheep rumen | host: Ovis aries | place: New Zealand | reverse complement strand
CTCAGATGGCTTATCAGAGATAAGAATTTTTTTCCAATCTAATTTTTCATCGTATATATGATATATATTTTGAATATATTTTTCTAATGAACTACGTTGTTGGTTTTGTGCTTCTAACTGTGCTTCCCTTTTTTGTGCGTCGGCTTCTTCCATGCGTAATCTTTGGTCAAATTCCGCATTTGCCCTACGTCTTACTTCAGCTTCGGTTAATCCTTGGGAAGCTAAACCTACTTGATTTCTTGGATGTATTGAATTTGTTGTAACATATGATAACCCGGTTCCGGGAATTGAAATAGTTCTTGTTACTCGTCCAGATGAACTATATGTTGTTCTAAATCCTTTTATACCTGTACTTACACTAACGCCATGTAATCCAAAGTTTAATCTTACGCCAGGCATCAATTTCATACTTTTACGGTATCTCCACCCCATAACTATACCTCACTATTATCAATATAGATTACAGTACAATCATCTTCAGACCCTAATTCAATGGCCTTTATAATCATTGATTTACAAATATCGCCTTTGTCGCTTGTCTTTTCAAGAATATCTTCCATATCATCGATAGAAAGAGTTTCATGAACACCATCAGTTGTGAATAAAAAATCATTTACAGCATTTACATTGGAGATTTTTACTTTTAGTAATGACTCTCCACCACCACCAAAACAGGCATTAATTTCATTCTTTGAATGATAGTTCTCAGCATCTTCTTCTGTTAGCTTGCCACTTTTAACTAAATAATTAACAGTAGTATCATCATTGGTCAATTGATTGAGATATGCTCCGGCTTTCACGGCATATATCCTGGTATTTCCAACATGAAAAAGTATATTGTAGTCATTATCAAACAATATACCTGAAAGAGTTGTTGCCATTCCTTGCCAACTAATATTCTCCATTGAACGCTCAATTAATTTTTTATTGATTCCTGCAAGAATATCTGAGGATATTGTATCAGCAAGAGAAATTTCATGACATACGAATTGTGACGCTACATAACCAGCATTATTTCCTCCTACGCCGTCTGCTATAGCAATTATTCCTTTTTTAAGATTAATTGAATATTCCCCATCAGCGAGAATTGTATATCCAATCAAGCAGCGATCATCATTATTTGAGCCATGTTTTCCTTTTTTAGTAGCTGCATAGACCTTCATGTTTGACCTCTTTCTTTAATTTAGGATTACACAATTATTCCAAATGGAAAATCCTTGTCATTTATATCCTTAATTTCAACTTGTCCATTTTCAAATATTCCTTGATCAAATAGATACCTGGATAATGGATTGATTAATAAACTCTCAACAACATTTCCAACTCCACGGCCACCATTCTGTAGATTTTTAAAGGCATTTTCCTTCAAAACTCCATAAGCTCTTTCAGATATAGATACTTTGATTTTCTTTTCTTCAAGCAATGTATTTGTGATTTTATTGATCTGTGATTTTAGAATTAATTCTGCAACATCAGGTCTTATATAATCAAAGACTACAATATTATCACCTATTCGATTAAGGATTTCTGGTCTGCCTAACTGAATTTTAAAATAGTCTTCTATTGCATTTCGAACCTTTGAAGATACTTCCTCATAAGGCATATCCATAGAAACATTTTCAATTCTATTTCCATATTGATCTATAGTATAGATGCCAAGATTACTGGTAAATATAATTATACATTCGGAAAAATACACTGTTCTTCCTTGACCATCTGTCATTCTACCGTCTTCTAAGATCTGTAGAAACTTATCCATGATGGAAGGATGTGCCTTTTCTATTTCATCAAACAAGAGTATAGAAAAGGGATTCTCTCTAATAGCATTGGTTAATTGACCTCCAGCTTCATAACCTACATATCCCGGTGGTGCACCTAATAATTTTTGATCACTGTGTCCCTGACTGTATTCACTCATATCAAAACGAATACAGCAGTCTTCCGCACCAAAAATAATCTCGGCTAATGTTTTAGCAGTTTCGGTCTTTCCTGTTCCTGTTGGTCCAGCAAAAAACAATACTCCTTTAGGTTTACCATGAGATGATCCTTGTAAACCAGATAAACCTGTAATAGCTCTCTTTATTATGTCTAACGTCTTTTCTTGGGCAGCTTTTTGTCCTTTTACACGTTCTTCAAAATGAGCCTTAGCATCTTTTATTTCTTCAAGATTTAATTGTTTCCAAGGATTTTCTCGGATTCCATATCTATATAAATCAATGACATCACACATTTCCTTTATATGTAGTTTTTCATTTTTACATAGTTTACGTAATCCATTTAATTCTGTAAGGCTAAATCCTTCAGTTAAAGCAATAAATCTGTCCTGAATTTTTTTTAATTCATCTTGCCTCTCTTCATAATAACTAAAGTCACTATTGTAAATATCTTTATCAAAAAAGGTAGAAAAATTGGGTCCCTTTATTAAAGATTCTCGCTCTTCGACTGAGGGTGTCTTAATTGTGATTGCCTGGACATTTGGATTTTGTAAATAAAACCATGCCGGTAAATCATTTAATTTGTTTACAAGAATAATAACAACATTCTTCAGTGTTTCATTGTTAGAACGCACTTCTTTAGCTTCAAGAGACGAGTGTACAAGTGCTGTATAACTATCTACTTCATCTTGTGTCAAATTATCAGATGAGGATATATATCTTGATGCCATATTCATTATGATAGCAACGGATTCATTAGTTTGAGTTAATGCTGCACGAATAATATCCGGTGCCGTACCTTTATTAGCTCCTTTAAAAGAGGATTTGACAATATGGTTAGTTGTCTTAATATCACATAATTCCGCGAAGTGATCTGTCATCTCAGGATTACAATCATTATAAAATCCTCTTAAACTGTCATACTCTATAATATTCTTATATCCTCTATCAGCAAAAAAATAATAGAGGTAATCAGTAAGGTGGACAATTGCTCCTTGAACGGTAGTTCCATTCTGCGGATATGAATACACATCCAATATATTGCCGTCCATTACAATTATTGGTTTAACTTTTGAAAATATATCTAGTTCACGATGCCATTTAGCAATATAGTCACAGTTTTCCATTGATTACACAAATCCCCCTTTCGATTAATCTATTATTTATTTCTTTTTTAAATCCTGGCTTATGTATTCCAACCGAGACAAAGCCATCATTTGTTATGAAATTTTGAATCATCCCGGGTTTATGGCAATAATTTCGATATCGTTCTTGCAATGATTTATTAAATATGTATATATTCTGATTCACTGATCCTCTCAGTACCTCACAATGATTTAATGCTTCTATATACCGGCCATCAATCAATACATCTATTAATCTTAAATTTTCTTCAATTTTATCATTGTTCATTGTGTGTAATTCTTCAAGGGTGTATCCTGTATACACAAGGATATCGTCACTCATAGGCTTTAATTCACGTAATAAACTGTTTAATTCATTAGCTTGAAAAAAAGGATCACCTCCGCTTATTGTAATACCATCTATTTCATATCCTTGATTAATGATGATATCTTTGATTATGGAGATAATCTTTTTTATTGGATGCTCATACTCCCTGCGAAATTCCCACAATTCCGGGTTGCTGCAATTAGAACATTTATGATTACATCCACAAGTCCATATACCAATGCGTTTTCCTGGACCTAGTGATTCAACAGGATACAATATTCGAGCAATATTCACTCTAATTCACCTACAATAAAATATGCTGCTTGGGATTGCCGATTTCCATCTTTTTCTATGCCACCCAATGAAAGCATATCCCCACATGATAATTTCACTTTTTCTCCTGCAATACGAATGTTATTGACATATGTATAATTTGTATTGTTCATATTTTCAACAAACAAACCTTCGGAATTTTTTGTTAGTTTTGCATGTAATCGACTTACATAAGATTTATCTTTAAGATAATCTCTCATTTCGTATTCTCTTCCAATAATAATTACACCTGCAGGAACAACAAATGAATATGTACCCTCAAGCTCCGTGATTATATAATTTTTTTGTCCCTCTACTTTTTTCTTTATTGGGATGATATCTGAAATATCTTCACCACAAGACTCGCATTTTCTTGCTTGTGATGGATTTTCATGTCCACAATCGCATATTCGAACAAAATCAGATGCCGATTTATCTTCATCAGGTTTTGTTTCAGCATTTATTTCTGATTTGAAGATTTCAAGTTCTTCAGTCATGATGGGGACAGTAATAATATCACTGCCACAGGAATCACATTCAATATTACGAGGATCATTGTGTGCACCACATGATGGACATATTTTATATTTGTTTAATTCACTCATAATTCTTTATTGTTTCTTTTTTTATAATTTGTTCTTTTTGTTTATTTGTTTCTTTGGATTCAGAACTACTAATTATGTAATAATCTGTTGTATTTATAATTTGTGCAAATGCTTCTTCTGGAGGCATCATTAAAATTCGGTCACTAACCTTCACTCCTCTTGATAAAAGTCTGTTTTCTATTTCGTTAAAATTAAGGCAAAACGTTTCCATAGCATTAACCAGTGATGCTTTTTCTTCATTGTCTGGAATTCTGTCTTTTACATCCAGCTTTCCTAATTCCATGCTGATTTTTCCATCACTACCATATGTAATATTAACAGCTGTTCCATTTCCATAATCATAGAGCTCACTAGTATACTTTTTTCCTGATTTTTTCTGGATATGTCGCTCTCCTATATTTTTATAACCCATTTCAATCATTACATCATTTATACTGTCAGTAATATATTCAGCTTCTACTTTTCTATTAGCTTCAATCTCTAGTTTACTAACAGCCTGTTCCAAAAGGAGTATACCCTCATCATTATATGCGAACACCTGAGTTTGATCCTTTTTATTTAATTCTTCCCTCAAAACTTCATATTTTGTTAAAAGTTGTTCGTATTTATTTTTATATTTTTTATCAAACTCAACTGCATCCTTTACCTGATTTAATAACGGTTTTAGTTCGATTGAAAAATAATTTTCCAAAAATTCCAGTGAATTATTGCTATTAATTATAATTTTCGTTTTATTAAGTTTCGTTGATAATTCTGGATGTAAATCACCAAGGATATCTTTTGATTCATTTATTTTTGAATAATATCTTGCTTTTGTTTCAATTATTCGTTGATCATTTTGTGTGATATTATTTGAATTAAGTTCTATAAATCCTGAATAAACAGCATCATTCAACTTCTCATCTATTAAATTGCGTTGATGATTTGATTTTTGTAGGATTGTTTCAATGGTTTCGTCTAAAATTTTTTCATGATTGGTTATAAAGTCTAGTGTATCTGACAGCTTTGATAAATCACTTTCTTCTGTGACTTTTAAAGCATTAGATTGAATATTATTAATTAGCTGAAGACCCTTTTTTATCAGATTTTCTAATTCATCATCTCCAGTCCATTCTTTTGACTGTTCTGATATGTTGCTGAAACTATTGATATAATCTTTTAGTTTGGTTATATGTTCAAGTTTGGTTGTGATACTCTTGGAAATGCGTTTTTTTTCTTTGCGTTCTGTTTTCAATTGTTCTTGATGCAAACGCTCTTGCTCTACAGCTTTATGGATTGCTGCAATTTGTGCCGGTGTCAAACTATAAATACTTACTTTTGGTCCACTCATGGTCTTACATTATCCCCTTAAATTATTTCTCCAACGCTCGACATCTCTACCTTTTCCTAAGATTATCAGCCATGATTCAAAATATGGATTTAATACTCCATTTCCATATATTAATGAATTTGATATATCCTCTAGATGAGCTGGGTTGTTATTTTTTACATCAAGAATATAATCATTAAACGATTCAATACTATTATGATTATAGAACAAGTTATCCTTTGATAAATAACGTCCAATTAGTGTCATTGCAAAAAATTTATCAATATTCTCTTTTGCATTTAAGTATTTTTGCTCAGCAGCCTTTATTCCATTACATATGGATTGTTTTTCAGGACTTACACATGAATAATATGTTGAAAAAACACCATATTGAAATAGTTCGTCGACTAAATCCGTAACATATCCTTTCATAGCCTGATCAATTAAAACTTTTCCATATTCCTCAGGGGTACCAAATGAACTACCTTTCCATATTAGTTCTTTCATATCAGGTGCCATTTGATATAACACCTTAAAAAATGAAATATCTGCTCGATTTTTATCTTTACTTACTTCTTCTTCAGCATCTAAGCAAAAATTAGCTACATCAGGATTATTTGCTTTAAAAAATTCCGACATAGTTGAACGATATAGGTGCTTTTTTCCATTCTCCCAATTAAGTGCCATTGCTTCAGCTAAATCTTTTACACGGTAATATTTCTTCCTGTAAAAAGTATATGGCTGCATAGGCACATCAACAGCTGTGACTGAATCACTACCTGGTAAAGCTAATGATTCTCCATTGCACCACTTTTTAACTTCATCATATGTCCAACGTCGGTTTGGATTGTGTTTATCTTTTCTATTAGTAATATCGTTATATGTTAATCCTGTGATTAAATCTTTTAGCCTTGCAGGCATATTATCCGGGAATGGGATTTTTTGTACTGAAACAAATTGTTCTATAGTATCTCTGTCCATACCTTCATAGGGGGTATGACCACAGAATAATTCATATAATGTAATTCCTAAAGAATAGTAGTCAGATTCTTCAAGAAATAAATTACGGAAGGTCTCAGATGCAGAATACTCCGGAGTCATTCCTGTTTTAGTCATCACAACTGTATTTCCATCTTCTCGAATTGAGCTAATACCAAAATCTATAATAGCGATATCCTTTTGATTATCACACAGCATTATATTTGCTGGCTTGAGATCCTTATGTATTATTTCTTTCTTATGAAGGGCATGTAATCCGGAATTAAGTTCCGGAATAATAGTATTTTCTAAAGTATTATAATCAAATGTACGTCCTTCAAGACTACCGTATTTGTAATATGGTATAATTTCAAAAGGTGATCCTTCATATATGCCAGTATCATATATTTTTGCAACATAAGGTGAATTGACAGTCTGTAAAGCTTCTATAACTTTTTCTTTTATAGCTCCTGATCTTCTATATATTTTTGCAACATATTGTTTTTTTCGATAAGAACAGATGTAAAGATTTGCCTCACCTGATCCTTGATTCAATATATTTTCAATCAAGTACTTTCCTAATAAGATGGTTCCAGTTGTTAAGTTTATAGCTAACCTAGGAGCATAAGGATTAATCTCAGTGAAATCTTTTAGCCTTTGTACTAGAGATTCATTATCTTCTATCAAATCAGAGTCACTATTGATAGTTTGATTAATTTCTGTTGAACGCCTATTGTTATCATTAGATAAAGACGGATTAATAACTGTATTACTTGTATTTTCACCTATATTTATAATAGGGTTTATATTCGTGATTTTATTATTATTTTCATTTATTGTCTGATTAATCTCGGTTTTGCTGCTTGTAGACATATTTGACTCCGTATACTATTATTGCAATTTATAGACTGATCCAACAATATTTTCATTATTCTTTATGTGGTTATATACTATTGCCTTATATCCATCAATATCAGAAAAAATTCCATCAACATATGATTTATCTGAGATTGAATAGCTGGATATTTCATCTCCATTAGCGCTTGAAAGTTTTTTGACATTATTATCTTCTTGAATGAATATTGAATTATTATCTACATATAATAATTTCATACCACTAGTGCTCTCATACATTTTTTTAGGATTACTTCCATCTAAATTAAAACTTATAATCCTGTTACCACTCAGAGCTACAACTTTTCCATTAAAATAAAAATCGTCAAATCTTCCATTAATAGTATTCTTTAAACCAGTTTCAATATCATATTTGGTTAATTGACCTTCATTAAGAAAAACTATATTATTTCCATAGACAAAATATTTAGATGTTTTAATATCTAATTGTTCAGGTTCACCATTGAAAATTGAATCAATTGAAATTCTCATAAGAGTATTATCGTTGTCAATATCTATATAATATATATACCCATCATACATCAGTACTTCTCTTGATTTGGTTTTCACTATTGGTTGTGATCTTCCTGTTTCCATATCCATAATGTAAGGGAATCTATCAGTATCATTTCTATAAACTAACTGATGATCTAATACATTAATGTATGAGAATGTTGCTTGTGATTTGATTTCTTTTCCATTAATAAGTTTTATGATCATTCCGGAAATATAATCGTTAGGAGTTATTGATATATTTGAATTAGTACACCAAGGAATTCCTGATAGTAATATATTTAAATCATTAGTCATTTTACGGCTCTGCCATATATCAAATGCTTCTGGTATAGCAAATGCATCTTCCGAAATCTCTACTTCTGTATTATCTCGATATGTTTCAAATGATTTCCTTTGCCCTATCGGACCTGATATCACAGCTATAATCGTAGAAATAATAATCACTGCCAAGAATCCAAATCGAATAATGTTTCGTATAGTTTTACGTTGATCAATCTTTTTTTGGAATTTTACATTATTCTGTTTTTCTATATTAAGGCTTTCAAATTTTGTCACCACTTATCCTCCAATAACAAATATGATGCCTAATAGTAAAATGATTATTGTAGATAATGTTAAAGCAGCTCCGCTTATTGTTCCTCCAATCATAACATTTACAGTTAAGGGAATTAAAGAAGACAGCATCCATAATGCTATTCTTATTAATAGGCGGTTTATCCATCCTTTTTTTATTAGCTTACGTTCATTTCTTAGCTCTGCCATTTGATCTTGGTAGTTTTGTTCCAAGTTATTAATTTCATTTTGATCGACACAGAAATATGAATTGGATAGTATTCTTTCAATATCTTCTTTAGAACCTTGACTATTAAAAGGTAAATTGTAAAATATTTCTTCACTACTTTTTATAGTTGTTTCATCAAAGATACGCATACAGTTTTCTGGTTCAATATTTGTAATATTAACGCCGTTTGATGTACTTATTTTATCTTGAAATGCTTTCAAACTCTCCAAACTATAAAAATCAGGTACGTCAGTTTTTACAAGCTTATTTCCATTCCCATTTTTGATTGAAAAAATCAAATCTTGCATAACCTCAGGTAGAACTTTTATTACTGATTTAACTTTTACTAACTTATCAGCTTGCATCATCTCTAGTTTTTCAGGCACAAAAAAATATTTATATATCTCTTGATATGCCTTCATACACGCTAATTCTTTATACTCATCCATATCTTTAATATTTTCTATTAACGCAACTTGCTTAATTTTTTCATTAGATGGTTGACATTCTGACAGCAATGTTAATAGATCAGACGTTTTTGACATATCTTTTAACCTCGTAATTTAATTTACAATTGGCGAATCAGGTGCTTCCGTATTACTAAGATGTTTAGGAGCTACAATATCAGGTAACTCGACATTAGGCTCTGGTATTTTTAACTCATTTACCATTGAGATTTTGGGTGCCACATTACTGTGTGTAATATGATTTGAGTGATTGCTATGTGGTGAGGCACTTATGATTGAAGAACCTCCTGAAGAATGGGATGAAGAACTTGATGATGAATGGGAAGAATGTGATTGATGCGAAACATGCGAAGAATGCCCACCACCACTTCCAGATGAATGACTTCTGTGACTAGAATGGCTCCTATGGCTAGAATGACTTCTATGGCCAGCGAAAACCTCTTCAGCCATCAAAACTCCTAAAATAATCAACATAGATCCAACAACAAGAACTTTATTTCTAGGGATATTGCCTTCCTCGTCATTCAAAAAGGTTGTTATTGACTCACCAATATGTGGAAACTCAAAATTTTTATTCATGCTTTCTCCTTATTTAATCTCCACACACTTACCATTTTTGAAAGTGGCAGTAAAATTGTTACCATCTTCTTTATAATACTTATGTTCACCGACCGGACTACCATTTTCAAAATTCCCTTCGATTCTAGGTTTATCATCACCTGTATAATAAAAGACGCCAGCACCATTCATTAAATCTTCAAGCCATGCGCCTTCATATTTTGAAACTATTACTCCATCTGTTTTCCATGTATAGGTTCCAGTTCCACTTTTTTTTCCTTTATTTACTTCGCCTTTATATTCATCCCCATTGGAATACTTTATTTCTGCACTTCCCGAGATATCACCATGATATGAATATCCATCATTTAATTCATATATTATTTTTTGTGGCTTTTCATTTGTATATTCTATCTGTAATTTTGTAGTAATTGTATCTTCCTCTGGGATAGAATATTCTATAGTTCCATTAATCAGAACACCCTTATCAAATGTTCCGGAATACTTTGTTCCATCTTTGGCAAAATATTCTCCATCACCAAAATCACCAGATGTAAATTTCCCAACATACTTAGATCCATCTTTAAATGTATATGTTCCATCTTGGATGATATCATCAACCCAATTACCGTCTAGTATCTCCCCTGATGACCATTTGAATTTTCCTTTTCCATTTCTTAACCCATTTTTAAATTCACCTTCAAAACTACCAACATTGGGATAAATACACTTGCCGTACCCATCTTCAAGAGAGTTATCAAAAGATCCAGTATATTTAACTCCATCTAAAGATAGATATTCTCCTTCTCCGGATAATACGCCATCAACGATCTCTCCAAGATAAGTTCCATTTTGAAATTCTCTTTTATCTAGTCCATTAAAACTATTCTTAGTTGAGGTGGTATACCTTGATGGAGAAGAAAAATAATTCAAAAAGCTAAAAATCACAATAAATAACATCAAAAAAGCAACTACTTTAAAAGCGGTAAAGGCAATCAAAAATCCTGCTTTTGATATTGTTTTTTTTGTCTTGTCTTTATGTTCATATTTCTTTTTAAATGGATTTGCCATGTTAATTCACCCAAGAATTCAGTACATCTATAATTTCTTTATCATCATCCATTATTTTTTCGAACAACAGCTTTTGAATCCCCTTATAAATCTTACAACGATAACCATGTGGATGTTTGGGAAAAATATCACCCTCCATGGCATATGTCACCACTGGACATACACCACAATATGGCTGAAATACACAATCGCTACAACTAGGTATAGTTTCAATAACAGAAGCAATGGCGGTAGCTTTACATACTGGATTCTTTATCAGTTCATCATAGGTGGTTTCATAAACATTTCCCAACTTAAACAAATATTTTCCTGCTTCAGAGATCATTCTTCCTTCATCACATGTATAAATATCACCATTATAATAGTAACTCAGCTGACCCATTGTGGCACCACAAGGTGAACGAAGTTCCATATAATTTTGAGCAAAATTACCCAGTATCTTTTTCAAGAAGTATCCAGCAAGAAATTCCGGAAAAAACTCGCCTTTTCTGTTTATTTCTATTATGTAATCCAAGGCGTTTTTATAGAAACTTAGGTATTCCTCAGGAGTATATCCGATTTTTTCCCATTCTTCCGCCGCAAAACCGAGAGGTGTTAATGGACGCAAAAAAATCCCGCATATACCGTGATTTCTATAGGCGTCTATTATTTCCTTTGGATATGATAACGAATATCGAGTGGTAGTTTCTATGGCCCCGCCACTTATGCCTTCATCTTGAAGACGTTTTAAACCTCGTTCCATAAAATCGAAACTGCTCTTATTAACACCTGCTCTCCTGTTATTATCATGCACAGGTTTTGGCCCATCCATAGAAGTACTTACGGAAACATTATAATTCTTTAAAAATGCTATTTTATCCTCTGTCAAAGCTAAAAGGTTAGATACCATTGTATAATCAATTGTTTTTGTCCCCTTATGATCCTCTGCATACAATATCATTCCTTTTATCACATCAAAGTTTAATAGAGGTTCTCCCCCTTGGAACTCAAACGTAAGGCTTGATGCCGGAGACTGTAATGCAAGATCTATAGCCTTGCAGCCTGTATCTAAAGTCATATAACCAGCAGATTCTGACTGATGATCTCTAGCCTGACAATAAATACAATTAATATTACAAATATTTGTAACTGCAAAAATATGAAGTGATGGTCCCATCATTACATAGTTCTTCATATCACGAATAGCATAGATCAATTCATCGTTAATAAGGTCTGTCTTACTTTCGAGAATAAAATAATCCTTCTTAAGTTTTGTATATAGTTCTGATTTTGAATCAATTTTATTAGTTAATAAGTCGGAAAATTCCTTTTCATTTAAAAAATGAAATCTTCCTAAATCATTAGTAATAAGTATTTTTCCTTTAAACTTTTCAAAATTAAAATGATTTAACATAAATGTTTCCTGCTTTACATTGGGAATATTTCAGGTTTTGCAGCCTTCATAGTTGTTATAAACAT
>OCTW013394116.1_pt1 | contig 12341 bp, 13 predicted proteins | sample 1539671 | NCBI WGS metagenome assembly OCTW01 (sample SAMN02144230, study PRJEB22623) | gut metagenome | biome: sheep rumen | host: Ovis aries | place: New Zealand | reverse complement strand
ACCTTGATGCGCTGACTCTGCCGGTCAGCCAGGTCGTAAAGCGACTGAAGACTCATCTTGTGCTGTGCCGATGCAGGCACACAGCCATTAGCCCCAACTATCACCGTGACAGCCAGAGCACAAAAATACTTGTGACAATTCATTAAACTAATAAATGTATTCTTACAATTCATTATTCGTTGTATATTTCTTCCCTCGGAAATACGAATAATGAACCGTCATGATTCGGACAAACCTTACGTTTGCCACAATGCGCTACAAACCTCTCTGATTAGGGAACGAATCAAAAGAAGAATTTCGAGCACTATTAATTGCGAAATCCCGAAAAACGGCTGCAAAGGTACAAAAAAAATCCGAATCACCAAAAAAAATCCGCAAACCAACTCACGATATGCGACGTTATTTCGCTTTAAAATCGTCAGAAATCCTCGTATATACATAAAGAAAGGGACCTGCCCAATCGCGAGCAAGTCCCTTATATTATATCATAGAGTCAATTTACTCCTCAACGGCTGCCTGCGCGGCAGCTAACAAATGTTGATTATCAACGAGTTACAGAGCCTCCTCACCTCTCGTTCACTTTTCCTTTGACTGAAAAATGGTGTTGGAGATAACAATTCACATTTTGAGTTAACTTTAGCAATTTCAAAAAAACTCGCCGAAATGCAAAAAAACTGCAAATTGGCGAGTTTTATTACGCAATTCGGATAAAAACCTAATTGCGGTTATCATTGATAAGCGTTAAGATTAACCATCATATTTGAGCATTACTTGCACTCCTTCATCCTTTCATTTCTTCATTTTTTATTAATGTTCAACGGCGTGCAATTCGGAAACGCGATGCTATACGCTTTGTCGAGGGCTTTGAGGTTTACGCTGCGGATGCTAATGCCGAGTTTTATTGACACGATGGTTCGCAGGAGTTCCCGATGCTTTCGCGGATAGAGCGACGGCGGCTGCAAGAAATCATTTCCACAGACGGGGTTGTTTTCGTCAAGCAGTAGCGTTATCTGCCGACACACATCCCAGATGAAGTTATCCGTAGCTTCGATGCCAAACCACGCTTTCAGCACGTTGCGGATGCAGAAGCGTTTGCACTGACCTCCGAGGAGGCGCCTTGTGCGCTCCAACCGAAGCCAGAGCTGCACAAAGCATTCTTGAGTGTTGTTGTAATTCATAATGCATAATTGATTTTGACCAAAATGACCATGACCATCATGACCACAGGTCAATAACCTTAACTTTCCATTTTTCTATACTGTCCATCCTCTGTCTGCACCACCAATCTTTGTTTGCGCCAGTTTTTCAGCATCTGTCGGACGCTGTTGTGAGTGACGCCTGCACCTTTTACGGCGACGCTTTGCTGGGTGGCTTGATCAAAGGTGAACTGCACATCCAAACGTGCGTAGATAGAATCATTCTTTCCACGCTTCAGTCGCTCACCATTCAGGTAGCCTGCATAGTCACGACTTGCAAAAGCATTCTCTATACGCTCGCGGAAGAAGTAGAGGGCATTCTCCAACAGCGAATCGGCTATCACATCGTACATCTCCAGCATCGTGGGTGTCTGTACTTTCAGAAGCATCTCCTTCCATAGGTTCGGGTTTTGCTTCAGGCGACTCTCAGCACCATTCATTCCATACTTCTGAATCAATGTCTCGCACACCTTGCAGAGCATCAGGCAGCACGTCATCCTCTGTGCCGTAACACATACGCGAAAACGCTGACGGGCACGCACCTTATCGTCGTTCATCATTGTCTCGATACGAATGCGTTCTACCCACTCACGGCCCTTCGCTTCGAGTTTCGGCAACACCACCTCACCATGCATCAGCGGCAACAGATGCGCTATCTGCTGTATGCGCTCCGTCTGGCGGTCGGTCAGCACATAAGGCTTATCTTCCAGCGGTGCAAACGTATTGTCGGGCGTGCGGGCAATGGCGATACGGCTCTGAAAACCATCGGTATAGTTGCTCACCACACGATACAGAGCATCAGGCGTGCCGCACATGCAGACGTTCCACAACAGTCTTTCGATATGCACATTCACGGCCTCTGCACTTTTGGCTTCGCGCTCATACTTCGTGCCGTCGTAGCTCTGGCGCAGCATCACCGAAAAATCACACATTGCCGACCTCCACTTCTGCGCCACCGTATCAGCCTCTGGCGTAAATGAAAAGGCATGCTTACCCTCGGTATTCGCCAGTCGCTCCGCAAGATTGGCAACAGTATTGTTTAGCGTCAGGCAACGCACAGGCAGCTTCGGCTCTTCGGGCTGTTCCTTCTTGTTCTTCGCAGCACGTTTCTTGGCACGCCATTCGTCTTCCTGCATCTGGTACATCCTATCAAGAGCCTTCACCTCACTCATCCACGCATCCACCACAGGGTCGATACTGCCTTTGCCGGAGGCAAAATCACCAGCGATGTAGGCGATGAGATTAAGACCCTTTTTCTGACCGTGAACATCGAGTGTCACACCCGTTGCCAGCGCACCGATAGCAGGACAGATAGCCGTCACCACAGGCATCGCCAGCTGCGGACCTACGGCATCAATACTTTCGCGAACGCCCTGGGGAAGTTTCTTAGGTGACAGTTGAGAGGTGACAGGTGACAGTTCTTCGTTTTCGTTTTCGTTTTCGTTAAGGTTAACGTTAACAGTCCTGACAATCTCGTCCATCATTTTCGAGCCTTTAGTAGGTTCTTTGCAGGCCGAGTGGATGATGCTCTTCATCTCCTGCTCTGGCAGACCGAATCGTGGCATTATCTCCAGCAGCCATTCCTCCTTGTCGTCGCAGATGGCACGCAGATTTGCTGCCAACTTGTGCAGACACTTGTTGCGCTCGCCCTCGCTTGGCTCACCACCCGTCTGACGCCAATACTCTGCGATGATTGTGGTGTAGGGAATGCCCTTGAAAGAGGTGGGGAAAGAACCCCCCAAGGGGTGAGTAGGATGAAGGTTTATTTCACCCTTCTTCCTTTCACCTTTCATCTCACTCAGTTCAAAGATTTCATCGTCGAGATAAATGAGCTCCGCTGCCGTTGTTGTAAAGAACACTCGTGTGATGTCCTTCGCTCCGTCGTCGTACTTCACTCCCAGCAGGTCACTGGCCCATTTCAGGTTTTCCTCCTGTGACAGCTCCGGACGGCGTTTGAACACCAGGTGGTAGCCCTCACCACGGGCACTCTCCTCCAGCATCAGCAGGCCCAGTTCGTTTGCCTTACCAAGTATGCGCTCCTTCACCGCCTGCATCTCCCCTTTCGCGATATGGTCAACATCCATACCGATGGTGCTGCTCATGCGTGTAGAACCCTTTAGCGTGCCGTCATCGTTAGGCAGACACGAGTAGTTCATCTGTTCAAGACGTTGCTTCTGCCTCTCGTCACCCTCATGCACAGCCTTTAAGGTTGCCTGTTGCTTGCGGCTATCGCGCAACTTCATATACTCCTCTCTGTTGAGGACAGGGCGCATCATCTTCGCCCCATCCTTATAATATATTACATGTACACTCATTGCTTAGAAACAGAAGTTAAGTTGAACATTAGCTGTAATCTCTCTTGGCATCTTCCTCACCATCATATTGAGGAAATCAACCCCTTTCGGCGTCCACACCATATAGCGTGTCTTGCGTTGCTTGCCCTTCAGGCTGAAGCAGTAGAAGTAGCGCACCTCTGTCAGGCCCTTCTCCTGCAGTTCTTCGCATAGTTGCCAGCGACCGCCCTTGCGATGCTGTATGCCCATGCTCCTGAGTAAGTTATTGAATGACATCACGTCCATACCCCAGAGTGCTGCCACCTGTGTGGCTGTCAGGCAGTCCTCATTGCTCGAATTCACCATCCTGATGGTCTTGCCCATAATGTCGTAGGCACGCTCTACGATTTCCTCGTCAGAGAGCTGTCGCCCTTGTGCATCCTTCGTGGGGATATAGCCGCCCGTCATGCGAATCTGTGGCAGCACCTCGCTTGTCACCCAGCGTTTGAACTCCTTCGCCTGTTCCAACTTCGAAGAGAGAATCAGAGAGTAAAGACCAGACTCGTTGATTACAGTCATCTTCTGAGTTCCTCCAAGGGGGCCCTGAATCAGGGCGTCCTTTTTGTCATCAGCATCTACGTGGGTAGCAAGAGCATTGCGACTCTTTGCATACCCTAACGCCTTTGCAACGTCCTTACCTACAAAGAAGGTCTCACCCTTCTCATTTGTCATTGTACGGATTTCTCCGAATACTGTGTTTTTAAAAATTTTAATATTATTGTTCATAACTCTCAGATTTCGTGAGGAAGAAGCATCTGAAACGCTGGCCAGCTTATCTCATGAGATTTCTTCCGCTCACTTCACCCGACATCCCGCTGCCTTTTCAGCGGGGGTTAAAAATGTTAATAATATTTTTGTGTGTCTTTCATGGAATAGAATTATTAAAGGTACGCATACGCGTGTGTATCACAAAAAGTGAGGATGTTTTCGCGCGGCCTTCCGCGCTTGTGTGTAACAATAAGAAAAGAGCACCGTCAAGTCGTTGTTTCCAACTTTCAACGGTGCAAAGGTACGGCTATTTTCTTGCGCACGAAAGAAAATTTTCATGTAACACATTGGTGCACAAGCAAATACAAGTCAATACAAGTCCTGTACAAGTTTTTGTACAAGTTTGTGCGAGAAAAACATGAAAAAAGGGAACCGACAAATGCCGATTCCCTCATTTTTGAGTATTTTTATCTGATAATTACCTTATCTGCATATTCCAGTTAGACTCTGATGGACTATATAATCCATTGTCATTTAGAACCTTCCACAGGTCCCTTCCCTTAGACCTGTCAGATATTACATTCTCATATACTAATTCCTTGACCAACTCTGTTATCTGCTTAGGCTTCAAACCCTTGATGTCTGATAAGAAACGATTAGCTTCCTTTTCGTCGCCAAAGAAGATTGGTTTCAATTTAGCCACTATCTCCTTATGATTATCAAACATACGTTTCTGCTCATGCTCCAGCCACTCTATTGTAAGCATGCCGATGGTCTGAATCTTCAGTTTGGACAACGATAATTCAGCTATCTCCCAAACTTCCCTAACCACAGGCTCTACTTTATGATTGTAGGAATCCCAAAAACCATAGGTTTCGCCTTTCCCAATTTTCTCAAAGGCTCTATCACGAAGAGTGCTGGCATCGTCAGGTGTTGAGTCCTGAAGCTGTTGCAACTGACTCAACCAAAGTTCGTCCTGTTTGAGAGCCAATAGCCACTCATCAACTGAAACATAATCTGCGCGATTGTTACTTATCATAGCGCCTCGTCCTCCTCGCTCAACCATCCCAGTCCACACCATTCGGCATGAGCCATCAGATAGGCAAATTCAAGCGATTCGTCCCTCAGCCACCCTTTGGCAAAATGTTGCTCACGCACCTCGCGGACTTTCTCAGCAAAGCGTTTCAGTACTCCCTCTGTATTGTTATCTACCAACTTACCTTTCACTTCCTTTTCCATGTAATCGTAGAGTATCTGAGCAGCCTCCAACACCCCTTTATCAAACTGGCGTGGCACAAAGCCATATATCTCATCGTGCAGAATCACAACCTGAGGATTAAGTTTCAGCCTGCGTCCGCGCTGCCAATGCCGCTCTATTCTTAGAAGTTCATCAATGATAGTCTTCACATATCCGCGAGGGGGGATTTTCGTCCAATTCGGGTCGCGCACCAATTCGCCATACTCCGACGAGAAAAGTTCTGCCAATGCATCTTGTGCCGGCTGATAATGGTCGTGTATATACACATTGATAGCGCGCTTCCTTAACGTATAAGCCACATGCATTGCTATGCGTTCGTATTCCGTTGTGGTGAGCCATTCCACCAGCCGCTTGTTCGAAACCCAGAAGTTGCCCCTGATGCCGAAGACTTCTTTCAGGTCGAACTTAAAGTGCAAACCCAGGTCGTGACACAGTCCTGCCACTTCCACTATCAGTCGCAGGCAGTCCATCTCCTTTTCTGTCAGCGTCTGCTGTTCCTTCAGCGACAGCAGAGAGTTCGTTTCATACATAGGTTCCCTGCCATCGTCAGCTGTCCAGAACGAGTCCGACAAATACATGCCCAGCAGCGAATTGTTATACTTCGTAGATAGTAAACGCTCCACCTGCGAGAGCACATAAGCCCTGCGTTCCTCACCCTCCAGCAGGCACACCTTTGAAAGGCCAGCTCCCTTGAAGAATTTTTTCTCAATATATGCCAGTCTCTCCCTGGCTGTTTTTGTTTGATTCATATCATCTTATTTTATGGGTGCAAAGATAATAATTAATTTCGAAATATTGGAATCATTTATATTTTTATTGTAATTTTCTTAAATAACTCTTTCGAAAACCTTAACCAGTTTTAACGAAAAAAATTTGGGAAAATGGATTTTTGTTAATACCTTTGCTTCAAACATAAATAACTAATTATCAATAATATATATTAATTATGATTACAAATTTTGAAACAAACAAAGTATTTTTTGCAAAAGGATTATTTTCTAAACCTTATTTAGAGGCAGCAGCACATCTCTTGGGTCATTTGCATCACTACGGATTAGAATGGAGCGTGTTGCCAGACACTGATTCTCTATTTTATATATGGGCGCGTGATTATATGCCTATACAGGTCAGTAAGGATAAGTTCGTCAGATTCAACTACAGCCCTGACTATCTTAAAGACAGTCCAGAGTACAAACCTGACACATCAACCATATTATCAACTCTTGGTTTACAAGTTATCAATTCCGATATTATCATTGATGGTGGCAATGTCATTAGTTGTGGAGACAAAGTCATCATGACTGACAAGGTTTTCAGAGAGAATCCACACTACGACCGCGATATGCTTATCGATAAACTGAGTCAATTATTGGAAGCGAAAGTCGTGCTAATTACGGAAGATTGTTATGATGAATATGGTCATGCTGATGGTATGGTGAGATTTATGGGTAACGGTCGTGTACTGCTAAATAATTACTGCGACTTCGACAAGGCTCTGCGTAAGAAAATATTGGCTGCACTCAGCCCTCATTTCGACATCACAGAACTCCACTACGACGCTTATACCGACATGAGTTGGGCTTATATCAATTTCTTGCATGTAGGCCAACATCTTTTTGTTCCTATGCTAAAGGGAAAATTGTCAGAAACAGCATTCAGACAAATAGCTGAGGCATACCCTCAATGCACATGTCACCAGATATGGGATTGTGAATACATTGTCCGAGAAGGTGGTGCATTGAATTGTTCGACATGGAATATTCTTGTTGATTTGCCAAAGAAAGAAGAAAATAGTAATGAATTACCCAAAAAAGTTTGAGTATGTTTACAGCAAAATTTATAAAGAACATCTTCTTAGAAGCAGAAGGATTAAGAGCAATAGGGAGAAGTGGGAAGTTGACTAGGGTATTCTCTAAACAAGGTGACCTTGATGGATCTTGTACTGTTTATAGCTTGATGATGATGCTTATCTTTCACAAGTTCTTAGACTGGGACGATTTGGTTGATGGTGAACGTGCAAAAGAAAACGAATTTGTCGGCTACATTCAGTACCAGTTTTTATATGGACTTAATGGCCTCTGTTTGGGTGGTGATGTAATGGATGACCTTTCAAACGATTTGAACTTGTTTTTTGGAAAAAAACTTTCAGAAGTATTCACGACAGTTCCAAAGGAATACAATTCTGTCAGTCGACAAGAACTGCATCTGAAAATAAGGGCTCAGTTGGATGCAAGAAAACCTGTTATGCTGGGATTTTGGGGAACAACAGGACGCGGCCATTGTGTAGTTGCTGTCGGATACAAGAAAGAAGGGAGTTTGCTGCATCTGTTTTGTTTGGATCCAGGAAGACCTCTTTCTTCTATGCAAGTATGGAATAACGTTATTGGAATCGACTATCTTTCTTGCAATGATGATGCAATAACAGATATCAATTACTTCGCAGAGAAGAAAGTATGTGTAGCAAAAATTCTGATAATGAATGATAATCCTCCCGAGTTGGATTGCCCGTTTTAGGATTTATAACAATAACGGTATGGGCTATTTGTAAAAGTTGCAAGTTGGGTTTCTAACGTGAGCTTTAGAGACTCAGGCACATCTGTAAAACATTCTTGAAGATTGTAGTCTGCTTTGGCTTTAGCGTCTTTTTTACTGCCCAACAGGTTGCATCTTTTCTCTGGTTTCATAAAGTCTATTGGTGGCAATTCTTTTATTACTAATACAGGATTGCTTTGTCTTTGGGAGGTCGCATCGAGTATACGAAAAAGGTCGGCGACTTTCCAAGGACCATCGTAAATCACATTGTCCGATAGCCTTTGAATCTGACGCATAAGAATTCCACCAAAATAGGATTCGTTTGTCAGTTCATATTTGAATGACCACTTCTTGTTTTTTGTTACAATCGTCTTGTTGATTTTGCTCTCAAAGTTCAAATCAATTCCGCCAAAGTCGTTGATATACCAGCACAAAGATTCTGAATTTCTAGGATGAACAGATATATCTTGATGGTTCTTGTTGTAGAAGTAGAACTCGAAATCCAAAATGCGGTATTCCTCATTCTGGAACTTGATAACACAACCGTTCATCAACACTTTTGCAATATGCTCAAAGGTCTGCATAATCGTTTCCTTGCTTGCATCGGCAGGAATGCACAGCAGGGATTTCAATTCTTCTATAGTCATAGACAACATTATTAAATACTCGTTTTGACATACAACGCCTTTCTTGGCTTATCCTTTACTTCGATGAAAGGTACCTGCGACAAGATTAGCACAATTCCTGAAGAACAGCGGTTAGCATGTTGATTGATGAACTCTCTTTCAACATATCCATGCTGTGCCAATTGATTATAAACATATTTGAAATCCTTAATTGCGATTTTCCCAATCCTTCCTGTTGAGGTTTGACGCGTTATCCCCTGCCAATCTACGCTGACAATCTTGTTTGTCAGTGTACCATTTGAAATGGTTTGTCCAGCAAGAGGCATAACATAAATCTCCCACATTTCCTCGAATGGCATTATCTGGATATTAATGAATGGAGTCTCAACTATGCTATTTGTCTTACTTTTCTCTTGTTTCTCACCAATTATATCATATCCAACTACAAAATAGGTCACACACATAATTATGGAAAGAATTGTGATAAAAGACCACAATGTATATTCGTAGCCAGGAAGGCTTGACGTTGGTCGGGTACTAGGTTCAAAAAACAGTCCGTATAATCCAACCAACAGATACCCCCAAGCACATACCTTAAGGAATAGCTTTCCTGTTTCTTCCTTCATGAAGTCAACTATGAAAGCGGGCCACAGGAAGAAACTGAAAAAGAATACCAAGATAGCCACGACAAGTCCTCCCGCCATGAATCCCATGATGGTAAAGGGTATGCTAACCCAAATGCCTCTTGTTACTCTGACTCCTAATCTCATAATCTTGATTATAATTCCATTTTCATTCTGTTAAGTACTTTGTCTGAAGGATGTTTCCCCTTCTCCTCAAAGAACATTTTCAGCGATTTCTTAGAGATGCGTGACTCATGGCGATTCTCGAGCCACGTTTTGTATTCTTGCTTCCAATATTCTAACTTGCTGATGAAAATCTCATCGATCAACTTATTCAGTCCGTCCATAACGCCCCTTCGAGCCATGTATGCCTTATTATTCATTTCTGACGGTAATAGGTATTCTTTCCCTTTCAGCCCTAAATGCTCGTGGAAGTCAGCCATCCCCATTCGGTAGAGTCCGTTGTCAAAGCCATCCTTTAGTTGGGGGTATTTCTGCATGATGTACTCACAATACTGTTTGGTCAATTCCTCAATACTTAATTCATCAAGCAGTTTCTTTCCTTCCTTGAATGCCATTTCACGTTCTTTCGCATTACCCTGATTCTCCTTATATAATTTAGACTCCCAAGTTTCTTCCACAGGAAAATCGTCAAGTTCAGAATCATCAAGCATCATGGTATCATATTCATTATCAAGCTCGTCTGATGCTGTATTCCAAAGCAAAAGCGACTTCAAACTTGCCGCAACCAATCTCGTCTTTTCATCTACATTTTCATCGTCTACTATAACTCCAAGTTCTTTATCGAGTGCTGACCTGTCATCCTTCATTATTGCTTCAAGGCATGAATCTGAAAGAATAACAGAATCTAACACATCCAATTCTGCAGGTCTTAGTCGCAATATTTCTATTAGTTTGATTTTATACTTGATATCCATAATTTAGACATTTAAATTACAAATTTACGATTTTTGTGTTCCTATGGTTATCTTTTAATTAGGATTTCGTCAACGTTACAATTTCTAAAGGTGCTGTAGTCATGAGATTTATATTTTATCCTAGAACCATAATCCAGCCTGATATCAAGATCGCCTTGCCGCATAAAATCTTTATCTTCGTCCATAGATATTCAGTTTTTTTCCTTCTCACTCTACTCCGTAGAACTTCAGGAGTTCCGCAACCTTCTTGTCGTCGCCCAGCTCCTTCCGCAGTATGGCTTTGTAGTCGATGTTGTATTCTTTGCAGCCATTGATAAAATCAGCTGTATATTCCTTTGCTAGTTTAATTTCGCCTGGAAGTACTGTGTTTGGATTATTCTTGTATAGTTTATAAAATCTCACAGCTTCTTTTACTCCTTTTATTGATATTTCCGCCGACCTTCTATCTGCTTCCGCCGACTGTCGTTTATACTCCGCCGACCTTTGTTTCATATAGGTTGTGAAATCTTCCTTAAACTTCTTTCCGCAGGCCTCGACATTGTCCATCACCTTCTCAAACTCATCTAAGCGCTTCTTGTTGCCGTCCTCGCCATCGTAGAAGTTCTTTTTCGTTATCTGCTCATAAACGGCATCCCATACAAACAGCAACTGGTTCCCCTTGTCTATTCCCCACGATGTCTTCATCTGTCCGGCAATCCACTGCTCCGTAAATGCTTCTGCGCTTTTCCTTTGAAACAGTTCACTTTTCGCGACAAACTCCTTCACCTTCGCCTCATATCCGTCTGGCAGCCGCACTCCGACAGCACGGCTCACCCTGTCCACAAGATTATCCTGCGACTGCGCACTAGCCATCAATGGCAGCAAAGTTAAGAGGAATAGAAAGGTTAGCTTTTTCATATTATTTAAAATTTTAGATTTCTGAGTGCAAAATTAGAAAAATCTTCCAATCCACACAAATTTTCTTGCATTTTTTATAAAAATCATCCTTTTGCCCTAACTGAAACGCTTAATTTTCGTGGTCAAAGTGGTCAAGGTCAAAATGGTCATTTTCATTTTCGGATGTGTCATTTGGCTCACTATATATAAATATAAAATATTTATTATATAGTGGCGGATTTTGACATGTGAAAAACGATTTTGACCAAAATGACCATGACCGCAAATGACCGCAGCTGAAAAAAAATGAAAAAAATTTCAAAAATATTCGTAGACCGCAATGAGAATGTTGTACCTTTGCATCGTAAAACCTAAGGGAAAAAATTGCAACCCTTAAGGGTAACAAAAAAAGATGTAAGAGGTTAGATGTAAGATGTAAGATGTTAGATGTAAGATGTTAGAGGTGAGTGACACTTAAGGCGCCAAAAGTCATAAATCCTCAATTTTAATTATCAATTATCAATTTTCAATTTTCAATTAACTAACTATGGCAATTAAAGTTAATGCACGAGAAACCGAACTCAAAATCGGTAAGAAACCAGGTTATTATTATGTAATGACTCCTGACCTGTACTCTGCACTGGCACAGAAGAAGGTCATCAAGGAGGCTGCTCTCCGCAGCGGTGTGAGTCAGGGTGTGATGCAGGCATGCTGGGATGCTGCCGGTGAGGTAATCAAGGCGTGGGCTACTGAGGGTCACTCTGTGGCACTGCCAGGACTTGGTACTATGCGCTTCGCAGTCCGCTCCAAGGCTGTGGCTGACGTCAACGATGTGAAGACTGGTCTCATCAAGAGCCGTCGTATCGTGTTCACTCCATCCGTTGACCTGAAGGAGGAACTCGCGAACACCAGCATCCAGATTACCTGCTACGACCGCGACGGCAAAATCGTTAAGCGTGTCACGACTGACGCTGGAGAAGTCGAAGACCCTGAGAACGAGAACGAGAACCAAAACCAGAATCAGAACCCGAACCCAAGCACTGACCCAACTACCGGCGGTGGCGGCACGCCAAGTGGCGGAACTGGTGACGAAGGATAAGGCCCCACCCCAGCCCTCCCCAGTTGGGGAGGGAGTTGGGGGGACAGGGGGAAGGCTTCAGATTTCAGGTTTCAAGATTCAAGTAAAAGATAAAAGCTATGAATAAGACTGTAAAATATATCCTTCAGATAGCATCATACATCCTTGCTGGC
>OCTW011600564.1_pt1 | contig 12342 bp, 7 predicted proteins | sample 1539671 | NCBI WGS metagenome assembly OCTW01 (sample SAMN02144230, study PRJEB22623) | gut metagenome | biome: sheep rumen | host: Ovis aries | place: New Zealand | reverse complement strand
ATAGATAAAACAAATAGTATAAATATTTAATTAAATAGAATAATTAATAATTATTATTTATTATTAAAAATTAAGAGAATAAATTAGTTTAAAAAAGTTCAATTAAAATTTATTGTTTTTGAAAAGTAATACTATCGGAGGTGAAATCATGCATATTCCCGATGGACTTATAGGAACCAATCCCTATGCATCTCATGTAGCAGAACATTCACATGAACATACTCATGAATTATTGGAACATGCAGTTGGTGGTCATGCATTAATAGATCCTAATATTCAACTATTGATTTATGCAATAATTGCAATTGTAATATTAGCTGTGGTATTCTATAAATCCAAAGATAAACTTTCAGAAAAAGATATTCCTACAATAGCATTATTTGTAGTTGCAGTGGTTATTGTTCAGATGATTGAATTGCCTCTTCCAGTAGCTGCATGTGTACATATATCACTTATAACAGTTTTAACATTATATGATTTAAATATCTCGATAATAGTATACACATTTGTTACAATAATTCAGGGATTATTATTAGGTGAAGGTGGAGTATCCACGATGGGTGTAAACTTATTAAATTTAGCTATACTTGGTCCAATTATAGCTTACGGTTTATATAACTTATTATCCAAAATTAATAAAACTATTGCATTATTCATATCAGGATTTGGAACAATTACATTATTAGGATTGATTGCTGGTGTAGAATATGCTCTGGCAGGAACATTCCCTCTTTCATATGGATTAACAGTTATAACTCCTGTTGAAGCAATTGTTGGTATTTTAGAAGGATTCATAACAGTAATACTTATGAATGCACTTAATAAGGTAAAACCAGAATTAGTTCCTGTAATGAATGAAGAAAATAAAATTTAACCTCATTAATATCCTAATCACCTATTTTTTTTTAAAATTTTTATTTGATAATATCTATTAGTGTTTTTAATAGTTCTGGTATTTCAGGGTCTACAAGTTTATTTAAAACCCATGTACCTTCTTTTTGGCTTTTAATAAATCCTGCATTTTTTAATATTTTTAAATGGTGTGATATATTGGATTGTGGTTTATCCAGCGCATTTTGTAGTGCACATGTACAGGAATATTCATTTGCTTGTAATAAAAAGAGTATTTTAAGTCTTGTGGGGTCAGATAGTGCTTTTAATTTTTCTGAGTATTCTCTGAATTCATCTAATGTTGCTAAATTTTTATTTAGTTCATTAAAATTATCTATATTTTCTTCTTTTAGTTTATCGTAATTCATCTAAATCCCCTTTTTAGTATAGTTAAATGATGTATGTATTAATTTTTGTTATTTGATGTTATTAAATTTATTTTAGAAAAAATTAAAAATAGGATAACCTTATTAATAGGGTTATTTTGATGAATAAATATTTTAACTAAGTTTTTTTGTAGTAGTTAATTTTTTCTTTGTTATTATGTTAAAATGATAGGATATTTTTTGATTAATTTTTAATAGATTTGTATTGTTAATTTATATTTTTGATACCGTCTTTGAATTATCATCTTAAACTATTTGAATGATTAATTCCTTTGAAAATAGTTTTTAATTCTTTTTCTATTTTCAGTTATATATCAATATGTATTGATATATAAATATTTTGGTTTATTGATTTATCAATTAAAGTATTTTAGGTTAAACTAACTTTATATAATAGGGGCTATAAAAATTAATGTAGTAATTAAACAAGTTAAGGAGGTGTTTTCTTGAGTTTAATAGAATTCGAAAATGTAACCAAAGAATACCATATAGGAACAAATACTCTTAAAGCAGCAAATAATCTAAATTTCACAGTAGAAGAAGGTGAATTTGTAGTAGTATTAGGACCATCAGGTTCAGGAAAATCCACAATGCTAAATTTATTGGGTGGTTTAGATACATTAAGTTCCGGAATTATAAGAGTAAATGGGGAAGAAATATCTGATTATGATGAAAAACAACTAACAAATTACAGAGCAAAAAACGTAGGTTTTATCTTTCAGGCATATAACTTAATATCTAATCTAACAGCAGAAGAAAATGTAGAACTAATCTCTGATATAAAAGATAAAAAAGTAAATGCAAGAGAATACCTGGATATGGTTGGACTAAAAGAGCATTCAAAACATTTTCCATCAGAACTATCCGGAGGAGAACAACAAAGAGTGTCCATAGCAAGAGCAATAGCAAAAAGTCCATCATTATTATTATGTGATGAACCAACAGGGGCATTAGACTCAAATACTGGTGGATTAATCATAAAATTATTACATGATATCTGTAAAGAAAAAAGAACCACAGTAGTCGTAGTAACACACAATACAAAATTAGCAGAAATAGCTGATAAAATAATACACATCAAAAATGGTTCTGTAGAAGAAATAGAACTGAATGATTCACCTAAAGATGTTTTAGAAATAGAATGGTGAGTCATTAATCATAACCCAATTATTTTTTTCTATTAATTTAGTAATATTTTAATATTTTATTAAATAAACTTATTTTCAGTAACTAATGTATGGGTGAATGTAATGCTTTCCAATGTAGAAAATAGTTTAATAGAAACTAATTCTGAATTTTTTGAATTAACTAAAGATGAATATTTTGTAATTGATTCAAATAACTTAAATTCCATAAATAGTAAATTATACGGTTTTGCACTTTTTGATGGTAATGTCATAAGTAATTCTAATATAAAAGATGATATGGAATTAAATGGTGTAGGAACTTATGTTCATGTTATAAAAACTCAGGGTAATATAGAAATATCTCAGGATTTTAATGGAAGTTATGGATTATTTGTTTTTAGAAAAGATGACTATTTTGCTGTTTCTAATTCATTCATTTATCTGGTTGAATATCTAAAGGATGATTATAAGTTAACATTAAACAGAGATTTTGCAGCATCCTTTTTTGTTTCAGGATTATGTTCATTTATATATTCTCAAACATTAGTTAATGAAATAGAAATGATGCCAAGACATTATAAACTTAAAATAAATTTAGAGGATAAAACATTAGTTTATGATGAAATTGATTACAGGGAAGCAACACTTTCAATAGATTCACAGGAAGGAATGGATACTCTTGACCAGTGGCATGATAATTGGGTAGAGTTTATTCGTAATTTAAAGTCAAATACTGATTATATAAGTGTGGATTTATCTGGAGGTTTTGATTCAAGGGTAGTATTTGCTTTAGTATTGTCCTCAAATATTGATTTGAATAAAATAAAAGTCAATTCACGAACAGATAATAATGGACCTCATAAGGAAGATTATGAAATAGCATCAGGTATTGCCGAAACATTTGGTTTTAATTTAAATAATAATTTACATGAATCTGTTGAAAGTTTTTCACAACTTAGTACAATAGTTAATTTATCATTTTATGCAAAACTGGGTTTTCATAGACAAATGTACTTTAAAACTAATTATCCATTAAATCCTTCATATAAATTAAATGGATCTGGTGGTGAGGCTATAAGGTCTTACTGGGATTATAGTCCTGAGAAATTTATTGAAGATTCTCTTAAAACAGCAAATTTCTATTCATCTCAATTGGCTCAACCTACCGAGTCAATGCTTAGGGATACATTTAAACAGATACAAGAAAAGCATAATATTTCTGATAGTAATTCTAATATATTAACTTCATTACTTTACAAGGAAACTCGTTGTAGAAATCATTTTGGTAAATCTAACACGGCAAATTACTTAACTAATAGGATTGAATTCCAGCCATTACTTGATCCATTATTACATAGATTAAAATTATCTACGGATAATTGTCCGGATAATAATTTATTGATTTCAGTTATATTTGCAAGGTATTGTCCTGAACTTTTAGATTTTAAATTTGAAGGTAATCGTAAAATTGATGAGGAAACTATTGCTTATGCTAAGAAAATAAATGAAAAATATCCGTTTAATAGGAAGGATATGGATTTGATTTCTGAGGCAAGTAATAATCAGATACTTGCTCCTAAAACAGTTACTCCTCCTCATGAAAAGAAGAAAATCAGTATTGATTATATTAAAAAATATATGCAGGATATATTCCTAAGTGATTACTTCAGAGACTTGTTTGAAGCTAATTTTCCTAAGGAAATTTATTCTAGGATAAAGGTACAAATGGATTTAAAAACATTGTTCCTTCCGGAGAATGTTTATTCATCTATGGCAATGATTAAGGTAATTCATGATATTGATTCAGATGAGACTTATGAAACAACTTTTGATTGGCTGGATAGTATTCCTTTAGATAGAACAGAAGAAGCTGATGAAAAGGATTCTGTTGAGGGTAAAATCAGAAAAGCTACTAATCTTGTTAAATTTTCTCTTAGGTATTTAAGGTCCCGGTTATGATTTTCTTTTTTTACTTATTTTTTTTACTGAGGTATTTAGGTTATCCTAAATTTATATTAAGCAGTACTTCTATAATTATTATCATATCATAACTCTATGAATTAACCATAGACTTTTTCATAACTGCAATTTATTTAGATAAAGGAGATTTTGACAGTGCTAAATTCAATGATTATCATTTTAACAAACTGTAACCAAACATATAATTTTCTAGGAAGGCGATCCAATGTTATATAGGAAAATGTTACGTGATTTCAAATCACATAAAATCCAATTTTTATCAATATTTCTATTAGCATTTATTGGTATGATGGCATATGCAGGTATTGGAGCTCAGGGAGCCGGAATGACAGAACAACTTGACATATATTATAACCAGACCAATATGGCTGATGCATGGGTATATGGTGATAATTTTTCTACAAATCTATCTGATACAATTAATGACATGGAATATACAGAAAATGTAGAACGTCAAATGGTTCTGGACTCTATTGTTGAAATAGATGATAATCCACAGCTGACAACACATTTTTTAGAAAAAAATAACATATCAAAGTATTATCCTGTTGAAGGTTCTGATTTTGACATAGAAGATGAAGATGGTATATGGTTAGATAAACGATTTGCAGATGCAAATAACTTATCCATAGGAGATAAAATCACATTTACTCAAGATAATCTTAAAATGAATAAAACAATCAGGGGTCTGGGTTATTCTCCAGAATACATATTTGAACAAGCAGCCGGCAGTATAACTCCGGACTTTAAGAAATATGGTTATGCATACTTATCCTATAAAGCCTATCCTGAAGACATTAAATATAACCGTATGCTTCTTGATGTAGATAATTCAGTTAACATGACTAACTATGAAAATGCAGTAAACCGTAAATTAGAAAATAATTATGCTACATTCATTGCTCAGGAGAATCATCCAAGTGTAAAACAATTCCAGGATGAAATTGAACAACAATATGTATTCAGAGATATTTTACCCGTTGTATTTGTTGGAATTGCAATATTAACACTAGTCACAACAATGATTCGTCTGGTGGATAGTCAAAGATCAGAAATAGGAACATTAAAAGCATTAGGATTTACCAATAATCGTTTGATGATTCATTACATGTTATATGGAGTTGTACTTGTAATAATAGGTTCAATAATAGGTATCTATGTGGGTATAAAAACAATTCCTCCATTATATCTACCATCCATGAGTGGCTTTTACACAATGCCTTCATGGAATCCTGGTTATGATTCAGGCTTTGGATTTGTTGCATTAATCATGATAATAGCTACAATTATAAGTTCATACTTTGCAGTAAGAAGTATTTCAAAAGAAAATCCATCCTCAACAATGCGTCCAAAAGTACCTAAAGCATCACAGTCAAAATTCATAGAAAACACCAGTTTATGGAAACATTTAGGATTCAATACACGATGGAATTTCAGAGATGCTAAACGAAATAAATTACGTTCATTCATGACAATCTTCGGAGTTTTAGCATGTACAGTGATACTATTGTCAGCATTTTCCATGAATGATGTAATGAATGATGTAAAAGACTGGGAATATGATGATATAATTCACTATGAAAATAAACTGGTACTTGAAGAAAATGCAACTATTGAGGATATAAACAATTTAACAGATGAAGTAAATGGTACACAAATACTTGAAACAAGTGCTGAATTTAAAAATGGTGATACTAAAAAGATTGGTTCGCTAATGGTAATGAATGACTCGGACTTGATAACACCAACTAATATTGATAGACAGGAGATTATTCTGCCTGATGGTGGAGTAGCCATGACTGAGAAAATGGCTCAATTATTAGATCTTGAAGAGGGAGATACTTTTGAATGGCATGAATACGGTTCAACAAATTGGGTTAAAACTAAATTAAGTAAAATCTATGCAGAACCAATAAATCAGGGAATAACTATAACACCGGAATATTATGAAGAGTTAGGTTATCATTTCAATGCATCCAGTATAATAACGGATGAAAAGGGTATTGATGATAAAAATCATATTGTATCCTCAAGGGTATCCATGCAGAATATTACTGATGGATGGGAGGATATGACAGCTCAAATGAATACAATGGCATATATATTTGTAGGATTTGGGGTGATGTTATCACTTATAGTATTATATAATCTTGGATTATTATCCTTTGCAGAACAAGAACGTGAAATGGCTACATTAAAAGTATTGGGTTTTAAAACAAAAAGTTTGAGGAGACTGCTCTTAACCCAAAACATCACATACTCATTAATAGGTTATTTCCTGGGTATACCAGTAGGATATTATGTATATGCCCTGTTAATGAATACAATTGGTGAAGGATATCATTTCCCAATTTATTTCACTCACAGAGTATTAATAATTACATTCATAATAACGATAGGTGTTTCATTGTTTGTAAATCTGTTATTCTCTAGAAAAATCAGGAATATTGACATGGTTCAAACATTCAAAGAAGAATAAGTGAAAAAAAAAGGTTTAAATTCTTCTTTCTTTTTTTATTGGAAGTTATTGTTTAAGATGCCTCTTGTTGGAAAAGAAGCAATTTTTTCAGATTTCAGAAATTCGGATTCCTCTTTAATTTTTTCAAGTTCAAGCTCTAATTCCTGCATTAATGAGTCTTGTTTTTCAGGACTGTCCATAATTTCCTTTAATGTATAAGGCTTTTTATTCTTAATTTCAGCAATATCTTCATCAACTAAATTAATCTTATTTTTCAAACTGTTTATCTGCCTATTAAGTTCTTCATCACTTTTTTGAGCAGGTTTCTTATTTATTTTGTTTAAATAATCATCTTTAAGGGATTTAATCTCATCTAACTTATTATCTTTAAAATAATCCTTGGCAGTAAAGAATACATCATATGCTTCATCAGTTAAATCTTCATGGAAATATGGATGAATATTATAAATAAACTCTTTATAAATCGTGTCAAGTTCCCCTTTTTCTTCAGAACTTAATTTTTTTTCAATAATTTCATCTCCAAAATCTTCATAAACAGATTTTTTATATTCAATAAGCTCTTTTTTCATCTGTTTAAATAATGGAAAATCATATTCATATTCTTCTTTGGGCTTATTTAGATTAATTAAATTAATTTTAGCTCTTAAATATTTAAGTTCATCATCCTCTTTTCTAAAATATTCATCTACTTCACTTTCGATAAGCTTAATATTAAATCCTCTTCTAGGTTTTATTTTCCTGATTTTGGATATTTCCATTTTACATTTTTTATTTTTAAGAGTATAATCCTTGATTTTAAATTCCAGTTCTCCAAATTCCATGAGGTAACTATTTTCAATATCTCTACAAACATGTAAAATTAGATTATCCTGTTCAAAAAGTTTTTCAGTTAATTTTTTCTTATAAAACTCAACTTGCTGATCTAATTCTAAGCATTCTGTTTGAATATTTATTTCATTCATTATATTACCTCGATTAAATCCATTTAGTTTATTTATGATTTTTTTCTTATAAAACTTTAATTATTTATGTAATACTTCTTTTTTAGTTCTTATTATTATCTGAATATTCAAGTATATGAAAACATAGATTAAATAGTAATAAACATGAAATAAGAAGTGATTATATGACTAAAAAAATCATAGCAGTAAATGCAGGACCACGTAAAGGATGGAATACAGATACATTAATAGATGAAGCAATAAAAGGAGCACAAGCTCAAGGAGCAGAAGTAATAAAATACGATTTATACAATCGTGACAAATATACTGGCTGCATATCATGTTTTGTATGTAAAAAAGAACAATTTAAAGGACATTGCATAGTAAAAGATGGATTAACAGAAATATTGGATGATATTAGAGAAGCAGATGGATTAATAATAGGTACACCAAATTATCTCTCGGAAATGACAGCATCATTTAGAGCAATATATGAACGACTCATATTCCAGAACTTAACATACAACAGTGATGTCCCATGTTGTAACGAAAATCCAATTCCAGTGCTGCTGATAATGACAAGCAATGCACCAGATACCATGTACACACAACTGGTAGAAAATTATAAAAATACATTCGATAACTTTGTAGGACCAACCACAGTATTTGTCAGTGGAAATACACTACAAATAAAAGACTATAGCAAAACAGACTGGCCATGGTTCTTTAATGCAGAAGAAAAATATGAAAGACATGAAAAAGTCTTCCCAAAAGAAAAAGAAGCAGTATATCAAAAAGGAAAAGAACTGGTAGGAAATTAACTATTTTTCAGTAAAAAAATGAATTAACACAAGTTAATTGTAATATGAGGGTTATAATGGGAGAAAATTAATTTCCTCCTCTTATCAATTTATTTTAAAACAAATTTTTTAATACCAATTAAACTTAAAATTATGGCTATTATATAACCAATTAAAGAAATTACCGGCATATCAAATGCTCTTGGACCAAATGATACAACTGAAGAACCAATTATAAGTGCTGAGACCAATGCAACTATTGAAACTTTATCATTTTTTAAAAATATATAGGTTTTCTACAGAGCCTGGATAGTAAAAACTCTAATAATTTAAAGATTATAAGCAACATTGTTTTATTTCAGATTAGGTTAACAAGTATTAATCTATGAAAACAGTTCAAAACATAGTAAGAATTAATATATGTTGATGAAAAATATGTAAAATTTCAAAAAAGATTAAAAAAGAGGATAAAATTAGTTTTTTATTCTAATTTTATTATTGCATCTTTTGTGGATGCAGTGTATTGGCTGTATCCGTAGTATTTTATGGTTAAGGTGTAGTTTCCTGGTGCCATATTGTTTCGTAGTGTGTATGTTAATGTTGTTGTTCCATTGATTACTGCTGTTTGTATTTGTGTGTTGTTTTCTTTGAGTGTTATTCCACTTAATTTATAGTATACGTATCCTAATGGTACTGATTCTCCATTTTCTTTACTTATGCTTGTTGTGACTGTTATTGTTTGTCCGGCAGTTACTTTTGATGGACTTATTGTTATGTCTTTTATTGTTGTGTTTGTTGTGTATACTTTTATGCTGCTTGTTGTTGAACCGGATTGGTATGCATTTCTGGCTCCTGTTGTTATTGTAATGTTTTTAATACTTTTTGCTGTTTGTAGTGATTTTGGCAGGTTTATTACTGTATTTAGTATGCCATTTTTTGATTCGAGGATTATTGTTTTTTGCTGGTCATCTTTTAGTGTCATGTCATTTATTTTAAGTGATATTTTATTTGTTCCTACTAGTAAGTTTCCGTTTTTGTCTTTTAGTGTTGCGTTTATGTATATTTTATTGTCTTCTATTTTTGTATTTATTATTTGCATTATTGTTTCTGATTTTTCTATGAATATAGTTGTGTTTGCATTGGATGTTAGGTACTGTTCATATCCATAGTAATATGCGCTTATTGTATAGTTTTTGCTTGAAAGTCCTGCTGGTAATGTGTATGTGAATGTTGCTGTTCCATTGTTTATTGTTGTTAGTACTGGTGTATTGTTTATTTTAATTGATTGTCCATTTAGTTTATAGTATACATATCCTATTGTAACTGGTTTTCCATTTTCCTTGTTTACAATGGTTGTAATGGTTATGGTATCGCCACCGGTTACTTTAGTTGGTGTGATTGTTATTTTTTCTATTTGTGTTGCTGTTGGTTTAATGTTTAAGTCAGTTGTTGTTTTAAGGGATAGGTATGCATTTCTTTCTCCGGTTATTATTGTAAGCTGTTTTGTTCCTTTCATTGTTTGCAGTGTACTTGGCAGGTTTATTTGTGCATCTAATTTTCCGTTGTTTCCTTTTATTGTAACTGTTTTTCCTGCATCATCTTTTAATGTTAATCCGCTTATTTTGAAGGAGTATGTGTTTGTTCCTACTAGTAAGTTTCCATTTTTATCGGTTAATGTTGCATTTACTATTATTTTATTGTCTTCTATTCTTGTATTTGTTATGTTAATGTTTATTGGGGATTTATTTACAGTAATGTTTGTATCAGATGTGGTGGTATTGTAATTATCACTGCTGCTTGTGTATTTAACGGTTAATGTGTATGTTTTTCCTGACTGTCCTGCTGGTAAGGTGTAGTTGATTGTTGCTCTTCCATCTATCACAGTACCTGTTATTGTTGTGGAGTTATTTTTTAGTGTTTGTCCACTTAATTTGTATACCAGGTATCCGTCTTTAACATTGTTTCCATTTTCATCTGTTACTGTTGTGGTTATGCTTATTGTGTCTGAGCTGGTTATGTTTGTTGGGTTTATTGTTATTTGGCTTATGTTTGTGTTTAGTTGTTTTACTTCTATTGTTTTGTTTTGTGTGGTTGTCTGGTATTGTCCTGTTGGGTCGTTGTATTCTATTTTGATTGTGTGTGTTCCTGTTTGGTTGTTGGTGTGTTTTATGTTTATTTGTTCTTGGCTTAGGTTGACTGTTTTTATTAGTGTGTTGTCGTAGTATATGTTGGCTTGTCCTTTGTTGATTGTTTTCTCATTTGTATTGGTGATGGTTGCTGTGATTGTTATGTTGTCGTATATTTTTGTGTTGTTTTGGAGGTTTATGTTTATTGTTGGTGTTTGTGTTGTTCTGGTGATTGTGGTGTTTTTGTTTGTTGGGTTGTATGTTTGTGTTCCTGTGTAGTTTGCTGTTATTGTGTATGTTTCTTCATCAAGGTTTTCCGGCATTGTGTGGTTGATTGTGCTTATTCCGTTTGTTATGTTGCTGGTTATTGTTTGGCCGTTGATTTGGTATGTTATGTTTCCCTCGTTTATATTGTTTCCATTTTTATCGGTGATTCTTGCTGTTATTGTTATGGTGTCTGCGCTAGTTATTGTATCTGGTGTTACTGTTAGTTGGGTTATGTTTGCATCTGCTTTGTTTACCTGTATTTGAATTGTTCGGGTGTTTGTATTGTATTGTTCACCAGGATCTTCATAGGTTATGCTTATGTTATGAAGTCCTGTTTTGTTAAATGCAGGGTTAATTATTATACTAGTTCCATTAACAGGTATTGTATTAATTTTACCAAGATCATCAAATACGTTAACTTGTCCCTGACTTATAGTATTTCCATAGTTATCATCTACATTAACTATTATATTTACATCATCAATTAATGTAACATTATCAGGATAATCAACATTAATGAAAACATCCTTTTTACTTAATTGGAAAGTAAAATCTTTACTGGTAGAATTATAATAATTGGTGCTAATCAATACAGCACTAAGAGTATATTCATCTTCTGTTAAAGTAGCAGGCATTTTATAATCAAGTACTGAAACTCCATTTGTAATTACTGTGGTTATTAATCTATTATTGTTAAGTAAATTTTCTCCATTTAACATATAATATAAACGTCCGTTTTCTATTGGATTTCCATACTGATCAGTTACAAATGTTTTTGCTTCAATTATTTCTCCACCACTAATACTGCTCGGAGTCACATTTAATTCCTGAATTACTGCTTCAACTCTATGTACATTAATTATAATATTATCCCATTGACTAGTTTCATAGATTTCATAATCATCAACATACACCACACTTAAATTATGAACACCTAATTCATCAAATTTATACGTTATATTAAATATGCCCTCAGTTATGTTATAATCACCAAGTATAAGATCATTTTCATATAATACTACTTTACCTATTCTAACATAATTGTCATCCTTATCATAAACTGTACCTGTAACGGAAATCTCTTTTATAGGAGTTGTATCCTGAACATAAACAAGATCTTCTATATGTGTATCAATTATTTTTGGTCTGACTTTAACACTTAACTCCTGAGAGATAGACTTAAATGTTTTACTTTCATCATCATAATCAATTGTTAAATTATGTAAGCCGTTTGTCATTAGAATATCATCAACTGTAACAGTTCCATCAGTCACATCCAATGTTTTAACTAAGTCATTTTCTTTGTATATCCTGACTGTTCCTGTTGTAATCGGATTACCATTTT
>OCTW011567928.1_pt1 | contig 12342 bp, 5 predicted proteins | sample 1539671 | NCBI WGS metagenome assembly OCTW01 (sample SAMN02144230, study PRJEB22623) | gut metagenome | biome: sheep rumen | host: Ovis aries | place: New Zealand | reverse complement strand
CGAATGCCCATTATCACCAAAGGCTTGTGTCCAGCAGAGTCTTTCCACAGGATAAGAGAGTCTTGTATTTTCCTTTTCAACATGTTTTAAGACGATTTTGTGCTGCAAAGATACACTTTTTCAAACGAATAACCATCATCTCAACGCACTTTTTCAAACGAATATTATATATTTTAACGCATTTTTTCAAACGAATGTATCAAATTCCTTTTTGAACGATTTAGTCTGACACGCGTTTGACACACCATTGAGGAATGTTACCCAATACTTGATTCCTCTGCGGATAAAAAAGTATTTCAACATTCACTCAAATGAGATACTAAAAAAGGACTTGCCCAATCGTGAGCAAGTCCTTACATTATATGAGAGTATTTAATTACTCTTCAACAGCAGCCTGCGCGGCGGCAAGGCGTGCTATTGGCACACGGAATGGTGAGCAGCTGGCATAGTTCATGCCTACACGGGCACAGAACTTCACTGAGCTTGGCTCGCCGCCATGCTCGCCACAGATGCCGGTGCGGAGAGTAGGACGAACGGCACGACCGTTCTTCACCGCAATCTCTATCAACTGACCTACACCTTCCTGGTCAAGTACCTGGAATGGATCAACATTCAATATCTTCTTGTCAAGATATGCTGGCAGGAATGAAGCTATGTCATCACGAGAGTAACCGAAGGTCATCTGAGTCAGGTCATTGGTACCAAATGAGAAGTACTCTGCCTCCGTAGCTATCTGTGCGGCTGTCAGGGCGGCACGTGGTATCTCTATCATCGTACCTATCTCAAACTCAAGACTTACATTCTCTTCTGCAAAGACTTCCTCTGAGGTCTTCTTTATAATCTCCTTCTGTTGCTTCAGCTCATTGATAGAACCGATGAGCGGCACCATGATTTCCGGATGTGGGTCATAGCCTTCTTTCTTCAGCTGACAAGCTGCACCAAGTATGGCACGTGTCTGCATGGCTGTAATCTCAGGGAACGTAATGCCCAGTCGGCAACCACGGTGTCCCAGCATTGGGTTGTTCTCTGCCAGTGACTCCACACGGCGACGTATCTCCTCAACGGCTACGCCCATCTCCTTTGCCATCGTCTCCTGACCGGCAGCATCGTGTGGCACAAACTCATGCAATGGTGGGTCAAGCAGACGTATGTTGACATGCAATCCGTCCATAGCCTTGAGTATTCCATAGAAATCAGCCTTCTGATAAGGCAACAACTTTGCAAGAGCCTTCTCCCTACCCTCTACGCTGTCAGCGAGAATCATCTCACGCATGGCAACAATCTTCTGGTCGTCAAAGAACATGTGCTCAGTACGTGTCAGTCCGATACCCTTAGCACCAAAGGCGCGTGCCACCTCAGCATCGTGTGGTGTGTCGGCATTAGTGCGCACCTCCATCTTGGTATATTTGTCACAGAGGTCCATTAGCGCCTTGAAGTCACCACTTAGTTCGGCAGCCTTGGTAGGCACCTCTCCGGCATACACCTGACCAGTAGAGCCGTTCAATGAGATATAGTCTCCTTCCTTATATACCACACCGTCAATCTCCACGGTCTTAGCCTTGTAATCCACGTTGATGGCACCGGCACCGCTGACACAGCACTTACCCATACCACGAGCCACCACGGCGGCATGTGACGTCATACCACCACGGGCAGTGAGTATGCCCTCTGCACTTGCCATACCTGCGAGGTCCTCGGGACTGGTCTCTATACGCACCATGATAACCTTATGACCGTTAGCATGCCACTCCTGTGCATCATCAGCATGGAACACTATCTGTCCGCAAGCAGCACCAGGAGATGCCGGCAAACCCTGTGTTATCACCTTTGCCTTTGACAGAGCGAGCTTGTCGAATACAGGGTGAAGCAGCTCGTCAAGCTTCTGCGGCTCACAGCGCATGATGGCAGTCTTCTCGTCAATGAGTCCTTCTTTTATCAGGTCCATGGCAATCTTAACCATCGCCGTGCCGGTACGCTTTCCGTTACGCGTCTGCAGGAACCACAGCTTGCCCTCCTGAACGGTGAACTCCATATCCTGCATATCGTGGTAGTGATGCTCCAGTTTATCCTGCAGCGCATCCAACTCCTTATATATCTCTGGCATAGCCTCCTCCATAGAAGGATACTTTGCCACACGCTCAGCCTCAGAAATGCCGGCACGCTCAGCCCAGCGCTGCGAACCCACCTTCGTTATCTGCTGTGGTGTACGTATGCCTGCTACCACGTCCTCGCCCTGCGCATTAACCAGATACTCGCCGTTAAACAGGTTCTCGCCGTTGCCGGCATCGCGTGAGAAGCATACGCCAGTGGCTGATGTGTCGCCCATGTTACCGAACACCATTGCCATCACAGACACAGCAGTACCCCACTCGTCAGGTATTCCCTCCATCTTACGATACAGGATGGCACGCTCGTTCATCCAACTGCGGAACACCGCACATATAGCGCCCCACAGCTGTGTGATAGGGTTCTCCGGGAAATCAGAGCCCGTCTGCTCCTTGATGGCAGCCTTAAACAGAGCCACAAGTTTCTGAAGAGACTCAACAGAGAGGTCCTTGTCCAGTTCCACGCCCTGCTCCTTCTTCACCTGCTCTATAATCTTCTCAAACGGGTCTATATCCTCCTTATTGACAGGCTTCATACCGAGCACCACGTCACCATACATCTGTACGAAACGGCGATATGAGTCATATACGAAGTGAGGATTACCTGTCTTTGCCACCATGCCTTCAGCCACCTCGTCATTCAGTCCGAGGTTCAATATAGTATCCATCATACCCGGCATAGAGGCACGTGCGCCAGAGCGCACACTGACGAGCAACGGGTTTTGTGCATCGCCAAACTTACAGTTCATCAGTGTCTCTATATGTTTCACGGCTGCGTTAACCTCGTCCTGCAGCAGTTCCACTATTTTCTCTTGTCCCACCTTGTAATACTCGTTACAAGTGTCAGTGGTAATAGTGAAACCAGGAGGTACGGGTACGCCAATAAGGTTCATCTCAGCAAGGTTAGCGCCCTTGCCGCCTAACTGCTCGCGCATCTGCGCATTTCCCTCGGCCTGTCCGTTGCCGAATGTGTAAACTCTTTTTTGTGACATTTGTTTGGGTTTAGTTAATAAATATAAAATAGTATTAGTTACTCAACTTTCGCAAGCTTCAGTTTCGTTGAGGTTTAAGGTTTTGAGGTCGCTTCACTTCAAGGTTTTAAGGTGATATCACCTCATGACCTTACGACCTCATGACCTGATAACCCAACAAGTTGAGCACTTGAGCGAAACTTGAATTAGTTATTTCCGTCTTCACAAATTTAAGGGTTTTATACCATACTGACAAAATAAACACACGTTTTCTGACATTATTTTGCGTCATTCAGCATTTTCATCCGAAAAATTCGTTAATCTCATTTTTTTTTCGTAACTTTGACTTGAATTTGTTTTTTGTTCAAACGACTAATTATGTCACGAAAGAAGAAACCCTATCCTATTCTTGAAAACATAACCATCACCGACATTGCCGCTGAGGGCAAGAGCCTTGTGCGCATCAACGACCTCGTGGTCTTTGTGCCATTCTGCGTACCCGGCGATGTTGTTGACCTGCAGATAAAACGTAAGAAGCACTCATACGCTGAGGCAGAGGTGGTACGCTTCATAAAATACAGTGACAAGCGCACCGAGCCTATGTGCGAGCACTTCGGCATCTGCGGCGGTTGCAAGTGGCAGAACCTGCCATACGAGGAGCAGCTGGCTTTCAAGCAGCAGCAGGTACACGACCAGCTTACCAGGATAGGCAAGATAGAGTTGCCTGAGTTCATGCCCATCAAGGGCTCCGTAAAGACCAGCGAGTACCGTAACAAGCTCGACTTCGGTTGCGCCAACAAGCAGTGGCTCACACGCGATCAGCTTCAGGCTGGCGTACCTTTCGCCCCCGGCATAGGCTTCCACATCACAGGCGCCTTCGACAAGATTCTGCCTATCAGCAAATGCTGGCTCATGGACGACCTGCACAACCAGATGCGCAACAGCATATATGACTACGCCGTGCGCAACGGTCTGTCGTTCTTCGACCTCAGACAGCAGGTAGGACTCCTACGCGATATTATAATAAGGTGTAGCAATTCCGGCGAGTGGATGCTCATAGTGCAGTTCCATTATGACCGCACCAGCGAGGAATCTCTCCGCCAGAGCGAGCAGCAAGCTGAGGGACTGCTGCAGTTCATTGCCGACAGTTTCCCGCAGATTACCTCACTGATGTATCTTGACAACCAGAAGTGCAACGACACCATTGGCGACCAGGACATCAAGCTCTTCAAGGGCAATGACCATATCTTCCTGCTCATGGAGGACCTGAAATTCAAGGTCGGACCCAAGTCGTTCTACCAGACCAACACCGAGCAGGCCTACCACCTCTACTGCGTGGCAAGGGAGTTTGCAGGACTCACCGGCAGCGAACTCGTATATGACCTCTACACCGGCACAGGCACCATTGCCAACTTCGTATCCAAGCAAGCGAAGAAAGTCATCGGCATAGAGTATGTGCCTGAGGCCATCGAGGATGCCAAGATTAACTCACAGATAAACAACATCGACAACACCCTGTTCTATGCCGGTGACATGAAGGACATCCTCACCGACGACTTCATCGCCGAGCACGGCCGTCCTGACGTCATCATCACCGACCCCCCACGCGCCGGCATGCACCCCGACGTTATAAACGTAATACTCAACGCCCACCCCGAGCGCATAGTATATGTCAGCTGCAACCCTGCCACCCAGGCACGCGACCTGCAGCTGCTCGACGCAAGCTACAAAGTCACCAAGGTGCAGCCCGTCGATATGTTCCCTCACACGCCACACGTAGAAAACGTAGTATTGCTTGAGGCACGCAGCTGACAAACAAGAATTATACACCGTGTTTCGCGACATTAAGTTACATATATGATTCAAAAAATTGCAAAAGATAATGAGGCTGTTACGCCTACAACCCGTGAGATGGAAGGATTGAAGGAGTACTTTCCACAATGCTTTAACCAGCAAGGGGAATTCGATATAGACAAGTTTTGCGAGGCTATCCAGCCACAGGTGGACATTACTCGCGAAGGTCGCAGCTACGACTTCTTGGGTAAGAGCTATGCCCGTATGTTGTCATCGCTCGACACCACGACGGTGATTCGTCCTGACTTGGAGCACAACTCAAAGCCTGAGAATCAGAACAGCGAGAACATTTATATCAGTGGCGACAACCTCGATGCGCTGCATCATCTTACTAAGAGCTATGCCGGTCAGGTGAAGTGTATCTATATCGACCCGCCTTACAATACGGGTACTGACGGATTTGTCTATAACGACAAGTTCAAGTTTACGGCTGAGGAATTGACCCTGAAGCTGAGCATCAGTCCTGACGAGGCCGAGAAGATTATCGCTATGACGAGTGGCCATCGTGCCAGCCATGCAGCATGGTTGACATTTATGATGCCTCGCCTCCAGTTGGCTCGCGACCTACTATCTAAAGATGGCGTTATCTTTATCTCGATCGATGATAATGAGCAGGCGTATTTAAAGCAATTGTGCGATAATGTGTTTGGTGAAGATAATTTTGTTGGCGATGTTATCTGGCATAATGCAACAGATAATAATCCAACAAATCTAACTATTGAGCATGAGTATATTCTTTGCTATACAAGAAATAAAGAATTACTGGAATCTGTTTGGAAATCAAGTGACAGCGACATAAAAGACCTTCTGATTGCAAAGGGCAAAGAATTGAATAGTTTGTATAAAGGCGAACAACTGCAAACTATATGGAAGCAGTGGTTTAGAGAAAACAAGAGTCAGTTAGGAGAGTTAGACCGATATAAATATATAGATGAAGGAGGAATCTATACCGGTAGTCAAAGTGTGCACAACCCTGGTAAAGAAGGTTATCGTTATGATATTATTCATCCTGTAACAAAGAAACCTTGCAAACAGCCACTTATGGGATATCGCTTTCCTGAACCATCTATGCAAAAGATGATAGATGAGGGGAGAATTCTCTTTGGAGATGATGAAACAAAACTCGTTGAAATAAAATTGTATGCTTCTGAATATCAAGATAAGTTCTCAAGTGTATATGAACTTGATAGCAGATCGGGTGCTAATGAGTTGAAAAAACTTTTCCCTGAGGCAAAACAGATTTTTAAAAATCCAAAACCTTCGGATGTAATTAAGCATATTTTATCTTACATGAATATTGAAAAAGATAAATATGTTATGGATTTCTTTGGTGGTTCAAGTACAACGGCAGATGCTATTATGCAGTTAAACCTAAAGCAGGAAAAGAAGTTCAAATATATCCTTGTGCAGATACCTGAAGAGATTGCCGAGGACAAAGAAGCCTATAAACTTGGCTACCGCACCATCGACGAAATCGGTATTGAGCGCATCAAACGTGCTGCCAAGAAAATCAAGGAAGAGAATCCAGAGTTTGCTGGTGATTTAGGCTTTAAGCATTACACGTTGGAAGAAGTGCCACAAAACACCCTCGACAAACTGGAAACCTTTGATCCCAATGTTGTTATGACTGCTGACGACGTACTAAATATGTTTGGACGCGATACGGTATTGGAAACATGGCTCGTGAATGATGGCTACGGATTGGGCGCTAAGACAGAAGACGTAGTGCTCGACCAATATCACGCTACACGCTGCGGCAACCATCTCTATCTGACGGATACTGATTTTACGGAAGATGCAATGACGGCACTGGTGGACCGCTATCAGAGTGATCCCGCTTTCAATCCCGATTGCATCGTGCTGTTTGGCTATAGTTTCGGCCACAATGCTAAGGATATGCTGGAGAAGAATAAGCCAACCATTAATCTGGTGAAGGATAAGAACATTATTATCGACGTGCGCTACTAAGAGATATGGAACTGATATTACAGAACAATCTGCCACACCAGCAACTGCCCGTCGAGGCCGTAGGTGACGCACTAAAGGAGGTAAATTGGCAGTCGCCAAAAGACTTTTATGCCAATCCGCTACTTTCGTGGTCGAACCGATATCAGCTTAGTGCACCTATCTATGAGGTGAAGAAGCAACTGCTGCCTAATCAGCCTCAGAAGTTGCAGGAACCGGAAGAAGGAGCTCCCTTGAATCTTGATATCAAGATGGAAACGGGTACAGGCAAGACGTATGTCTATACCAAGACCATTTTTGAGTTGCATCAGCGCTATCGCCTGAATAAATTCATTATCTGCGTACCATCTCTGCCAATTAAGGCTGGTGCCGAACAATTTCTGAACGACCTCTATGTGCAGCGCCATTTCTATGATGCCTGTGGCTATCATTGTGATTTGGAGGTAGGTGTTTTGGAGGCTGCTAAGGCGAAGAAAGGTAAACGGTATTTCCCTGGTGTGGTGCGCGACTTCGTGGAAGGTTCTTGCCAACAGCGCAATAAGATATATGTACTGTTGCTGAACATGGCTCTGCTGACGAATGCACAGATATTGAAACGCAACGATTACGACTTTGGTGTGTTGGGCTTCTATCGTCCATTCGATGCATTGAGGGCTACACATCCTGTTGTCATCATTGACGAGCCTCACCGCTTTACACGTACTCAATCTGCATATACTCAGATACTCAATGAGCTGAAGCCACAACTGATATTGCGCTATGGTGCCACTTTCCCTGAGATAACCGTAGGGCGTGGCAAAAACAGGCATGTGACGAAAGACTATCTGAATCTGCTCTATGACCTGAATGCCTGTGAGGCTTTTTCGCAGAACCTAATTAAGGGCGTTGCCAAGGAGCATTTTGAGTTACAAGGACAGCAGCGCGAGCGTATTATCATTAAGGAGATTAATGAGCGCGAACGCAAGGTGATGTTGCAATATGGCAATCGAACTGAGGTGCTGCAAGCAGGCGACCCTATTACGCTTGCACCAGAGATGCAGAACGTCAGCGTGGATGCGGTAGAGAAAGGTTTGGTGACACTTTCTAATGGCAAGCAGTTCCATACCAGCGAACACTTCAGTCCGTCTGTCTATGCCCAGTCGTATCAGGAGGAAATGGTGAAGTTGGCTATTCAGCGGCATTTCGAAACGGAGCGTTTGAACTTTGAACGTCCTCAGCGCATGAAGACACTGACCCTGTTCTTTATCGATAGCATTCGTTCGTATCGTGGAGAGGGAGAGGAAAACGGCTGGTTGGCAGAGAAATTCGAAGTGTTGCTAAGGGAGCGTGTCAAATTGGAACTGAGCAAGTCTTGTTCTGATGAATACAGAGCCTATCTGGAAGCCACGCTAAAAGATCCTCACGCTTGTCACGGAGGTTACTTTGCGGAGGATAACCAGAATAGCGATGAGGAGATAGCTCAGCAAGTGAAAGAGATCCTGCACGATAAGAAGCAATTGTTGTCATTCAAGAACGAAGATGGCAGTTGGAACGTACGCCGCTTTATCTTCTCAAAATGGACGCTGAAGGAAGGATGGGATAACCCCAATGTGTTCACCATCTGCAAGTTGCGTTCCAGTGGTAGTGAGATTAGTAAGTTGCAGGAGGTGGGTCGTGGATTGCGCCTGCCAGTTGATGAATATGGTAATCGCAGTAGCGAAGAATTCCTGCTGAACTATATTGTAGATTTCGATGAAGCCGACTTTGCAGCCAAATTAGTTGCTGAGATAAACGGCCAGTCGCAGCAAGTAGCTATCACGGATAAGATACCAATGGAGTTGATTCAATGTGTGGCTGAGAAACGAAACGTGGATCAATTCCAGTTGATGATGGAACTGGCCCAAAAAGGAATCATAAAAGACTTACAGGGAACAGTTAATGGCGATATGTTGGGTGAGTTATACAATCAGTACCCAGAATTTGCTGATACAGGCCTGCCAAAGTCTAAGGTTATCGATAGAAATAAGAAGAATACTAATAAAATTAAGATTCGTCCGCTAGTATTCGACCGTCTGCGCGACTTGTGGATGAAGATTAATAAAAGGTATGTTATCTTCTTCGACCCCATGCTTGAGAAAGAACTAGAGAAAGCATTGCCTATGCTTTTTAGTAAGGGAGTCTTTGCCTATTCAGTAATGACAAGTCAACGTGAGATAGTGGAAACAGACAATGGAAAGATGGCCTACGTTCAAGATACTGGAGTTTCGTATCAAACGACGGGAAATCGTATGCCTTATAACGAATTTCTGAAGCGAATCAATCGTGTCACCAGCGTTCCTATCCGTACGCTTCACGATGCGATGTGCAAAGGTATTGGCAAAAAAGGTGCTTTTAAGCAGGACATGATTAACGATCAATCGTTGGCTCGTATTATCAGCAACATCACAAATTGGAAGATTGAAAACTCTATGCAACGGTTTAAGTATAAGCAGACAGCTTATGACGTAAAGCGTACAAGGCTTACTGACGAAAACGGCAAGTTGTATGAAGATATCGTGCAGAGTTACATCGGTAATCATCTGGATAGTGCAAGAGTAGCAGACCGATACCTCTATGATACCTACACATACGATAGTGAATTGGAACAGACAAACCTCAGGAGTTCTGATATTGACGAGGTCATCGTGTTTGGAAAAATTCCCCGCAAGAGTATTGCCATTCCTACTATCACAAACGACTCGTATAGTCCAGACTTTATGTACATAGTAAAGAAGACTGATGGCACAAAGGAACTGAATATCATCGTCGAAACCAAGGGCGTAGATACACCAGTCAATATGCGTGGAATTGAAGAGAAGAAGATTAGCTGTGCCAAGAAGTTCTTTAACCAGCTTCGTGAAGACTATCCTGAGTTAAATGTCAACTTCAGGGATCAACTCAATAATCAACAGTTACGTACTATCATCGATGAGGTAATAAGAGACAATTAACAATATAACTCACAAAGTTAAAAACAAACTATGAGATACATACTTAACATCTTATTCCTACTCACAGCCTTGGTCGCCAACGCAACAGACTTCACCCTTGGAGCCGACATCAGTTGGGCTACAGAGATGGAGAGCCGCGGACACAAGCTCTATAACTACAAGGGCGAGGAACGTGAGGCCACTGCCTTGATGAAGGAGATGGGACTCAATGCCATACGCCTGCGCGTATGGGTTGACCCTGCAGAGCATGGCAATTGGTGCAACAAAGAGGATGTGCTGGTCAAGGCTCTGCGCGCCAAGCAACAGGGCATGGACATCATGATCGACTTCCATTACAGCGACTGGTGGGCAGACCCTGCCAAGCAAAACATACCCGCGGCATGGGCTAAGCATAAGTACAAGCAACTGCTCGTCGATGTGGCAAACCATACCAAGGAGGTGCTTACCATGCTTAAAGACAACGGCATCACAGTGAAATGGGTGCAGGTAGGCAACGAGACCTCCAACGGCATGATGTGGCCTGCAGGCAAGCTGGAGGACAACCCCAAGCAATATGCCGGACTGTTCAAGGCTGGCTATGACGCTGTGAAGGAGGTGATGCCAGAGGCAAAGGTGATAGTACACCTTGACAAAGGATATGACAACGACCTCTACAACTATAACCTTGACGCCCTGCGCGACAACGGCGCACAGTGGGACATCATCGGCATGTCCGTATATCCTTACTGGGCTCGCGACAAAGGTTACAAGAATGCCGCCATGCGACTGATAATGGAGGCAGTGCACAATGTCAACCTCCTTGCAAAGAAATACGGCACAGACGTCATCGTGACAGAGACCGGCTTCGAGGTCAACGACACGCTGCCTTACATCATGGAGTCTGGTCGCACGCAGCTGCAGGCGCTTATCGATATGATGCGCACCAAGACCTCCGGCCACTGCCTCGGAGTATTCTATTGGGAGCCTACATGCAAGCCCTCACAATATAAGTTAGGGGCATTCACCGAGGACGGCCACCCCACCGCCATCATGCGTGCCTTCACACAGGCGGCATACGCTATGCCATCCGCCAGTCCCCTGCTGCCATCCGTCTACGACCGTCCGCTGGTATCTATACAGACCAACAAGGGCGAAATCATCGTAGAGCTGTATAACGACACCCCACTCCACCGTGACAATTTCCTGAAGCTTGCGGCAGACGGAAAACTCAACGGCACACTGTTCCACCGCATACTGCCCAACTTCATGATACAAGGCGGAGACACAGGCGACGATGCCGGACTCATCGATGCAGAGATAATGCCCCAGAAGCACTTCCACAAGCGCGGCGCACTGTGTGCTGCAAGAGCCGACGACAACGTAAACCCGGAGCGCAAAAGCAACGGCACCCAGTTCTACATCACCTGGGGCAAGTGGCCCACGGCACGCCGTGCAGGTTCCACAGAAGAGCCCCTGCCCTACTATCTGGAGCAGCAGCAGCCGGGCGTCCCATACCTTGACGGCGAATACACCGTCTTCGGCGAAGTCTTCAGCGGTTTAGACGTAGTAGAGAAGATACAGAGCGTACAGACCGACGCCAACGGCAAGCCCACAGAAGACGTAAAGATACTAAGCGTGAAGATAATTTAGAATTCACCGCTCGGCACTTGCGACGCTTTTCTTGCCCTCCGTGGGTGCTCAGGCGCATAGCGGAGTCCAAAGGTCGCAGACCGACTAAAAGAACTCATCACTCAAAACTCATAACTATTAAAACGTGTATTTCTCAGGATTAATAATAGCAGTAGCCACCTTTATTACGATAGGCATCTTCCACCCCATAGTCATAAAGACAGAATACTATTTCGGCACCCGTCCGTGGTGGATATTCCTACTCTGCGGAGTAGGCTTCATCATCGCCTCACTCTTTATAGCCAATCAGATTATCAGTCCAGTACTTGGAGTGATAGGCTGCTCATGCCTCTGGAGCATCCTCGAGCTCTTTGAGCAGAAGAAACGCGTAGAGCGAGGCTGGTTCCCCAAGAACCCGAAAAGGAAGTATTGATAACCCCCTCTACCATCTACCGAGGGCTTGCGAATGTTTAAAAAGAGAAAAGAGAAAAATATTCCAAAATAGGACATTTTTGTCATTTGGGGGTTGAAAAAATGTTCACGAAAAAATTCAAACTAGAAGAGAAAAAGGTGATTTTCGAGAGAAAAACGGCACTTTAAGAATGAAAAAATAGCTTTTGAGGGGTAAAGTGATAACTTTTACGTCGTCATTCGATAGCTTTTACACTCTGAAAGCATAGCTTTTACATGCTAAAACGATAGCTTTTACGAGGTAAAAGCTATCGTTTTTTAGTATCTTTATATAAGCCTTCACTGATTATCAATGAGTTACAAACCGCCGTAGAATCGGCTGTACGAAATCAGTTGTAAAAAGTTTTGAAATATCGCAAGGAAAACGGGGTTGGGACAGGGGCCAAAATAGGACAAAAT
>OCTW011348461.1_pt1 | contig 12342 bp, 12 predicted proteins | sample 1539671 | NCBI WGS metagenome assembly OCTW01 (sample SAMN02144230, study PRJEB22623) | gut metagenome | biome: sheep rumen | host: Ovis aries | place: New Zealand | reverse complement strand
TTGCCCATACCACCAGCTCGGAATTCCGCCAGATCAACGCGACTTCCGCCGGGAAAAAGGATATGGAGGCCGTGATTCAGGAGGCGAAAAATACCCTGGGGATGTATGGGCGCAAGACTATCCTGTTTATTGACGAGATTCACCGGTTTCACAAGGGACAGCAGGATTACCTGCTGCCGTTTGTAGAAGACGGGACGATCACGCTGATAGGGGCTACAACGGAGAACCCGTATTTTGAAGTGAATAAAGCGCTGATTTCCCGTTCGCTGGTCTTTGAGCTGAAGCCGCTGCAGCCGGAAGAGATTCTTCAGCTGCTGAAACGGGCGGTTTCAGATCGGGAGAAGGGAATGGCGTCTTATCAGGTCGCGGCAGACGAGGAAGCGCTGGATTATCTGGCAGAGCTCTCCAACGGAGATGCCCGGAATGCGTTAAACGCCCTGGAACTTGGCGTGCTGTCCACGCCGCGCAGTGAAGACGGCAGGATCCATATTACGCTGGAAGTGGCCCAGGAGTGTATCCAGAAACGGGTCGTACTGTATGACAAGGATGGAGACAGCCATTATGATACGATTTCGGCGTTTATTAAGAGTATGCGGGGGTCGGATCCGGATGCGGCCGTCTATTATCTGGCAAAGATGCTGTATGCGGGAGAAGATGTGAAATTTATTGCCCGCAGAATCATGATCTGCGCATCGGAAGATGTGGGCAACGCGGATCCGAATGCGATTCAGGTGGCGGTCAGCGCGGCACTGGCGGCGGAACGCCTGGGGATGCCGGAAGCCCGTATTGTACTGTCCCAGGCGGCTACCTATGTGGCCTGCGCGCCGAAGAGCAATGCGTCTTATCTGGCGATCGACAAGGCGCTTTCTCTGGTCAGAAAAAAGAAGGAAGCGCCGATTCCGCCCTATCTGCAGGATTCTCATTATTCCGGTTCCAAAGAACTGGGACACGGGATCGGTTATCGATACGCCCATGCATATGAGAATCATTACGTGGATCAGCAGTACCTGCCGGATATTTATAAAGAGGAGAAGTTTTACGAACCGGACGGTATGGGATATGAAAAAGAGATTCTTGACAGGTTCCGAAAAATAAACAACGTGAACTTTTACAAGAACAAAGAAATGAAGTATACTGAGACAGGCAGAGAACAAATTTCAGGAGGAAGACAGAATGATTGAAACAGGTATCAAAGGCACCCTGACAGACACTGTAACAAAAGAAAAAACAGCAGCAGCAGTAGGCAGCGGCGTTCTGGAAGTGTATGGCACGCCGGTGATGATCGCATTGATTGAAAAGACAGCGTGTGACAGCGTGGCGCCGTATCTGGAAGAAGGAAGCGGAACCGTAGGCACGAACCTTACCATCAATCATGTGGCGGCGACACCGGTAGGCATGCAGGTGACCTGTGAGACGGAACTGGTGGAAGTAGACCGAAGACGTCTGGTATTTCAGGTGAAAGTGACAGATGAAGCCGGACTGATCGGAGAAGGGACCCACGAACGCTTCATTGTAAACAATGAGAAATTCCAGGCAAAAGCCAACAGCAAAAAAGCATAACTGGCATCAGATTTTTTGCGCGGAAGAGCAGCTTCCCACATGAATTTCGAGAAAATAACCAGGCATATGGCAGAAAAAACTGCTGTATGCCTGGTTATTTTATGTGGTGGAAAACTGATTTTTCAAGCCTATATTTAATAGGAAGTAATTGAGATGATTTTTCCGGGATTCCTGCGGTGGAACAGAAAAATTGTATGACACAACTTTTTATTTGAATTCAAAGTATACAAAAACTATTGTTTTTTTACGGATACTTTGCTATCATTGGAAATGTATTTTTTCAGATACAAAATACAGGAAAGGAGGGAATGCTTGTGGGAATGGATGTGAAGAAGACCTTAAATGCAGTCAAAAAGGCCGAGAAGGAAGCCGGAGCCCTTGTCAAACAGGCAAAGGCGGAGAGTGAAACAATTGTGGAACAGGCCAGACAGGATGCAGAAAAGATGAAGGCAGAACGCATTCAGAAAGCAAAGAAACAAGCGGCCCAGGATTTGAAGTCTGCACAGGACCAGGGAGTGATTGATCTGCAGGAAGCCATGAAAAAGGTGAACGCAGAGATCGACAGCCTGAAGCAGAATGTAGCAGGACTTGAAGCCCAGGTAGTGGACAAGGTGATTGCCAGTCTGTTACCGGATTAATCAATGACATTGGGGTCAAGCAACAAAGGAGGAATTGTATGGCGATACTGCAGATGCAAAAATTCAGTATCTGCGCATTGAAGACCAATCGGCAGGCCATACTCGATGAGCTGCAGTCACTTGGAGTCACAGAACTGAATTTTAATTTCAAGTATGCGAAAAGCAAATACCTGAAACGGGAGGATACTTCTGACAAGAAGCAGATCTATGACAAGAACATTCAGCAGATTGAGCGTGCTTTAGAGATCATGGATCAGTATGATGAGGGGAAGAAGTCATTGCTGGCCGGCCTGGAAGGAAAGGATCTGTTATCCCGGGAAGAATATACAGAAGTTCTGAAAGAAAATGATGATATTCGGGGAATTACAGCAGACGTCAACCGTCTGGCTAAGGTGATCAGTACCTGCCGAAGCGAAAACCAGAGGCTGGAGGGACAGATCGAAGCCCTGACGCCCTGGATGGCTCTGGATGTACCGATGAACTGTGACGGTACAGAAAAAAGCAGTCTGCTCATAGGATCTGTTCCGGGGGCATTTTCCGAACAGGCGCTGGGAGAAGCCATTGCCAAAGGGGCGCCCGGTCTGACGGCCTATCAGCTGGATCTGCTGTTTTCAGAGAAGACAGGAACCTATTTCGCGGTGACCTGCCTTAAGACAGATGCTGAAAAGCTGGAACATGCGCTGAGAGAGATAGGGTTTGTAAGGCCTTCCATTGCGGAAAACAAAGTCCCGGAAGAGCTGGCAGAGTCTTATCGAAAACAGATAGAAGAAAATAATAAAACAATCGAGAATTCCATCGCTGCGATCCGGGCGACCATTCCCGAGCGCAAACGTCTGGAAATCCTCTCCGATGAATATCGGGTCAAAGCAGAGAAATACAGGGTGCTGGGAGAGATTCCTCAGTCCCGGAAGACATTTTTCGTCACCGGATACCTTCCGGTCCAGGCCATCCCGGTCATTGAAAAGAAAGTGATCGAACCTTACGGATGCGCCTTTGAACTCGGGGACATCAAAGGAGAGGCCCCGGTTCTTCTGAAAAACAACCCGTTTTCCAGAACCTATGAAGGCGTCCTGGAATCTTATGGACTGCCGCACAAGGGAGAATTTGACCCCACGGTGATCATGTCTGTCTTCTATGCGGTATTTTTCGGAATGATGCTTTCGGATTTCGGATACGGACTGCTCCTGTTTATCGGGTCGCTGTTCCTGCTTCTGAAGTTTCCGCGTATGGAAGACAAGATGCGGCAGAGCATCAAGCTGTTCTGCATCGGCGGCATTTCCACCATGTTCTGGGGAATCATGTATGGCAGCTATTTCGGCGATATCGTGGATACGATTTCCCGAGAGTTTTTCGGACATCAGGTGCATATTCCGGCACTGTGGTTTGAACCGCTGAACGATCCGATGCGGCTGCTGGTTTACTGCTTGATTTTCGGCCTGATCCATCTGTTCATGGGTGTGGCTCTGCAGGCATATAATTACCTAAAAAAAGGAAAAGTCTGGGATTTCATCTGCGACGATGTATTCTGGTACGCGTTCCTGATCGGCCTGATTCTGATGCTTCTGCCGACGGAAATCATGGCTTCTATTATTCAGAAGCAGCTGGTATTTCCGGACTGGCTGAATCTGTTAGCCCGCATTCTGGCGATTGCCGGAGCAGTTGGAATTATCCTATTTGCGGGACGGCGGTCCAAGAAGCCGGTTAAACGGATTCTTCTTGGAATCTACGACATTTACGGCATTACCGGATGGCTGAGCGACGTACTGTCCTATTCCCGTCTGCTGGCGCTGGGCATGGCCACCGGCGTAATCGCATCGGTGGTTAATATGATCGGCACCATGTTCGGAAGCGGCGTGATCAAGCTGATTATATTTATTGTAGTATTTATTGTAGGTACGGCACTGAGCCTTTTCATCAACACACTTGGTGCATATGTACATTCCAACCGACTTGAGTTTGTCGAATTCTTCGGAAAATTCTACGAAGGCGGCGGCAGACCATTTGAACCTTTCAAGAAAAATACGAAATATGTGGATGTTAAGGAGGAGAATTAATCATGGAATATTTAGGACTTGCTTTGGCACTGGCAGGCGCAGCTTGTGCAGTATTATTTGCAGGCGCAGGATCGGCAATGGGATGCGGTATCGCAGGCCAGGCAGCTGCCGGAGTTATTTCTGAAGATCCGAACAAATTTGCGAAAGTACTGATCATGCAGCTGCTTCCCGGTACACAGGGTATTTACGGACTGCTGATCGGATTTATCGCTTTATCCAAGATTGGCCTGTTAGGCGGCGGTTACGCGGATATCAGCTGGACCACCGGTCTTCTGATGCTTGGTTCCTGTATGCCGATTGGCATCGTAGGTCTGGTATCCGGCAAATATCAGGGTATGTGTGCCGCAGCTTCCATCGGCGTCGTTGCCCGTAACGAAGAGCAGTTCGGTAAAGCAATGCTGTTCCCGGCTATGGTTGAGACCTACGCAATCCTTGCACTTCTGATTTCTGTATTAACCGTCAGCGCAGTTAAGATCTGACAGATACCGGCGGCAGGCAGGCTGCCTGCACCACAGACTTAGAACAATAGGATAAGGAGAACAGAAGATGGCGGGACTTAACGAAATAATAGATCAGATTCTGAAAGAAGGACAAGTCTCAGCAGATAGCATTACAGCCAAGGCCAGAGCACAGGCAGAGCAGATTAAGAAGGAAGCAGGGGAGGAAGCAGCCCGGCAGGAAAAAACCATCGCTGCAAAATCCCGGCAGGATGTGATTTCCTATGGGGAACGGATCAAATCCAACGCGGATCTGCAGAGAAGAACCGCACTGCTGACCGCAAAACAGGAAATCATTTCCGAAGTGCTGCAGAAAGCTTATGAAAAGTTCTGCAAACAGGATGACAGGACCTATTTCGAGACCTTAAAGAAGATGGTTCGTCTGTATGCGGAAGCACAGAACGGAGAAATCTGTTTTTCGAAAGAAGATGTGCAGAAAATGCCGAAGGGCTTTATGGAAGAAGTCAGCGCGATTGCCGCAGAGAAGGGCGGAACGCTGAAACTTTCCGGCGAAACCAGGCCCATCGAAAAAGGCTTTGTACTGATCTACGGCGGTGTGGAAGAGAACTGTACGTTCCGGGCACTGTTTGATGCAAAACAAAACGACCTGACAGATCTGATTCACAAAGAGATATTTTTATAAAAAGCGCAATTAAAGGAGGAATCACGTGAGTAATCTGGATTACACTTTTGCGGTTGCGCGTATACGGGCACTTGAAAAGAATCTTTTCGATGCTTCGGTGATTGAACAGCTGATGAACTGTAAGAATCAGGAATCCTGTCTGCAGCTGCTGACGGAAAAAGGCTGGGGCGATACCCTGGCTTCCGGCGCGGCAGCAGAGGAGATACTGGCAGCCGAGACAGAAAAGACCTGGGATGTGATTCGTCAGCTGAACGTAGACGCCCATGTGTTTGATGTGCTGCTTTACGCGCATCTGTTTCACAATCTGAAGGCTGCGGTCAAGCAGGTATGCACAGAGGAATCCAATCCGTATATTTTTTATGATGACACATCGATTTCCGGTGAGGAAATGATGGAGATTGTACGGGAAAAACGATTCAATAAGCTGCCGGTAAATATGTCAAAAGCAGCGGAAGAAGCATACGAAACCCTGCTTCATACAAGAGACGGACAGCTGTGTGATATGATTATTGACCGTGCCACATTAGACGCAATCTACGAAACAGGGCGTCACTCCGCGGAGGATATCATCAGAGATTACGCGGAATCAGCAGTGGCAGTGGCAGATATTAAGATCGCGGTGCGATGCGCCAGAGTACACAAAAATCTTGATTTTATTGAAAAGGCACTTGCTCCCTGCGGCAGTATGAATGTGGCGGAACTGGCCCGCGCGGCAGCCAACGGAGAAGAAGCGGTAAAGAACTTTATCTCCGGGACCATATACCGGGATGCTGTGCCGGCTCTGGAGGAATCACTTTCCGCATTTGAGCGCTGGTATGACAACCGTATTATCGATACGATCAGACCGCAGAAATATGTTTCGTTTTCCGTCGGGCCGGTGGTGGCATACGTGCTGGCCAGGGAAAATGAGATCAAAACGGTGGGAATCATTCTTTCCGGCAAAGCAAATCAGCTGCCGGAAGACTCCATCCGGGGAAGGATAAGGGAAATGTATGTATAAGATAGCAGTTTTGGGACCGTATGACAGTATTTACGGATTCGCCACACTGGGTCTTGATATATTTGCCGTATCCAGTGTGGAAGAAGGCGAAGAAAAATTAAGAAGACTGGCAGAAGGTGAGTATGCAGTCATATATATTACCGAAGGACTCGCGGCGGAAATCAGTCATGAAATCGAACGGTATGCCGAGCAGGTAATGCCGGCCATTATCCTGATTCCGGGGATCGCGGGAAATACAGGAGCCGGGATACAGAATGTCAAGAATTCTGTGGAAAAAGCAGTCGGCTCGGATATTCTTTTCGGTAATGAATAACGAAGTACAAGCCGGAATTCATGCTGACAGAAAGGTTGGTTATAGATTCATATGAGCAAAGGAACGATAAAAAAGATCGCCGGACCGCTTGTTATTGCGGAAGGGATGCGTGACGCCAATATGTATGACGTGGTGCGCGTCAGCGAACAGCGGCTGATCGGCGAGATCATTGAAATGCACGGAGATCAGGCTTCCGTGCAGGTATATGAGGAGACATCCGGATTAAAGCCGGGAGAACCGGTGGAATCCACAAATGCCCCCCTGTCTGTAGAACTTGGACCGGGACTGATCTCCAGTATTTATGACGGTATTCAGCGTCCGCTGGATGCCATCATGGAGGTGTCCGGCGGCGGCAGCCTGAAACGAGGCGTTGAGGTGCCGTCCCTGAACCGGGAAGCCAAATGGGACTTTGTGGCTACAGCCGCAGCCGGCGACCGGGTGATCGGCGGAGATGTGCTGGGGACCGTGCAGGAAACCCCGGTTGTGGAACAGAAGATTATGGTGCCGAACGGAGTGGAAGGAACCATCAAATCCATCCGTTCCGGTCAGTATACAGTAACTGATACCGTGGCTGTCATTGAGACGGCGACAGGGGATCAGGAAGTGACCCTGATGCAGAAATGGCCGGTCCGTGTGGGACGTCCGTACAAGCAGAAAACTCCCACCAACAAACCGCTGATTACCGGTCAGCGTGTCATTGACACCTTTTTCCCCATTGCCCGCGGCGGTGTTGCTGCTGTACCGGGACCCTTCGGAAGCGGCAAGACAGTGATCCAGCATCAGCTGGCAAAATGGGCAGAAGCAGACATTGTCGTTTATATCGGCTGCGGCGAGCGCGGCAATGAGATGACAGATGTACTGAACGAGTTCCCGGAGCTGAAGGATCCGCGTACCGGCGAATCCCTGATGCAGCGGACGGTTCTGATCGCCAATACTTCCGATATGCCGGTGGCAGCCCGGGAGGCTTCCATTTATACAGGCATTACGATTGCGGAATATTTCCGTGATATGGGCTACTCAGTGGCACTGATGGCCGATTCCACCTCCCGCTGGGCAGAGGCGCTGCGAGAGATGTGCGGCCGTCTGGAGGAGATGCCCGGTGAGGAAGGATATCCGGCTTATCTGGGAAGCCGTCTGGCAGAGTTCTATGAGCGTGCCGGAAGCGTGGTTTCCTGCGGCACAGAAGGCAGAGAAGGCGCACTGTCGGTCATCGGGGCGGTATCGCCTCCGGGCGGTGATATTTCCGAGCCTGTATCCCAGGCGACACTGCGGATTGTCAAAGTGTTCTGGGGACTGGACGCGGATCTGGCCCACAAACGGCATTTCCCGGCAATCAACTGGCTGAACAGCTATTCGCTGTATCTGGACAATGTATCCGGCTGGTTCAATGACAATGTGTCGGAAGACTGGATGAGCAACCGGCAGGAGCTGATGAATCTTCTGCAGGATGAGGCTTCCCTGGATGAAATCGTTAAGATGGTAGGTATGGATGCGCTGTCCGCTTCTGACCGTCTGAAGATGGAAGCCGCCCGCTCCATCCGTGAGGATTTCCTGCATCAGAACTCCTTCCATGATGTGGATACCTACACATCTCCGAAGAAGCAGCTGCTGATGATGCGCCTGGTGCTGGCTTATTACGAGAAAGCCAGAGAAGCGCTGGAGCAGGGAACCGGAATCAATCAGCTGATCAATCTCGGCGTACGGGAGGATATCGGCCGTTTCAAATACACCACAGAGGATAAGATAGACGAGACTTACAAAGAGGTACTGGATAAACTGAGCAAAGAAATCTCAGCAGTATGCGGAAAGGAGGACCTGTAAGTTATGCCGAAAGAGTATAGAACCATACAGGAAGTTGCCGGACCGCTGATGCTGGTACGCGGCGTAGAAGATGTAGGTTATGATGAACTTGCGGAAATTGAACTGGTAAACGGCGAAAAACGCCGCTGCAAAGTGCTGGAAATCGACGGCGGAGACGCTGTGGTACAGCTTTACGAAGCATCCACCGGTATCAATCTTTCCAACAGTAAAGTCCGTTTCCTGGGACGAAGCATGGAACTGGGAGTATCCGCGGATATGCTGGGACGTGTCTTCGACGGCATGGGCCGGCCGATTGACGGCGGCCCGGAGATTATTCCGGACGAACGGCGGGATATCAACGGCCTTCCGATGAATCCGGCAGCCCGGGAATACCCGAATGAGTTTATCCAGACCGGTGTATCCGCGATCGACGGACTGAATACACTGGTACGTGGACAGAAGCTGCCGATTTTCTCGGCATCCGGTCTTCCCCATGCCCAGCTGGCGGCACAGATTGCCAGACAGGCAAAGGTACGGGGTACCGGCGAGCAGTTCGCGGTTGTATTTGCCGCTATGGGTATCACATTTGATGAGTCCAACTATTTTGTGGAATCCTTTAAGGAAACCGGCGCCATTGACCGTACCGTAATGTTTGTCAATCTGGCAAATGATCCGGCGGTAGAGCGTATTTCCACACCTCGTCTTGCGCTGACGGCAGCAGAATACCTGGCCTTTGAGAAGGATATGCATGTACTGGTTATCCTGACGGATATTACGAACTACGCGGATGCGCTGCGTGAAGTGTCTGCGGCCAGAAAGGAAGTTCCGGGACGCCGCGGCTATCCGGGTTATATGTATACCGACCTTGCTACCCTGTATGAACGCGCCGGCCGTATGAGAGGAAAAGAAGGAAGCATCACCATGATCCCTATCCTTTCTATGCCGGAGGATGATATCACCCATCCGATCCCTGACCTTACCGGATATATTACCGAAGGACAGGTGATTTTAAGCCGTGAGCTTTACCGCAAGGGCATTACGCCTCCGATTGACGTGCTTCCGTCCCTGTCCCGACTGAAGGATAAGGGAATCGGCGAAGGAAAGACCCGTGGAGATCATTCCAATACCATGAACCAGCTGTTCGCGGCATATGCCCGCGGCAAAGAGGCCAAAGAGCTGATGGTGATCCTGGGAGAGGCCGCGCTGTCAGACATGGATATCCTCTATGCGAAATTCGCGGATGCTTTCGAGGAAAAATACATTTCCCAGGGATATGACAACAACCGTGATATCGAGGAAACGCTGGATATCGGCTGGGAGCTGCTGCGTCTGCTTCCGAGAAGCGAGCTGAAACGTATCGATGACAAGTATCTGGATCAGTACTATGATCCGGAATAAAAAATTCCGTATACGTAATACAGCAGCAGGAAGGGAGTGAGAACGCTGGCTACCATTAATCCGACCCGAATGGAGCTGACCCGCCAGAAGAGAAAACTGGTGACAGCCGTTCGCGGACACAAATTATTAAAAGACAAACGGGACGAACTGATGCGCCAGTTTCTGGATCTTGTCAGAGAAAACATGGAGCTGCGGAAAAAAGTGGAAAAAGGCATTGCGAGCGCAAATGTAAATTTTGTCGTAGCCAAATCCGCCATGTCCGAGCAGGGACTCCATACCGCTCTGATGGCTCCGAAACAGGAGGTATATCTGGAATGCGGCAAAAAGAACGTCATGAGTGTCGATGTGCCGGTTTTTGAATACAAGACCAGGTCAGCGGATGAAAATGATATTTATTCCTACGGATTTGCCTATACGTCCAGTGATCTGGATGACGCGGTAAAATCGCTGTATGATATTCTGCCGGATATGCTGGCTCTGGCGGAAAAGGAAAAAGCATGCCAGCTGATGTCGGCGGAAATCGAAAAAACCCGCCGCCGTGTAAATGCGCTGGAACACGTAATTATTCCGGAAGCGCAGAAAAATATCAAATACATCACAATGAAACTGGATGAAAATGAGCGAAGCACACAGATCCGTCTGATGAAAGTCAAAGATATGGTGCTGGAAGACGCGCACGGTTATTCAAAGAAGCAGGAAGAAGAAGGCAGGGAACTGCTTGCCGAAGCTTCCCGCCGGTAAAAAACAGAAAATACGGTCTGTTTTTTGGCAGACTGCAGAGACTGGAACGGAAGTCATGCCCTGTGGTATGGCTTCCGCTTTTCATTTCTGTATAAAATGTAGTATGATTAGGAAAGAACAGCTTATGGTCGGAATGGCCGGACAGCAGAAGACGAGATACAGAGAGGAGAAAACCTATGCTGCTTGTTACAACAGAGACGATCCCCGGGAAAGAACTGGAACTGCTGGGTATGGTGGAAGGCTGTATGATCCAGAGCAAACACATCGGCAAAGATATCGGACAGAGCCTGAAAACCATGGTCGGCGGGGAACTGAAGTCTTATACCGCCATGATGGCAGAGGCAAAAGATACGGCGCGGCAGCGAATGCGGGCAGAAGCGGAAAAACTGGGCGCAGACGCGGTAGTGGGTGTGCGTTATACGACATCGGCGATTGTGCAGGGAGCGGCTGAGGTGATTGCGTACGGCACAGCGGTTCGCTGCCGCTAAGTGTCAGCACAGTACAGGAGGCGAACAGAGCGATGAAGCAGGAAGCTGCGGCATTTCAAAAGAGAATCAGGGATCTGGCAGATCGCAGCTGCCGGGAGAATCGTTACGTTTTTACTGATTTTCTGACACTGGAAGAACAGTCAGAAGTTCTGAATATGAAACAGGAACTGGCTTATGTGGATTTTGCGCTGTACGGCGGCACAGAGGCCTGTGAGCGGAAGATGCTTCGCTTCGGAAGCGAGGCACAGCTGGGATATTCCGTGGAATTCCCTATTTGCTGTCTGCGGATCGAACCGCGGATGAAAAAGTTTGCAGATCCACTGATTCATCGGGATTTTCTGGGTGCGCTGATGCATCTGGGAATTCGGCGGGATGTGCTGGGAGATATTTTTGTCCGGGAGAAGTGCGCTTGGCTCTTCTGCGAGGAGCAGATGAGCAGTTTTATCAGGGACAATCTGATCAAAGTGCGCCATACCTATGTGCAGTGCCGGGAAAGCGCTGAAATTCCGGAAGAAGCAGCACCGGTGCTGCAGCCCCAGGAACTGATCGTGGCAAGTACGCGGGCAGATGTGCTGGTGGCAAAGATCTGCCGCCTGTCCCGCAGCCAGAGTGTGGAACTGTTTCGGGAAAAGAAAATATTTATCAACGGATATCTGTATGAAAATAACAGCGGCATGTTGAAACCGGGAGATGTGATTTCCATCCGCGGATTCGGAAAGCTGATCTATGACGGAGAGAAAGCGGTGACCCGCAAGGGCAGCCACAGAATTGCCGTCCGCAGATATATCTGAATGCAGCAGAAGACAGAACGATAAAGTAAAAGATGAAAAAGAATGAAAATCAGCAGGATCTGGTATCTGCGCAGGAATCTCTGGAAATTGTCCGGGATCAGTTAAAGCAGATTGAGAAACAGCTGAAAAAAGAAAAAAAGAGACAGAGAAAAGAAAAAAAGCAGACCTACGAACCGCCTCAGAATGAGGAGGATTTCCGGGCCTACCGCAGCCGCAGGGGAACCGAGGAAATCCGCTGGAGAAAACTGGACAACACGGCACTGATGTATCCGATTATTACAGGGGAAACCGTAAGTAATGTGTACCGAATCAGCGTCACATTGAAAGAGGAGATTCTGCCGCAGCTTCTGCAGGAGGCTCTGGACCGGATTCTTCCGCAGTTTCCGCTGTTTAATTCACGGCTGCGTCAGGGCGTGTTC
>OCTW013376479.1_pt1 | contig 12348 bp, 8 predicted proteins | sample 1539671 | NCBI WGS metagenome assembly OCTW01 (sample SAMN02144230, study PRJEB22623) | gut metagenome | biome: sheep rumen | host: Ovis aries | place: New Zealand | reverse complement strand
TGCAATTAAGCACGAGGCTTACTTAGCGTCTTCAAGCACGGGCTCGTCGGCAAAGTCGAGCACATTCTTGCGGTTAGCCTGCATGCGCTCATACTCCTCCTTGGAGCCGACGATCAGCTTGTCAAACTCACGAAGACCGGTGCCGGCGGGGATGAGGTGACCGCAGATAACGTTCTCCTTCATGCCCTCGAGGTAGTCCACCTTACCGCGGATGGCGGCCTCGTTGAGCACCTTCGTCGTTTCCTGGAACGATGCTGCCGACATGAACGACTTGGTCTGCAGGGCGGCACGGGTGATACCCTGCAGAATCTGTGTCGACGTGGCGGGCACGGCATCGCGCACCTGTACGAGGCGCTGGTCGCGGCGCTTGAGTACGGAGTTCTCGTCGCGCAGACGGCGGGCGGTGACTATCTGTCCGGCCTTCATCGTTTCAGAGTCGCCGGCGTCGGTAACCACCTTCTTGCCCCAGATGCGGTCGTTCTCCTCGGCGAAGTCGAGCTTGTCGATAATCTCCTGCTCCAGGAACGAGGTGTCGCCGGGGTCGTTAATCTGCACCTTGCGCATCATCTGGCGCACGATAATCTCGAAGTGCTTGTCGTTAATCTTGATACCCTGCAGGCGGTACACATCCTGCACCTCGTTGACGATATACTCCTGAACGGCCGTGGGACCCTTGATGGCGAGAATGTCGCCGGGGGTGATAGCACCGTCGGAAAGCGGCGTGCCGGCACGCACGGCGTCGTGCTCCTGCACGAGGATCTGCTTCGACAGCGAGACGAGGTACTTGCGCTGCTCACCGGTCTTCGAGGTAACGATGATTTCGCGGTTGCCGCGCTTCACCTTGCCCATGGTGACCTCACCGTCGATTTCGCTGACCACGGCGGGGTTCGACGGGTTGCGGGCCTCAAAGAGCTCGGTAACACGGGGCAGACCGGCGGTGATGTCACCACCCTTGGCGGCGGCACGCGGAATCTTGACGAGCGTCTCGCCGGTCTTCACCGTCTGGCCGTCCTCAACGACGACGTGACCACCCACGGGGAAGTTGTAGGTACCAATCTTCTCGCCGTTCTTGTCAAGAACGTCGCAGGTAGGCACCTTGGTCTTGTCCTTCGACTCGGTAACGATCTTCTCTGTCAAGCCCGTAGTCTCGTCGGTCTCAGCGCGGAAGGTGACACCTTCGATGACGTCGTTGAACTTCAGCGTACCGGCATACTCGGTCACGATGACAGCGTTGAAGGGGTCCCACTGGGCTATCTTGTCGCCCTTCTTCACCACGTCGCCGTTCTTGTAATAGAGCGATGAGCCGTAGGGCACGTTCACCGTAGAGAGCACGATATTGGTGTTGGGGTCTACAAAGCGCATTTCGCCCAGACGGCTGACCACCATCTCGCAGTCGCGGCCGTCCTCGTCGAAGGGCACTGTGCGCACCTCTTCCATCTCGATCTTGGCCGTCTCATACTTATTGACGATGGTAGCGTTGGCGGCGGCATTGGCAGCCACACCACCGGCGTGGAACGTACGCAGCGTGAGCTGAGTACCAGGCTCACCGATAGCCTGGGCGGCGATGACGCCGACGGCCTCGCCCTTCTGCACCATACGGCGGGTGGCGAGGTTGCGGCCATAGCACTTCATGCAGACGCCCTTCTTCGACTCGCAGGTGAGCACGGAGCGAATCTCGACGCTCTCAATCTCGGCCTTCTCAATAGCCTCGGCCAGCGGCTCGGTAATCTCTTCGCCGGCGGGCACGATAATCTCGCCGGTCTTGGGGTTGACCACATCGTGGACGCTGACGCGGCCGAGGATGCGCTCAGAGAGGCTGGAGATGACCTCGTCGCCATTCTTCAGGGCGGTGCAGACAAGGCCGCGGAGGGTGCCGCAGTCCTCCTCGTTGATAATCACGTCGTGGCTGACGTCAACGAGGCGGCGGGTAAGGTATCCGGCGTCGGCGGTCTTCATGGCCGTATCAGCCAGACCCTTACGGGCACCGTGGGTAGAGATGAAGTACTCCAGCACGGACATGCCCTCCTTGAAGTTCGACAGAATGGGGTTCTCAATAATCTGGTGACCCTCGGCACCGGCCTTCTGGGGCTTAGCCATCAGACCGCGGATGCCGGAGAGCTGCTTAATTTGGTCTTTACTACCACGGGCACCGGAGTCGAGCATCATGAACACGGCGTTGAAGCCCTGGTCGGCCTCGGTCATCTGCTTCAGCAAGATGTTACCGATGTCGTTGTTGACGTGGGTCCAGGTATCGATTACCTGGTTGTAGCGCTCGTTGTCGGTGATGAAGCCCATGTTGTAGTTGTCAGTAATCTGCTGCACCTCGGCGTTACCCCTCTCGATGAGTTCGGCCTTCTCCTTGGGGATGATGATGTCGTCGAGGTTGAACGACAGACCGGCCTCGTAAGCCATGCGGTAACCCAGGTTCTTGATACCGTCGAGGAAGGCGCAGGCCTCGGCGAAGCCCACATTCTTGATGACGTCGGCAATGATGTCGCGCAGGCTCTTCTTGGAAATCACCTTGTTGACATAGCCCACTTCGTCGGGGATGATGCCGTTGACGATGACACGGCCCACGGAGGTCTCCACCTGGTGCTTGTAAGGCTTGCCCTGCTCGTCGCGGTCGTCAACGATGACTTTCACCTGGGCGTGGAGGTCGCACTTACCCTCGTTGTGGGCAATGATAGCCTCCTCAGGACCGTAGAACGACAGTCCCTCGCCCTTGGCGCCGGGACGAATCTTGGAGATATAATACAGTCCGAGCACCATATCCTGCGACGGCACGGTGATAGGAGCGCCGTTGGCGGGGTTGAGGATGTTGTGGCTCTGGAGCATCAGCAGCTGAGCCTCCAGGATGGCCTCGTTGCTCAGGGGGAGGTGGACAGCCATCTGGTCGCCGTCGAAGTCGGCATTGAAGGCCGTACATGCCAGGGGGTGCAGCTGGATAGCCTTACCCTCGATGAGCTTGGGCTGGAAGGCCTGGATGCCGAGGCGGTGCAGCGTAGGAGCACGGTTGAGGAGCACGGGATGGCCCTTCATGACGTTCTCCAGGATATCGTAGATGACGGGCTCACGGCGGTCGACAATCTTCTTGGCCGACTTCACGGTCTTGACGATGCCGCGCTCAATGAGCTTGCGGATGATAAACGGCTTGTAGAGCTCGGCGGCCATGAGCTTAGGCAGACCGCACTCGCCCATCTTCAGCTCCGGGCCGACGACGATGACCGAGCGGGCGGAATAGTCGACACGCTTACCGAGCAGGTTCTGGCGGAAGCGGCCCTGCTTACCCTTCAGCGAGTCGGACAGTGACTTCAGCGGGCGGTTGGAGTCGCTCTTCACGGCGCTGGACTTGCGGCTGTTGTCGAACAGCGAGTCGACGGCCTCCTGGAGCATGCGCTTCTCGTTGCGCAGGATGACCTCGGGAGCGTGAATCTCCATGAGGCGCTTCAGGCGGTTGTTACGAATGATGACGCGACGGTAGAGGTCGTTGAGGTCGGAGGTGGCAAAGCGGCCACCGTCAAGGGGCACCAGAGGGCGCAACTCCGGCGGGGTCACGGGGATAATCTTCATGATCATCCACTCCGGGCGGTTGATGCCCTTCTCTACGCTCTGGCGGAAGGCCTCGACCACCTGCAGGCGCTTCAGGGCCTCATTCTTGCGCTGTACCGACGAGTCGGTGCTGGCGCGGTCGCGGAGCTCATAGCTCAGCGAGTCGAGGTCGAGCTGTGTGAGCAAATCATAGACGGCCTCGGCGCCCATCTTGGCAATGAACTTGTTGGGGTCGCTGTCGTCGAGATACTCGTTCTGCTCGCCGACGACGTTGTCGATGATATCGTTGTACTCCTCTTCTGAGAGCAGGTCAAACTTGTTGGAACCCAGGGCGTCGTTGCCCTCGCCGTCTTTACGGCCGGCCATGGCGCCGGGCTGGATCACGATGTAACGCTCGTAGTAGATCACGGCGTCGAGCTTCTTGGTGGGCAGTCCCAGCAGGTAGCCAATCTTATTGGGCAGCGAGCGGAAATACCAGATGTGGGCCACGGGAACGACGAGCTCGATGTGGCCGGCACGCTCACGGCGCACCTTCTTCTCAGTGACCTCGACACCACAGCGGTCGCAGACGATGCCCTTGTAGCGGATACGCTTGTACTTGCCGCAGGCGCACTCATAGTCCTTCGTAGGACCGAAGATGCGCTCGCAGAACAGGCCATCGCGCTCGGGCTTGTAGGTGCGGTAGTTAATGGTCTCTGGCTTGGTAACCTCGCCAAAACTGCTCTCGAGGATGTCCTCTGGTGATGCCAGTCCGATGGTAATCTTTGTGAAATTACTCTTTGTCTTTGTATCTTTCTTGAAAGCCATATTTCTATTTTTTGTGGGAGTTAGAAGGAGTTAGAAGGAGTTAAAAGGAGTTAGAAGTCATTACTCTACCGCCCTTTTCGCTTAAAAGGAGTTAGAAGTCATTACTCTACCGCCCTTTTCTACACCTTATTCCATCGCATCCCGGTATTTATTGTCCTTTATTCCTTTCACGTACGAGTTGAGAAGGTAGCTCGTTTCACTGACTTGGGCACTTAATTGTTCGTAAGCCTGACTATCGATATACATCAAATCTCTGGCGAGGATGCAGTAATATCGGCATTCTTCCAAGCTGGCCTGAGCCATATTCATGAAATGGAGTTTATCAGCCTGACCTATTCGCCTATACCCTTCCGCAATATTTGCGGGAATAGACACTGCGGCACGCTGAAACTGGGAGCAGAGGCCAAATTTCTCGTAGTCCGGGAAATTCCGAGTGACGCCATAGGCGGAAAGCACAAACCGGTGTGCCTTCTGCCAAGCGTAAATATCTTCGAAACTCTTCGTCATACACAAACTATTGACTTCTTACTCCTTTTAACTCCTTATAACTCCTTCTAACTCCTTCACGAAGAGTTAATCCATAGTGATACTCAGACCTAAGCCGCGGAGCTCGTGGAGCAGCACATTGAGCGACTCGGGGATGCCCGGCGTGGGCATGGGGTCGCCCTTGACGATGGCCTCGTAAGCCTTGGCGCGGCCTACGGTATCATCAGACTTGATAGTAAGGATTTCCTGAAGCACATGGCTGGCACCGAAGGCCTCCAGTGCCCAGACTTCCATCTCACCGAAACGCTGGCCGCCGAACTGGGCCTTACCGCCGAGGGGCTGCTGGGTAATCAGTGAGTACGGGCCGATGGAGCGGGCATGCATCTTGTCCTCTACCATGTGGCCGAGCTTGAGGAAGTAGGTGATACCCACGGTGGCAGGCTGGTCGAACTTCTCGCCCGTCTCACCATCATAAAGATAGGTAGAGCAGAGGCGCGGCAGACCGGCCTTGTCGGTCCATTCGGCGAGGTCTTCGAGCTTGGCACCGTCGAAGATCGGGGTGGCGAACTTCACACCCATCTTCTTGCCGGCAGCACCGAGGATAGCCTCGAATATCTGACCGAGGTTCATTCGCGAAGGCACACCCAGCGGGTTGAGCACGAGGTCGACGGGACGGCCGTCCTCAAGGAACGGCATATCCTCCTGGCGCACCACCTTAGAGACGATACCCTTGTTACCATGACGACCGGCGAGCTTGTCGCCGACGCCAATCTTACGCTTCTTGGCCACATAAACCTTAGCCATCTGCAGGATACCCGAGGGCAGCTCGTCGCCGATGGTGATGGCAAACTTCTTGCGCTTCACCTCGGCATCGAGCAGCTTATACTTCTTCATGAAGTTGATAATGAGCTGGGCAATCAACTCATTGTTGTGCTCGTCGTTGGTCCAGTTGCTGATCTGCACGTCGCCGTATTCCAGATTCTTCAGGGCCGTCATGGTAAACTTCGAGCCCTTGGTGATAATCTCGGCGCCGGTATAGTCTTTCACGCCCTGCGAGGTCTTGCCCTTGGTCAGGGTCATCAGCTTGTCGATGAGGATGTCCTTCAGGTCGTTAACCTTGGCCTCGTATTCCTCGTCAATCTTCTCAAGCAGCTTCTTGTCTTGCAGCTTGGTCTGGCGCGTCTTGATAGCCTTGGCAAACAGTTTCTTGTCGATAATCACACCCGAGAGCGAGGGGTTGGCCTTCAGCGACGAGTCCTTCACGTCGCCGGCCTTGTCGCCGAAGATGGCCTTCAGCAGCTTCTCCTCGGGCGAGGGGTCGCTCTCGCCCTTCGGCGAGATCTTACCGATGAGGATGTCGCCTGGCTCCACACGGGCACCGACACGGATGACGCCGTTCTCGTCGAGGTCCTTGGTGGCCTCCTCAGAGACGTTGGGGATATCAGAGGTAAACTCCTCCATACCGCGCTTTGTCTCGCGCACGTCGAGCGAGTACTCATCAACATGGACGGAGGTGAGCACGTCTTCGCGGACAATACGCTCGTTGAGCACGATGGCATCCTCGTAGTTGTAACCCTTCCACGGCATGTAAGCCACCAGCAGGTTACGGCCCAGGGCGAGTTCACCGTTCTCGGTGGCATAGCCCTCGGTGAGGATGTCGCCGGCCTTCACGCGCTGACCCTTGTTGCAGATAGGACGCAGGTCGATAGTCATATTCTGGTTGGTACGGCGGAACTTGGCAATACGGTATTCCTTCAGGGCAGGCTCGAAACTGACGAACTCCTCGTCCTCGGTACGGTCGTAGAGGATGCGGATAGTGGTGGCGTCGACATATTCCACGACACCTTCGCCCTCGGCGGTAACCATGGTGCGAGAGTCCTCACACACCTGCTTCTCAATACCGGTACCCACGATGGGAGCCTCGTTGTGGAGCAGGGGCACGGCCTGGCGCATCATGTTAGAGCCCATGAGTGCGCGGTGGGCGTCGTCGTGCTCCAGGAAGGGGATGAGCGAAGCAGCGATAGAGGCTATCTGCTGCGGCGAGACGTCCATCAGGTCTACATCGGTCGGCGGCACGACGGGGAAGTCGGCATCCTGGCGGCATTTCACCACCTTGCGGATAAACGTGCCGTCGTCGTTCAGCGGGGCATTGCCCTGGCCAATGATATGCTCGGCCTCTTCCTCGGCGGTCAGGTACACCACCTCGTCGTTGTTAAGGTTGGCAATGCCGCCCTCCACCTTGCGGTAAGGCGTCTGGATAAAGCCCAGCTCATTGATCTTGGCATAGACACAGAGCGACGAGATAAGACCGATGTTCGGGCCTTCAGGGCTCTCAATAGGACAGAGGCGGCCGTAGTGGGTATAGTGCACGTCGCGCACCTCGAAACCGGCACGCTCACGCGACAGACCGCCGGGACCCAGGGCTGAGAGGCGGCGCTTGTGGGTCACCTCGGCCAGCGGGTTGGTCTGGTCCATGAACTGGCTCAAGGGGTTGGTGCCGAAGAACGAGTTGATGACGCTCGAAATAGTCTTGGCGTTAATCAGGTCAGTGGGCGTGAACACCTCATTGTCGCGAACGTTCATGCGCTCACGGATGGTGCGGCTCATACGGGCCAGACCGATGCTGAACTGATTAGACAGTTGCTCACCGACAGTGCGCACACGACGGTTAGACAGGTGGTCGATATCGTCGACGGTGGCCTTAGAGTTGATGAGCTGGATGAGATACTTGATAATCTCTATGATGTCTTCCTTGGTCAGCACACGCACCTCCATGTCGGTGTCGAGACCAAGTTTCTTGTTAATACGGTAGCGGCCGACGTCGCCGAGGTCGTAGCGCTTGTCTGAGAAGAACAGGTTCTGGATGACCTCGCGAGCCGAAGCATCGTCGGCAGGGTCGGCATTGCGCAGCTGGCGGTAGATATACAGCACTGCCTCCTTCTCGGAGTTAGACGGGTCCTTGGCCAGCGTGTTGAAGATAATACTGTAGTCCTGAGCCACCTGCTCGTCCTTATGCACGAGGATGGTCTGTGCGCCGCTCTCGAGGATGTCCATCAGGTTCTCCTCGGTAATCTCGGTCTCACGCTCCATGATGACCTCATTACGCTCGATGGATACCACCTCACCGGTATCCTCGTCGACGAAGTCCTCATTCCAGCTCTTCAGCACACGGGCGGCAAGCTTGCTGCCGACGACGGCCTTCAACGCCTTCTTGTTGACCTTCACCTCTTCGGCAAGGTCGAAAATCTGGAGGATGTCTTTATCAGCCTCAAAGCCGATGGCGCGCAGCAGCGTGGTAACAGGCAACTTCTTCTTACGGTCGATGTAGGCATACATCACATTGTTGATATCGGTGGCAAACTCTATCCACGAACCCTTGAAGGGGATGATACGGGCAGAGTAGAGCATCGTACCGTTGGCATGAACATTCTGGCCGAAGAACACGCCCGGCGAGCGGTGCAACTGCGACACCACTACGCGCTCGGCACCGTTGATGACGAACGTGCCGTTGGCCGTCATATAGGGGATGGGGCCGAGGAACACGTCCTGAATCACTGTGCCAAAGTCCTCGTGGTCGGGGTCGGTGCAATACAGTTTCAGCTTAGCCTTCAAAGGTACGCTATAGGTCAGGCCGCGCTCCAAGCACTCGTCGATAGAGTAGCGGGGCGGGTCAATATAGTAATCCAGGAACTCAAGAACAAAATTATTACGCGTGTCGGTGATAGGGAAGTTCTCGGCGAACACCTTATACAGACCGTCGTTCTTGCGTTCCTCAGGCGGAGTGTCTAACTGCAGGAAGTCTTTGAAAGACTTTAATTGCACGTCAAGGAAATCGGGGAATGGCAATGGATTCTTGACGCTGCCAAAGTTTACTCTGTTGTCTATTACTTTTGATGCCATTGTATTTTATAAAATGTTTCTAGTATCACTAGTATTACTAGTAGCCTAGCCCGACTAGAAAAACTAGCTCTGACTAGATAAAAAGACAAGAAAAGGTTAGGAACCCACGACTGGTGAGTCCCTAACCAAATGTTATGAATGTGTAACTGATTACTTCAGCTCAACCTCGGCACCAGCGGCCTCGATAGTCTTCTTCAGGTTCTCAGCCTCTTCCTTAGACAGGCCCTCCTTAACGGTAGCGGGAGCACCGTCAACGAGATCCTTAGCCTCCTTAAGGCCAAGACCACAAGCCTCCTTAACGGCCTTCACAACCTGCAGCTTAGCAGCACCGGCTGACTTCAGCACAACGTCGAAAGAGGTCTTCTCCTCAGCAGCGGCGGCCTCACCGCCAGCAGCAGGACCAGCAGCAACAGCAACAGCTGCAGCGGCGGGCTCAATTCCATACTCGTCCTTCAGGACAGTTGCCAACTCATTAACTTCTTTTACAGTAAGGTTTACCAACTCTTCTGCAATAGCTTTAATATCTGCCATTTTATTCTTAAATTTTAATTGTTTTTAATGTTATCTCGGCTTTGCCGTCTGGCTCGGCCATGAATGTTTACTTGGTTCGCTGATTACTTGTTACGCTCAGCGATAGCGTCAAGCAGGCCGTGGATCTTGCCACCGGCGTTCAAGCCAGAGACAACATTCTTGATAGGCGACTGCAGCAAAGCAACAACATCGGCAATAAGCTCGTTCTTGCTCTTGATAGCTACCAGCTCGTCGAGCTTGTCGGCACCTACAAAGAAACTTTCCTCGGCATAGGCTCCCTTCAAAGCGGGAATACCTTCCTTCTTATACTCCTTGAGCAGCTTGGCAGGGCTGTTGGCCACCTGTGAGAACATGACAGCCGTATTGCCCTTCAGGCAGTCGTACAACGGAGAGAAGTCAATCTCTGATGCTTCGAAAGCCTTGTGAAGAAGGGTGTTCTTCACCATCAGCAGCTTAATATCGCTCTTGAAGCACTTGCGGCGGAGGTCAGAAGTCTTCTCTGCATTCAGCCCAGTAAGGTCTACCAGATAGAAATGAGGAAAACTTTTCAACTGCTCGCCGAGCTCTACGATAATAGTATCTTTTACTTCCTTTTTCATTTGTCTAATCTTTTAACGAGTTATTCAACTGATTTAGGATCCACCTTGATACCCTTACTCATAGTGCTTGACACAAAGATACTCTTAATATAGGTACCTTTGGCAGCAGCAGGCTTCAGTTTGATAATGGTAGCGATAAACTCCTTGGCATTCTCAAAGATTTGGTCAGCGGTAAAGGTCACCTTACCAATTGACGTGTGCACGATACCGGCCTTGTCAACCTTGAAGTCAATCTTACCCTGCTTCACTTCCTTCACTGCCTTAGCAACATCCATAGTCACGGTACCGCTCTTCGGGTTCGGCATCAGGCCACGAGGACCGAGGATACGACCGAGAGGGCCCAGCTTACCCATGCAAGACGGCATCGTGATGATAACATCAACATCTGTCCAACCCTGCTTAATCTTGTCGATATACTCGTCAAGACCAACATAGTCGGCACCGGCCTCCTTGGCAGCAGCTTCCTGGTCAGGTGTACAGAGAGCAAGAACACGCGTCACCTTACCAGTACCGTTCGGCAGCGACACAACGCCACGAACCATCTGGTTGGCTTTACGCGGATCAACGCCCAAGCGTACATCGATATCAACCGAAGCCTCAAACTTTGTCGTGGTGATTTCCTTCACCAGCGCAGCGGCTTCTTTCAACGTGTAGGCTTTCCCTGCTTCAACCTTATCAGCTACCAACTTTTGATTTTTTGTCAGTTTACTCATTGTTCTAATTGAAGTTATTTGTTATTTACCAGGGAAGTCCCCTTTTACAGTGATACCCATACTACGAGCAGTACCAGCAATGAGCTTCATTGCAGACTCGACAGTAAAGCAATTCAGGTCGGCCATCTTGTCCTCGGCGATAGTACGTACCTGATCCCAGGTGACAGTAGCTACCTTCTTACGGTTAGGCTCGGCAGAACCGCTCTTTACCTTAGCGGCCTCCATCAGCTGGACAGCTGCGGGAGGAGTCTTGACAACAAAACTGAATGACTTGTCAGTGTAGTAAGTGATAACAACAGGAAGTATCTTGCCTGCCTTATCCTGGGTTCTGGCGTTGAACTCTTTGCAGAATCCCATGATGTTGATACCCTTGGAACCCAGTGCAGGGCCTACAGGGGGAGAGGGATTCGCAGCGCCACCTTTAATCTGTAATTTGATTAATCCAGCAACTTCTTTAGCCATTTCTGTTTTAGATAATTATTTGAATTGCATATAAGCCACAGGAGTGGAAGCCTCCCTGACTGTATATAGAACAGGCGCACCGTAACAAATTACGCCTTATTCCTTCTCTACTTGATTAAATGAAAGTTCGACAGGGGTCTTGCGACCGAAAATCTTGACATTCACTTTCAGCTTATGCTTCTCCAGGTTCACCTCTTCAATCACACCGCTGAAACCGTTGAACGGACCGTCAGTCACCTTTACCGACTCATCGACAGAGAAAGGCACATTAACCTCCTCAGTGCGAATAGCAGTTTCCTCTGCCGTGCCCAATATACGATTGATGTCAGACTGACGAACAGGGGTAGGATTATCCAAGCCTCCCAAGAAACCTAAGCAGTTAGGCGTGAACCTCAGCGTATGAGCCACTTCACCTTGCAGGTTGGCCTCTACCAACACATAGCCCGGAAGAAACAACTTCTCCTTAACCACGCGCTTGCCATTGCGCAGCTGGGCATATCGCTCTGTAGGCAGCAATATCTGACCAACATTGGCAGCAAGGACATCATCATGCTTCATCAGCGCCTCAAGATATTCCTTGACCTTGGCCTCCTTGCCACTAACGGCCCGTAGTACGTACCACTTCTTTCCTGTCTCAGCCATTACGAACTTACTCTATTAGAATTACATTCCCAGTGAATAGATGCTTGACATCATGAAGCGGAACACGCTATCCATAACCCAAACAACCAAGGCAATCACTAAGGATGCCGATAACACAACAACAGCGCTATGAGTTAACTCAGAGCGCGTTGGCCAAGTTGTCTTATGTGCAAGCTCGTCATAGCAAGCCTTGCAGTATTCAATAAATTTCTTCAACATTTCGTATCCTATCTTTAGCACGGGAAGGAGGACTCGAACCCACGACCCTCGGTTTTGGAGACCGATGCTCTACCAACTGAGCTATTCCCGTAATAAAGCCCCCGCCCGAATGACAGGGGCTTCTATTTTTCTTGTCTCGTATACTGCGCTATTAGCGCAGTTTACCTGACGATAGAGATTAATCCTCGTAAACCTCGGTAATCTGACCCGAACCGACGGTGCGGCCACCTTCGCGGATAGCGAAACGCAGACCCTTGTTCAGAGCAACAGCGTAGATGAGCTCAACAGTGATCTCTACGTTATCACCAGGCATTACCATCTCAACACCTGCGGGGAGAGTAATCTCACCTGTGCAGTCCATGGTGCGGAGGTAGAACTGGGGACGATACTTGTTGCCGAACGGAGTGTGACGACCACCCTCTTCCTTCTTCAGGACATAG
>OCTW011423724.1_pt1 | contig 12349 bp, 11 predicted proteins | sample 1539671 | NCBI WGS metagenome assembly OCTW01 (sample SAMN02144230, study PRJEB22623) | gut metagenome | biome: sheep rumen | host: Ovis aries | place: New Zealand | reverse complement strand
CTCGGATACATCTGCCATCCCCTGCGGGAAGATCTCACAGACCTTGGGATAAACGAAGTGCACGAAGGCTTCCGACCTGCCGATCCTGTTCTCATAGAAACGGGACACGGACTCATGCATGCCCAGCGTCTTTCCGCCGATAATGAAGTGATCGTAGTTCTTCTGCGGCTGATTCTGATCAAAGAGCGCGTGCCCGCCCTCGTGAATGACGGAGTACATGCTGGACAGGAACTGGTCCGGGTAATAGTGCGTGGTGACACGGATATCATTTCTGCCCATTCCGGCCGTGAAGGGATGCTCCGAAGTCGTGATGGCGCCGCGATCGAAATTGAAGCCCATCTGCGCGAGGAGCCACTTGGCCATCCTGGCCTGCTGCTCGTCTTCTACCCTTCGGCTCAGGAAATCGGTGCGGATCTCCTTGGAACTCTTCTGTATTTTCTCCAGAAGCGGGATCAGCCGCTCCTTGCAGGCGCCGAATACCTCATCCAGCACCTCCGAGGTCATGCCGCGCTCATAGTCGTCCAGCAGCGTGTCATATGCCGTTTTGCCCGCCGCGTCTGCGCCCCGCAGCTCGATCATACGCCTGTTGACATCCGCCACTTCCTTAAGCGAAGCGGCAAACAGGCTGTAATCCGACGCTTCTCTCGCCTTGCTCCAGTTCACGAAAGCCCGGTTGAATGTGAGCATGAACTCGTGCTGCAACTCCGGCGTCACGTTTTTGCTCTGCAGATAGTTCCTGTGCAACTGCTCCACCATGACGCGGTCGAATTCTTCGAGCTCTTCGCGGTGCTCGAACAGGTACTCGGCAGCTTCGATAAAGGCCGGCTCCTTGATCAGTTTGTAGGACTGGTTATTGAGAAAGGCCCACACTTCGCCCTGCTCCTCCATCGATTCGATGGGGCAGATCGTCTCCTGGTCGTAGCTCAGGACGTTGACCGCGTGATCATATTTCTCCGCGATCGCAAGGATCCCCTTCACGTACTCCAGTTTCTGCGTCAAAACCGTCTTCTGTTCCATATTGTATAATCTCCCTTATGCTGTCGCTATTTTGATCCGAGTGTTACTGCAGCCTCCGCTCCATTTCATGCCAGACGCCGCCGCCCCACACAGAATCCGAAATTCCCAGATCCGTGAAGCCCATCTTCTCGTACATGCCGACTTTCTCCTTGTGGGCTGTCAGAACCATGCGGTGCTTTCCCCGCACCTGGCTCCATATTTCGTAGAGCCGCAGAAGTTCTCTGGCCAGCCCCTGCCTGCGATACCGGGGCAAAATATCGAGTCCCAGCAGGTACACCGTCTGCGCCGCCGGATCGTGGAGCGACAGATCGGTAAAGAATGCATCATTAAAGTGCGCCTCATCCGAGGCGATCCCGCACAGAAAGCCGGCGACCTTCCCTGTCTCCCGGTCTATGGCCACGAGAAAGATCTCCGGAAGCTCCCCGGTAAACCGGCACATGATCTCCATGGGCTTTGCCTCCTCGGGCGGGAAACAGACGCTGTCCATCTCGCCGGCCTGTGGGCCCTCCTCGGGAAGGATCTGCCTGAACTGATAGCGCTTCAGAAGCGCCTCGTCCGCATAGACATTGAACAGGATCTCGGGGTCCTCATAAGTCAGGATTCCCGTGAACTGCGGCACCTTGAAGCGGTCCATGAACAGCATGCATTTGCACATGAAAATGTAGAACACGTTGCAGCCGCAGCCGTACAGCGTCTCATAGTTGGCCTGCCCCTTGGCGATCACGACGTCCGCCGAAAAAAACGCTTCCCTCGCTTCCCGGGACATGATGCGCAGCACCGATCCGTCCGTCGCATTCCCGTTGCCGATGCAGCGCCCCAGGGCAGTGAGTCCGACCTGTTCCGCGTCGACCATCGTCGCGTCATTGGCGACCGGTCCTCCTCTGACTATTACGGTGACCTTCACATCCGGATTAATTCGAAGCAGCTGACGGAGCAATATTTTGTCCATGACGATCTCGCCGCAGTTGTCCGTGATATACACAAGACTCCGCGCCTCCTTCGTCCGCTCCCGCAGCTGCTGCAGGCACTGCTCGTCCACAGTGATATCCGGCGCGCGGTCGATCAGCTCCATGAGCCTGCTCTCTTCCACCTTATCGAGCGCGGAGAAATCGATAAAATTCCCCATCATCGCGTACTGCACGGCGCTCCTGAGCGGATCCTCCGACGCCAGTACGCGGCCGTCCAGATTCGGCTCTATCTCCAGCATCAATTCGTTAAAATGGTGTTTGATCTGCGCGAAATCCATCTCTTCCTCTCCGAACAGGCGCCCGCACAGCTCCCTCACTTCCCGAAAGACCTCCGGGCCCGTGGGCACGGCTCCGGGCTGATCCATGAGTTTCTGTAAGCGTTCCCTGTATTCCTTTACCGCTTCTTCCGATGCATTTCCCGGATAGCGGTCTATGTACTTGTCATACATGCAGTCCCGACATGTGCTGTTCATTTGTCACCTCGCAGCAGCGACTCCGGCGGGAAATTCTTTCCCGCGCGCGTCGATCACTTTTTCTTGTATCCCGTCACCATGGTCATGACAAAACAGACTACCGTTCCCCATGCAAAGAATTTATGCCACTTCATATATTCGCTCCTTTTTTTCTTAATTGATTTTGTCGTATCAGCGCTTACTGCTGTCGCTGCTGTATCGGAATCTGTACTGCCGCTTTCAGGCTCGACAGTTTCTTCCTTCCCGTCCGCACCGATCGGCGCCGCGTAATTCAGTGGATTCCAATTGATCCTCTCAATCCCGGTCCGCACATGGATCTCGTCTCCGCTGTGCACATAGTGCAGCTGAGATCCCATCAGTTTCTTCATGGCGTTGTAGGGCTCGACGCCCGTGCAGTGGCCGGTATAGAACACGGTCTTATACTGCCGCAGCGCCAGCGCCGTGTCGATGATCACATTGATATCTTCATCCGAATAGCCGTGCTTACGCATCATGTGGAAGCCGCTGATCACAACGTCCGGCTCTCCGCCGTAAAGTTCCCGATAGCGGTCCAAAATATTGAGGATCCCGTGATGGGCACACCCGGAAAGCAGGATCGACTTGATCCCTTCCTTGATCACCAGGCACTGCTCATGCGCGAAGTCATCCTGTACGAGGTCTTCTCCCGCCTTCTTCTTCAGCCGCTGATTGGCGGACGGGATAGGATGCTTACTGCCGATCCCGGAGAAAATGGAGAGTTCCTCATCAATCTTATAGATTCCCTCTTCCGCACTCACTTTCACTACCTGTGAAAGCTCCCGGATTTCCGCCGCCAGTCCGATATAATGCGGCTCCCCGGCCTTATTTACAGAATAATATTCCCCGAAGGCTGCCTCCGGAACATAAATCTTCGCATCCGGATTGATCTGCACAAATGGCAAAATACCGCCTCCGTGATCGTAATGACCATGGCTGAGCACGACCGTGTCAACTGCCGTCAGGTCAATCCCCAGTTTCTGTGCGTTTTCCAGCAGCAGATCCGTCTGCCCTGTGTCCATGAGCAGCTTATGCTTCTCCGTCTCAATGTAAAAGCACAGACCGTGCTCGACGCCGCAGCCGGACTTTCCTTCTGTATTTTCAACAAGATTTATGATGCGCATTGGTACCTCCTGTTGTCATTTTTGTTTATTAATACTAACCTCTGTTAATCAATAGTAGCAAAACCTCGGAAGGGGCGCAAGTAAAGGAGAATGCGTTAGCTGACGCAAAAGAATTTCTGATTGCGCCCTTGTACCGCACTTTTTTGTCTGCATATATCCGTGACCGCCTTGACTTTTATCCGTCCCGAGACTAAGGTATTTTTATCGGAGCAATTTCTGTGCTCCACAGCAGAAAATTCACTTCTTACATCCTATCTGACATTTCCTGCTGACAATAACTATTCACATCAGTCAGGGAATATCGGATTTACATGTGCTTGACATGTCGACACCCTGTCTGTCTCACATCCAAGTCAGGAGGTACGGCATGGGTATTAACAATCAGTATTTTGACACCGTCGATGGTTCTACGGACAGAAACTCTTCCCTTGTCAAATGGGAAAGCCTGACAATACAGAACCGATTTCTTTTCGCCAAAGTAATGGGGCAGAAGGAAAACTGCCTTCCCCTTCTGCAAAGGCTTTTCCCCGAACTCCAGATCACAGATATCCGTTACGTCGAAGCTGAAAAGACAGTAGAAGGGGCTATTGACTCCAAAGCAGTGCGCCTCGACGTTTATGTACGGGATTCCCGGGAGCGTGCATTTACGCTGGAAATGCAAGTGTACGATGAAAAAAATCTTCCCATGCGGAGTCGCTACTATAGTTCAATGATGGATGAAGACCTGCTCAGCACCGGGCAGGAGTACGATGAAATCCTGTCGGCATATGTTATCTTCATTTGTCCCTTTGACCTTTTCGGAAGGGGGCTCCATCGCTATACATTCAGGAATTTCTGCCAGGAGGACTTCTCTCTTCCCCTTGGAGATGGCTCTGCCAAAATATTCCTCAACACGAAGGGAACTGCAAAGGATGTGTCAAAAGAAGTACTGGCATTTTTAGATTACGTAAACGGAATGGAAGTCCTTGATGACGAGTATGTCTCGTCGCTCGATCTAGCTGTAAAAATGGCCAAAAAAAATGCGGTTTGGAGGCGAGAATATATGAGATACGAAATGGAAATGAATTATGAGCGGAAAATGGCAAGAAAGCAGGGCCTTGCAGAGGGTCGTGCGGAAGGCCTTGCGGAAGGTCGTGCGGAAGGTCGCACTGAAGGCGAGCTGCTTAAGCTGATTCAAATGGTCGCAAAAAAAGTCCTGAAAGGCAAGAGTATTTCGGTAATCGCTTCTGAACTGGAGGAACCAGAGGACTCTGTAAAGCTAATCTACGATACTCTGGCTGCTAATCCGGGTGCAGTTCCGGAAGAGATTCTCATCCGGCTGCAGCAACATAAGGCATGTTAATGGTTGGCTCCTCGAGCCATTCCGATAAGTTTAGGGGGTAACAAAATGGGTTCTTACGATCTGAAGCGTCTTGAAATCGCCATTCAATACATCCGGCGCATGTCCGAAGGGAAAAATCCCGTCACAAACAGACCTGCACCGGATAATGAAGTTTTAACCAATATGAATGTACATCGCTGCTTGAAATTCATCGATGAAGTGCTGACCGATGTTCAGAAAAGCGGCGGAACCGTCGGTATGGTCTCGCAGCGCGCTCACAAGCAGTCTGTTTCCGAAGTTTTTCCCTATGACGCACTGGCGCAGTATCAGTATCTGCAGGACCAGCAGATATCCTACTTCCTGAAGCAGCTTGAAGAATATTTGCCGGATGGCCAGAAAATGCCGGTTCCTGCCACAACGATCACGTTGTGGATGCGCGAAAACGGGTATCTTGAGAAGAAAGTGATCAATGATACGGGCAAGGAAAACTCTGTTCCCACCCGAAAAGGCGAAGATCTCGGTCTCTATATGGAGAAAAGCGGCATCTATCCTAACGAGTACTACCGCGTCTACTACAACGAGAAAGCCCAGCGCTTCATCATCGAGAACTTCCGACGCATTCTCACCGAATCCGAGGCGATCCGCGAGCGGAATCGCCAGGAGAAGAAAAAAGAAGGCTCTCCGCGCAGCGCAAGGCAGAGCGGCGGAAGTGCCTGGCAGGGCGGTGGATCAGACAGGCGAGGGGCTGGTACTTCCGGTGCAAAGAATCCTGTCGGTCAGGCTGCTTATGGGAATCCGAGCCATGCTTCCGCAGCACCCTTGCCGGAAGATTTCGCTTCTTCTGAGCCGGCTCCTGTGGAAGATCTCCCCCAGGAATACTATGACATGCTCAGAGACGGATGGGACAGTGCGGACGGCGGGGCGCCGTGGTGATGTGATGATCGAATTGGATCTATTATGAGTTCAACTTGACAACAAAATCCGAAAAAAGGCCACCGCAGCGCGGTGGCCTCTCGCCTTTTCACTGGTTATTCTCATATCACCCTTCAAACGGCACCACATGCGTCACCGCATCCGCAGGCTGAATCCTGCACTCGCCGTTGTCGAGGTCGATCAGCACATACTTGTTGTTGCCCATGCCAAGTTCCTTCATGTAGCTGAGCTGGCGATGGCCGTGCCTCGTCTCGATTCTCTCCACCAGGTCGTGGTGGTCTTCTTCCTTCAGTGCGTATACAAGATCCACACTTGCCGTATCTACGGCACAGATATCCAGCGATGCGAGAATTCCGATGTTGGGCGTCACAACGGGTGCTGCCGCCACGCCTTCGCAGTCGCAGGATACGGACATGTTGCGCAGAACGTTGATGTAGGCGATGCTTCCGGCAAAATAGTCAATGGTCGCCTTTGTCGACTCCGCCATACGCTCCATCAGCTCTTCCATGGCGATGCCCCACTGATTTCCGGAATCCGCCGTGTGGATCCACTTCTTACCTTCCTTGCCGTCGGCACAGCCGATGCCGATGTTCTTGTTGGAGCCGCCGAAACCGCCCATGGCGTGGCCCTTGAAATGGGTCAGTGCCAGGAAGGAGTCGTAGTCCGGCAGGGACTTTCCTACAGACATTTCGGTGAACCACTTGCCGCCTTTAACGGGAAGCGTCGCCGTGCCGAATTCATCGGTGATATCCACGGGAGCGAAGGTCCATCCGTTCACTTCAAGAGTCTTGCGGTGTTTCTCGGTCGTGTCGCGGTCGCCCTCGTAATAGGTGTTTGTCTCAATAATTGTCGCGCTGTCGAAATCCTTCAGCTCTTTGTCAAACAGATTCTGTACCCAGGGTCTGGGAATGATGTTGGGTCCGTGCTGCTCGCCTGTGTGAAGCTTTACGGCCACTTTGCCGTGCAGCACGCTGCTTACTTTCTTATAGATCTTCTCAAGTCCTTCCGCGGACAGATCTCTGGTAAAGTAAACGATAGACTCGCATCCGGTCCTGTTCTCATAAGGTACATAAAATTCACCGCCTTTGCCGGCTGTCATTCTTACTGCCATAGATTACCTCCTCAGAAAATGCACCGGGCCTGTAAAACAAGCCTCTTATTATTGCCCTCTTCTTACGCGTACACGATCACCGCCACAAGTTCGACGACTTCGTCCGTCTTGTTAGCAATGCCGTGGCTCTCACCTGTAGGACATACTATCACATCCCCTGCATGAACCGTGCGGATCACACCGTTATCATTATATTCTGCCGTGCCTTTAAGGATATAGAAAAGCTCCGCATCCTTGTCATGAAGATGATATCCGATGCTGCAGCCGGGGTTCAGAGTAATCCTGGCAAAAAGTCTGCCTTTGCCGTTCAGTTCTTCGGGACCTGTGATAAAGTTTGTGATCTGCACGGTCCCGTCGCCGTCACGCATATGCTCGCGATACTCGATCGCGCAGTCCTGTCCTTTTCTGATCATGGGAATTCCTCCGTATGTATAACGATAGATATAATTATTGTAATTATCATTATACAATACTCAGAAAAACACTGACAATGCTGTGACTATGAATCTTTTTCCACTTTCTCGTAGGTAAACGTATTTAAAAATCGCCTGGCTCTCTCGGTGCCGGGATGCTCGAAAAAATCTTCAGGATTTCCCTCTTCCACGATATTTCCTTCGTCGATGAAGATGACCCTGTCTGCGACCGCTTTGGCGAAGGACATCTCGTGGGTGACAATCACCATGGTCCTGCCCTGTTTTGCCAGCGTCAGCATGACGTCCAGCACTTCTCTCACCATTTCGGGATCCAGCGCCGCAGTCACCTCATCGAAGAGAAGCACTTCCGGGTGCATGCACAGAGCCCGGACAATGGCCACGCGCTGCTTCTGGCCGCCGGAGAGCTGTCTGGGATAGCTGTCTTTTTTGTCGGAGAGACCGACCCGCTCCAGGAGCTGCAGGGCCTCCGCCTCCACTTCCGGGCGGCTGCGCTTCTGGACAAGGACCGGCGAAAGGATAATGTTCTCGAGAATAGTCATATGCGGGAACAGTTCATAGTTCTGGAAGACCATACCCACTTTCTGGCGGATGCCGACGATCGAGCGGGCATTTCCGTCCACTTTTTTGCCCCGGAAGGTGATCTCGCCATCCTGTATGGGTTCCAGCCCGTTGATGCAGCGAAGCAGCGTACTCTTGCCGCAGCCCGACGGGCCGACGATGACAACAACTTCTCCCTCCCTGACGGCAAGTGAGAGGCCGTTCAAGACCACGTTGTCTCCAAACTTCTTAGTAATATTCTCTATTTTGATAAGTTCGCCCATTAGCTCCACTTCCTTTCCAAATACCGTGAGAACATACTGATTGGCCAGCATGCGGCAAAATACAGAAGGAACACACACGCATACACCCCGAAGGCCGCGTGCGGCGAAGATTTGCGGTTGGCCTCGATGATCTGCTGCCCTACCTTGAGCACTTCCACCACGCCGATCATCATCGCCAGGCTCGTGGTCTTGATCATTCGCGTGACCAGGTTAATGGAGAGCGGGATCAGGCGGCGGAGCGTCTGCGGGATGATGATGCGGCGATAGATCTGCCCCTCTTCCATTCCCAGCGCCGCCGCGCTCTCATATTGGTGTCTTGGAATACTGATCAGGGCGCCACGCACAAGATCCGCCATCTCCGCAGTGCCCCAGAAGGTAAATACGATGATTGAGGCAATCTCCGCCTCGATGTTCCAGCCGAACACTCTGGTCGTCCCGAAGAAGACGATAAAAAGGAGCACCATCTGCGGCATCACGCGCACGATCTCCAGATAGACGCGGGTGACCGCTTTGATCACCGGATTGTCTCTGGCCATCAGAACGCCGACGACCAGCCCCAGTACAATGCTGATGGCCACTGCGATCAGGCTGATCCTCAGTGAAATCCACAGACCGCCCAGAAGGCGCTGCATATTGATGCCCTTGAAGAGCACGTCAATCCCCAAAGCCTGCATACCGCAGCCTCCTTTCCAGGAAACTCCCGAGTGCGGAGACCGGAAGCAGAATGATCAGATAGAAGAACACAAGGAGCGTCAGACATTCCAGCGTCTTGTAGTAAAGGCCGATCAGGTCTTTGGCCGTGAACATCAGGTCCATCAGGCTGATGGCGGAGAAAACGCTGGTCTCCTTGAGCAAAAAGATCACATTGGCCACAAAGGCCGGCACGCTGATGGACACCGCCTGCGGCAGTATGATATGCAAGACCGCCTGCTGCCTGGTCATGCCCAGTGACAGCGCACTCTCCATCTGGATGGGCTCCACTGCCTCGAGGCCGCTCCGAAAGGTCTCCGCCATGTAGGCGCCGCCCAAAAGGGCGAGTCCCAGTACGCCGCAGGGCTCCGCCGGGATCTCCAGCCCGATCTTGGGAAGGCCAAAATACAGAAAGAACAACTGCACCAGCAGCGGCGTATTTCTGAACAGTTCGATGTAGATTCCGACGATATTTTGCAAGACCGGTATCCTGTAATGCCGGATCAGCGCGCACACAAAGCCCAGACCTATGGCGGCCGCAATGCCTGCCCAGCCGATCCGCAGAGTCAGAAACATCGCGTCCCGGTAAAGCGGCAGATAGGATACGATGACGTCCCATCGCAGTAGTTCCATGTTTTCCTCCTTTTTACGCAGAGTATCCTCAGGCGAGGGGAGTGCCTGAGGATACCGTATCTGTGTGTGAAATTGCCCATATTTCCGTCACAGATTCTACGTCGAAGTAAGATTTCAGGGCTCGGCGTCAGTCCTGTACCGGCGCTGCCGCCTGGCCGCCTTCCACTACCAGCGTCTCCTCAAATTCAGGACCGTAAGTATCTACCAGTGTCGCTTCATAGTCCGCGTGGAAGAATTTCTCTTCCCCGAGCTTAACGATCTCGTCGTTGAGCCAATTCAGAAGGGTCTCATTTCCCTTGGTCACTGCCGGCGCGATGGTATCCGCACTGCCCAGTGAATCAATTCCTACCGTATATCCTTCGTTCTCCGCCGCGAAAGCAATGACTTCCGTGTTGTCATTGGCCCACGCCACGCCGGTCCCGTTTTCGAAAGCGCTCTTGGCCGCCGCGTAGGTGTCAAACTTCTGCAGCTTGATCTCCGGGTTGTTCTTGGTCAGATAGGTCTCCGCCGTCGTTCCGGAGATGACAATGACCTGATCGTCCGCTGTGATCTGCGACAGATCCGTGATTACCCTGTCATTGTGAGAGACAACGCCCAGCGCCACGTTCATGTAAGGCAGTGCGAAGTCAACTTCTTCCGCTCTCTCCGGCGTCACCGTGAAATTGGCCAGAATGATATCCACTTTGCCCGTCTGCAGGTACTCAATTCTGCTTGCCGCCTCTGTCGAGACATATTCGAGTTCCACGCCCAGGTCCTGTGCGATCCTGTTGCCAAAATATACATCGTAGCCTTGATACTGCCCGTTCTCATCTACATAGCCGAAAGGACTCTTGTCAGAGAACACGCCGATGATGATCTTGCCGCTGGCCTTAATTTCTTCCAGGGTCCTGAATCCGGCATTATTGCTCTCTGCGGCGTCTGCCGCTTCCGTTCCGGCGGCTTCCGCTTCTGTCTCCTGTGCCTGCGGCTCATCAGCGCCCTGCGCCGTTGTGCCCGATCCTGAGCCGCATCCGGCCAGAAGCGATCCAGTCAGGATCAGTCCCAGTACTGCGGCGCCCGTCTTCTTAATCCAATTCTTTTTCATAACTTTCTCCTTCTGTACCAACAACCTCAGAGGTCATGTGTCCCTCAGGTCTGTTTCTTTCTGTCTTCCGCTCCGCCTCACAATCTTCAGGAGCCTTAGGAAATCGACCAAATCTGAGCAAATGTAAAAGCCCGGAAGCTTTTACAAACTCCCGGGCAGATGGCGAATCGTCTCTCACTTGTTTCAATGCAGATCCTCAATCCTTTTATCAGGCGTACCGATCAAGGACATGAAAGCATGTCAATACGCCTGGCCATACTATGTGCCCGGGAGTTAAACATTCGCATACACATCATGCAGTTGTTTCTCCATCTTACGTCAAACATTGCTTTCTCCTTCTGCTTTTCCCACATTCACTGCAGGATTCAGTTTCTCTGTCCCTTGGGGACCGCTCATTTGATCTGTTAAGGATACTACCACTATTAACCTAGTATGTCAATAGGTTTTATTCTTTAATCCTTTATTGCATGCAAAAAGCCGCACCCGAAGGTGCGGCCGATAAAATCACAATATCAGTCTGTGTTATTTTCTGGCATTCAAAAGTGCCTGCAGAAGCGCCGTTCCGTTGATGGCGTCATCCTTCTCATCCTTGTCATCCTTCTGCATGTTTGCGGCTGTTCCGAGGATCGCGCTGAAAATGCCGGGGACAGGGCTTGCCGAAGGTGCGGCCTGCTGTGTCATTGCTGCGCCGGAGCTCGCCTCCGATACGCCGCTCATCAGTGCGGGAGCCATGATCGCCAGAATCTGGTTGACCTGCTCGGCCATCAGGCCGGACTGCGCAGAAAGGTTGGTCGTAACTTCATCCTGTTTCTTGCCCAGGATATGGCCGATGATCTTGCCGCCGTCCTTCTCGTCCGCATTCTTGAGCTGAAGCTGCATCTCCTCCTTATTGTTGTGCTGTGCAAGTGCACCGAGCAGAGAGCTGACTCCTTCTCCCGAAGATGCGTTCTTGGTCATGTACTTAAGCAGGATCGGAACAGCAAGCATGATAAGCTTTTTAATCTGTTTCTGGGAAAGGCCCGTCTTTTTGGCTACCTGTCCAAGCGAATTCTTCGCTGTCAAAGCCGTCAGCAATAAACTAAGCAGATTCATAAATCCTCCCTCCTGTGCCGCCGGGCACATCCTGTCCCGCGACCTGATCTTAATTAGTGTTCCCGCAAATCAGTACGCTCTGCGCTTAACAGTATTTTACCGCAACTGAAGCATTTATTCTTCTGTTTTCTGCCAAAACATTGCAAAACAATACGTTCTTTTTCTCTTCATGTTTGCCGCTTACAGCAGCTCCGCCATATCGTAAATCAGCTTCTCCGTCTTCTTCCACCCGATGCAGGCATCCGTGATGCTCTTGCCATAGACGCCTCCGCCCACCGGCTGGTTTCCGTCCTCGATGTAACTCTCCACCATAAAGCCTTTCACCAGCTTCTTCACCTTGGGGTTGTAGCGGCAGGAGTGCAGCACTTCCTTGAGGATGCGCGCCTGCTCAAAGGGCTTCTTGCCACTGTTGGCGTGGTTGCAGTCGATCACGACGGCGGGATTCTTCAGCTCCCACTTCTTATAGAGATCCGAGAGATAGAGCAGGTCCTCATAGTGATAGTTGGGGTGCGTGACGCCCTGCCTGTTCACATAACCTCTGAGGATCGCGTGCGCGTAAGGATTTCCGTAGGAATGTCCCTCCCAGCCGCGATAGATGAAATCGTGCTCGTGCTGCGCCGCCATGATACTGTT